>ERZ779623.56-NODE-56-length-76328-cov-6.481796_pt1 | contig 76328 bp, 67 predicted proteins | sample MGYA00514189_ERZ779623 | MGnify/ENA primary metagenome ERZ779623 (study PRJEB29562, sample SAMEA4376712) | mouse gut metagenome | isolation source: Cecum | study: EMG produced TPA metagenomics assembly of the A DSS colitis mouse model was used to assess the microbial... | reverse complement strand
GGGAGATGCGTTTAAAAAGTCGGAAACCTTTGAAGCTCAGTTTTTAGTTTCGTGGGAACTCGATCTTTGGGGAAATCTGCGTTGGGCGCGTTCCGCCAGTATTGCTGAATATCTGCAATCCATAGAAGCGCAACGGGCACTCCGTATGACCATTGTAGCCGAAGTGGCGCAGGCTTATTATGAACTGGTAGCTTTGGATACGGAACTGGACATTGTAAAGCAAACATTAAAAGCCCGTGAAGAAGGAGTCCGCCTGGCACGCATCCGTTTTGAAGGGGGATTGACTTCGGAGACTTCTTACCGTCAGTCACAAGTGGAATTGGCGCGTACGGCAACATTGGTGCCGGACTTGGAACGTAAAATCTCTTTGAAAGAAAACGATATTGCTTTTCTTGCAGGGGAGTATCCTAACAAGATAGCCCGTTCCCGTTTGCTTCAGGAGTTCAATTCTCCCCAAACGCTACCGGTAGGACTACCGTCCACTTTGCTGGAACGTCGTCCCGATATCCGTCAGGCGGAACAGAAATTGATTGCCGCCAATGCGAAAGTAGGAGTGGCTTATACAAATATGTTCCCGCGCCTAGCACTGACCGGTGGTTTCGGTACGGAGAGCACTTCTCTGTCCAGCCTTTTGAAATCTCCCTATGCCGTTATGGAAGGAGCTCTGTTGACTCCTATCTTTGGCTGGGGGAAGAATCGTGCGGCGCTGAAAGCGAAGAAAGCGGCTTATGAAGCCGAAGTACACAATTATGAGAAGTCTGTATTACAAGCCTTTAAAGAAACACGCAACGCAATTGTAAATTTCAATAAGATAAAAGAGGTATATGAGCTTCGTGCCAACTTGGAACGTTCGGCTAAGAGCTATATGGACCTTGCGCAACTTCAATACATTAATGGCGTTATCAATTATCTGGATGTACTGGATGCCCAGCGTGGATACTTCGACGCACAGATAGGCTTGAGCAATGCGATTCGTGACGAGTTGATAACTGTTGTGCAACTTTATAAGGCGCTTGGCGGTGGTTGGAAACAATAGCTTTTAACTTGTTTTTGAGGGAATAATGCAGTGATGTGCTTTTTAGCTATCACTGCATTATATATTTAGAAAAGGGAAAACTTATTTAAAAGTATAATTATAAGAAGAAACATTATCTTTGCTGGTTATTGTACAGGTTTTCACATACTCATCAGCGTCTAACACGTATTTATAGGTTTCTTCATAATAGCTATTGTAACCGAATTTTTCTTTTTGTGATGCAATCAGATGTTTTGTGGGTTTTCCTAAGATTCCTGCGTAATATGCAATGTGAAGTTCTGCTTCCACATCAAGCCAGCCGTTATCAATCGGGAGGATTCCGCCTTTGTTTATATTTGAAGTATAAGTATATGTATATTTACTGTCATCGTAACTGAATGATAGTACGTCACCGTCATTTCGCTCTATTTCTATTATTTTCGCATCTTCTCCATCGTTTCTTTCCGTAATTTTGATTAGATAACCATTTGCGTCATATTCGAAAGTATAATGCGTATTCCATACATCCTCATCTTCTTTAGTGACTAATATTGCAGAGGTTGCAAAGCCGTTTTCATTTAAGGAGTATGTGCAAATTTCACTGTCATTGCCGTCTTTCCATGAAATTCGAACTTGATTATTTTCATAATCAATGGTATATTTATCTTCAAAAGTTTCTTTGTTACTAATCTCATACTCACTATAAGAGATGAGCTTTCCGTTACTGTAGTTATACGCATTTCTTTCTGTATAACCGTTGGTTGTCGATTCGCATTGAGTGATTCTTTTGCCTTCGAATATTGTTGGCAATGTTACTTCTTGCTTATCATCATCATTACCACAAGCCGTAAATCCGGCACAAATTACGAGGGTTAATCCAATTACAAATAAATTCTTCATTGATTTCATACTTTTAATGGTTTTATAGTTAATAAATAAAAAGTGATTTGCTGTTTATAGGTCATTATACAATACTGATAAAACTGCCATTTAATATTATTTATCCTGCCATTCGTTTGATGTAAGATAAGCTGTAATCTCTTTACATAAAAAGAAATCTTTGATGAAATAATTATCTATTTCATCACTTTTGACCCAAACTATTGCATATTTTTCTCCCTTTTTAGACGTGTGTATTCCTGCGTAAGAATTTTCCCCACAAGAAAGTGATTTATAAATATATTCACTGCCTATATATTCTTTATTGGGCGTTTTTATAGATACGGAATTGTTGTTCTTATCGTAAAGAAAAGTCTTTTTGAGCGTTAATGTTAAATCTCCGTTTTTTTCCTGATAAGAATAAACATTCCAATATAATTCCCCCTCTCCATCCAATGCGTTTGAATAAAAGTCAATAATAAAACCTTTTCCTTTGTATATACTGGTAATATCATCCGTTGCTTTATCTACCGGTTCACAGTAGGCATCAGCTTCAGTATAGAAACCTGTATACATTTGAGTTGTCTGTTCATCATATAAATGGTGTTTTTTTAACTCTTTTATAGCTTCTGCCGATGCATGAAAGAATTGGTACATATTATTGATATAAGTGCTGTCTTTGAGGTAGTTTGTCTTATTGTCGAAATAAGACTCAACTCCTTTCCAACCTTGAAAATGGTTTAAAAAACTATCACGTGCCATTGTTAAGATAGCATTGTTGATTTCAATAAATTGTTTTTTGTTCAGTTCTTTATTGCTAATGACATTGTCTCGCATACGTGCAATGTCATTACTTATGTCCATTTTTGATTGTAGGCTGTTTTGTAGGTTATTCAAGGCATTAATAATTTCTTCTGGTATCTTAGCTTCTTCTTTTGTTGCTTCGCTGTTGGCAAATAGCCCAATAAAAGCACCTGTAAGACCATAAAAAGGATTATGAGTAATGGAAACTGCTTTTTGTGTTTTTTCATTTAGTACTTGTTGCAATTCCTGTTTTGCGGAAATAACCCATTCATCATCTATGTCAATGGTGGAAATTTTTTTAGATAGGCGTCTGCATCCTTGTATTACCGTTTCTAAATCATTAGCTGCTTCGATGGTGGTAGTTCCTTCAGGATACCAATAATCATGAAGATCGATAGACTGTACCCAATTGTATTGTTCTATCATGTTGATTGTATTGTCAAAATAGGCATGATATTCTTTCTGCATTTCTATTTTGGCTTCTTCAACAGGATTAGGAGTACAAGATAAAAACAACAGGCATATTATACCCATGTGTGTAAATCGGAATTTATATATATTATTCATAATATTATAGATGTGTGGATATGTATTCTTGTACGTCAAAATTGGTAAGTTTGTCATAGCTAACTCGGGAGAGGTGACGAGGATTGCCATTTTTAGTTAATGTTCCCACGTTTTTCCATTGTGGACTGTAGATAGTAAGTATATTCACAATTTCTTTTAAGCATCTTTTCAAATATGGACGCAAGTGGATAGTATCGCCAAATCCAAGTAAGATAACAGGTCTTTCTATATTGCAAACAGATAGGCGGATTTCTTCTAAATTTTGGCGATGCAGTTCTTCGTCTATCTCTTTATCCAAGTCTGCAGGATTAGTGCAGCGTTGTGGGTAGAGATTTAGCATGATAAAGCCGTCAAAACCATTTCGGTCTGCAAATCCCATTACTTTTGTGATTGTCAGATCGGCAGTTTGTTCGTTGGCCGTACTTGGGTTCACGCCAAATACGACTAATTTTTTGTTACCTTCTTTGGTAAGCGAAAAGCGAAACTCATTCGCATTTCCTTTCATAGTCACATTTTCGTATTTCATAGCAGTAATCTTTATTTTCTATTAAATGAAACTCTGATTAACGTAATTCAAAATGGTAAGTTATTGTTCCTTGCTGGTTGTTCGTGCTGTCGATAGTATTAAAACGAGCCTTTTGGGCAGCTTTCATTGCAACATTATGTAAGGCTGTGTTTGTTGTATTTGTCCGAGGATTAATACTGGTGGCTATAACATTTCCGGTAGGGTTTACGGTAATGTTAACTACAACTCTTCCTTGTTCAGTTACATTGCCTATAGGGTATGGCAGGCTGTTGATTAATGAACGATAAGAAAGATCGAAAGTTCCACTTCCTGCCTTCTGTTGTATATCGTGAGTGGATTTTTCTTGTTCCATAGTGTATTTGTTCCATTTGTTGTGACCACGAGCAACCTTTTGTTCTATTTCATTGAAATTATGCTCGATGATAGAATATAAATCGAGTTTGCCTTTCCCGGAAATAATATCTCCGGTTGTTAAGTCTTCACGATAACATTTTTGGCAAACCCCATGTTCGTATGTAGCGTGAAAAACAGTTATGCTGTCATCAGTTTTGAAAGTCCAATTGCCGTCCAAATATCCATTGTCGTCAAACTGACCGGTGAAGGAAACCTTGGTGTCAAAAGCGTAATCGAAGTTTTTATCGCTTCTCCACCTATAAGTAACGTTTGTGCCTTGGGCAGAACCTATAAATTTCCCATCTTTAATAATTAACAGAAGTGTATCAATTCTATAAATATGACTATAATAGTTGTTGTTTTCTTTGATGAATTGATACATGCCATCCGGTACTCCATCTTTATATGATAATTTCAGGAGTTTGTTAATTCCTTTATAAGTCCAGACTCCATCCTTTTTATTATCTTTGAATTGTCCGTTGATTTTATCATAAGGGGTAGTATAAGTGAAATTTCCTTCAAAAATCCGCCCTCCATTTGGATTATCTCTATATGTGTAGATTGCTGTTCCTTCTTTAAATTTGCCAGAATATGTTTTCAATGATTGGGCGGTGGAACTATTCCATAAACTTAAGAATGTAATTAAAAATAAAATGCTTAATTTCATCATTATTCATTGTTTGACTGTCCTCCAGCTACCACAAGGACATTATAATAAAAAAGAAAACGCGGAACTGCGTGCTATTCATTGTTTTTGAAGGTCCTGAGAAAACCCGACACACTTATGAATAGACAGCAGACCCGCGCTATTTAGCGCGAGAACCGCATATGTCATTCTTGTGTGTCGCGAAAATTTCTCAGGTTTTCAAAAACAAGAATGAAGCACAACGCTTCTTACAATAACTTCTTTAAAAAAACAAATGTATCGCTATACATACTTTCATTTCGCAAAAATAGCCATATTTTTTCTAAGAAGCAAATAAAATGTAAGGTCTTTATTGGAGACTCAAAATATTATCGTATCTTTGTCATCGGAGTTGCAAGTGAGCAATTTCATTTAATATATTATGCGCTATGAGCGTTAAGTATAGAAAAAGAAAAATCGTACTTCAATTCGACAAGGAGAATCCGTTGTCAAAGTACGTTGCTACTAATGTAGTTATTGGTAGTATCGGTTACAACAAACTCTGTGATGAAGTAAACCAGCGTACTGGGATGCATCGGGGCATAGTAGATGTTGTATTAAAGGGTGTCCAAGACACTATGATTTCTTTTTTAGAAGAAGGCTTTTCGGTAAAGTTGGGAGAGTTCGGGTCATTCCGTCCGTCCATTCAAGCCAAAAGCCAGGATAAAGAAGAAGATGTAGACTCGGACACAATATCTAGAGTAAAGATTGTTTTTACTCCGGGAAACAAATTTCAGCAGATGCTGGGTGGAGTGAGTAAAGAATCTTTCTTTAGTACGTCGAAAGATGGAGAGGAAGACAAAGGGAAACCCGATAATCCGGGTGGTGGTTTCGAAGATGAAACACCGGATCCTTCTGTTTGAACTTTTTTATTTATTTTAAGCTAAACGGATGAGGGAAACTGAAAAGATTCCCTCATTTTTTTTGTCATATTCGTCTGAAACCTTCCAAAACGCTGTTGGGCAATGGTGAAATCACGGTTGCCCAACGGTAAATTTGCCGTTGCCCAACCGTGATTTTATGGATAATGGCTATTTATTATCAAAATTGATGACATAATATATCTTATTGGCTTTTAATGATGTGTGTAGAATATTAACCGATTTATCAGTGAGGTTTCTATGAGAGAATTGTAGGATATAAATTGCGGAGAATAATCTTTTAACTTGCCATGATAAAGAGTTCTATTAAAAATATATATCTTTGCGAGACAGATGTTGATTTATAAAGGAAGCGAATATGAGCAATAAAATATATCCTATCGGTATTCAGAATTTTGAGAAAATTCGTAATGACGGTTATTTCTATATTGATAAAACAGCCTTGATATACCAAATGGTCAAGACGGGAAGTTATTATTTCTTGAGTCGTCCGCGTCGTTTTGGAAAGAGTCTGCTCATCTCTACCTTAGAGGCTTACTTTCAAGGAAAGAAGGAGCTGTTTGAAGGACTGGCAGTAGAAAAGTTGGAAAAAGATTGGATTAAATATCCTATATTGCATCTCGACATTAATATCGAAAAGTATGACACACCGGAAAGTCTGGATAATATACTTGATAAATCACTGACAGCGTGGGAGAAACTTTACGGTGCTGAGCCGTCCGAACGTTCGTTTTCCTTGCGTTTCGCCGGTATCATAGAGCGTGCCTGTAAATTGGCAGGGCAACGTGTGGCCATTTTGGTCGACGAATATGATAAACCTATGTTGCAAGCCATTGGTAATGAGGAACTTCAAAAACAATTTCGAAATACCTTGAAACCGTTCTATGGAGCGCTCAAAACAATGGACGGTTGCATCAAGTTTGCCCTTCTCACTGGTGTGACGAAGTTTGGCAAAGTCAGTGTATTCAGTGATTTGAATAATCTGGATGATATTTCAATGTGGAATGAGTACATCGAAATATGTGGTGTCAGCGAGCGTGAAATCCACGAAAATCTGGAAACGGAACTTCATGAATTTGCCGCAGCGCGAGGAATAACGTATGACAAACTTTGTGAAGAACTGAGAGAGTGTTATGACGGCTATCACTTTACGCACAATTCAATCGGCATGTACAATCCGTTCAGTCTGCTTAACGCTTTCAAACGCAAGGAGTTCGGTAGTTATTGGTTTGAAACGGGTACACCTACTTATTTGGTGAAACTACTAAAAAAACATCATTATGATCTGGAACGGATGACACATGAAGAAACCGATGCCCAGGTCTTGAACAGTATAGACTCCGAATCCACCAATCCCATTCCGGTGATTTATCAAAGTGGATACCTCACTATTAAGGGATATGATGAACGTTTTGGCATGTATCGTTTAGGTTTCCCCAACCGTGAAGTGGAAGAGGGTTTTATTCGTTTTCTACTTCCTTTTTATGCGAATGTAAATAAGGTAGAGTCCCCGTTTGAGATTCAGAAGTTTGTCCGTGAAGTGGAATCGGGAGATTATAATTCTTTCTTCCGTCGCTTACAGAGTTTCTTTGCGGATACTACTTACGAAGTGATCCGCGACCAGGAATTGCATTACGAAAACGTGCTTTTCATCGTTTTCAAACTGGTTGGTTTCTATGTTAATGTGGAATATAACACGAACGACGGCCGCATCGACCTTGTCTTACAGACTGATAAGTTCATCTATATAATGGAATTTAAACTGAATGGCACGGCGGAAGATGCTTTGCAGCAGATTAATGACAAGCATTACGCCCTTCCTTTCGAAATGGACGGACGAAAGGTCTTTAAAATCGGCATAAACTTCAGTGCGGAAACCCGTAATATCGAGAAATGGATAGTGGAAGAAAAATAGATAGTATAAAGTATCATATCTTTTGTTAGCATTTAATGACATGTGCGGAATATTAACTGCTTTGTATTTCTTGTGTCGGAAATAAAAGTTCACTGCCTTCTTTCATAATTCGGAAAAAAGTGCGAAATTTGCAACGCTTTTCAAGTTTGACAAGAAACTTACTAACACCTTTAAATAAAAAATTAAAGAAAATGACTAAAAGTGCATTGCAAATCGCAAGGGCTGCTTATCAGCCCAAACTTCCGAAAGCATTGGCATCAGGAGCCGTTAAAGCTGTAGCAGGTGCTGCTACACAGTCCGTAGCCGATCAGGAAGCTATCAAAGCATTATTCCCTAACACGTACGGAATGCCGTTAATTACATTCGAAGCTGGTGAGGCTGTGGCTCTTCCTGCTATGAATGTGGGTGTAATCCTTTCAGGTGGACAAGCTCCCGGTGGACACAATGTAATCTCAGGTTTGTTCGACGGTATCAAGAAACTGAATCCGGAAAACAAATTGTATGGTTTCATCCTGGGCCCCGGCGGTTTGGTAGACCATAACTATATGGAACTGACTGCTGACATCATCGACGAATACCGTAACACGGGTGGTTTCGATATCATCGGTTCAGGACGTACGAAACTGGAAGCTGAAAGCCAGTTTGAAAAAGGATTTGAAATCATCAAGGAGCTGGGCATCAAGGCACTCGTTATCATTGGTGGAGACGACTCTAACACAAATGCTTGTGTATTGGCTGAGTACTATGCTGCGAAGAAGTATGGTGTACAGGTAATCGGTTGCCCGAAGACTATCGACGGTGACTTGAAGAACGATATGATTGAAACTTCTTTCGGTTTCGATACGGCTTGCAAGACTTACGCAGAAGTAATCGGTAATATCCAACGTGACTGTAACTCTGCACGCAAATACTGGCACTTCATCAAATTGATGGGTCGTTCGGCTTCTCACATCGCACTGGAATGTGCTCTGCAGGTACAGCCTAACGTATGTATCATCTCTGAAGAAGTTGAAACAAAAGATATGTCTTTGGATGATGTAGTGACATACATCGCTAAAGTGGTGGCAGACCGTGCTGCACAGGGACACAACTTCGGTACAGTATTGATTCCTGAAGGATTGGTTGAGTTCATCCCGGCTATGAAACGTCTGATTGCTGAATTGAACGACTTCCTGGCTGCTAACGCGGAAGAATTCGCTCAAATCAAGAAGTCTCACCAACGTGATTATATCATCCGCAAACTTTCTCCGGAAAACTCTGCTATCTACGCAAGTCTGCCGGAAGGTGTGGCCCGTCAGTTGACGTTGGATCGTGACCCGCACGGAAACGTTCAGGTATCATTGATTGAAACAGAAAAACTGTTGTCTGAAATGGTAGCTACCAAGTTGGCTTCCTGGAAAGAAGAAGGTAAGTATGTAGGTAAGTTTGCTGCACAGCATCACTTCTTCGGTTACGAAGGACGTTGCGCTGCTCCGTCAAACTTCGATGCTGACTACTGCTACTCCTTGGGTTACACAGCTTCTATGTTGATTGCTAACGGCAAGACTGGTTACATGTCTTCTGTACGTAATACGACTGCTCCTGCTGCCGAATGGATTGCAGGCGGTGTGCCTATCACGATGATGATGAACATGGAACGTCGTCATGGTGAAATGAAGCCGGTTATCCAGAAAGCATTGGTGAAACTGGACGGTGCTCCTTTCAAGGCATTCGCTGCACAACGTGACCGTTGGGCTGTCGAAACGGATTATGTATATCCGGGGCCGATTCAGTACTTTGGTCCTACAGAGGTTTGCGACCAGGCAACCAAGACTTTGCAGTTGGAACAAGCTAAATAAAAGATACTTTTCAGAGCGGTTGTAATAAAACAGTTGCAATGAAAGTTTTTCCAGGCACGGATTACGCAGATTAACACGGTTTTTTAGTTATTCTATTTCTTATAAATCGTGTATTCCGTGTAATCCGTGCCTATCTCTAAATATTTATCATTTGAAGTAAATGCCGCTACGCAACAACCCGATGTCTGCCGTACAGAAGAAAAAAACTGTTTCCACTACCCGAAAGAAAGGAACGGCTTCTTCTTCCAAATCTTCCCGTACCCCGAAAAAGGTACAAGCGAAGCATAGTCATGCTATGCCTGTTTGGCTTCGCAATATCCTGGCAGTGATGATTGTCGGTTGTTTCTCCATTGCTTTTTATTATTTCTTTATCCGTCCTTATGCTTACCGTTGGAAACCTTGCCACGGATTAAAAGAATATGGCGTCTGTATTCCGGCAGGATATGATATTCACGGAATTGATATTTCCCATTATCAGGGAAAAATAGACTGGGCGAAGCTCCGGCAGAACAAAGAGACGGTGACTCCTTTGCACTTTGTCTTTATGAAGGCGACGGAAGGCGGAGACCATGGCGATACTACTTTTTCGGCTAACTTTGCCAATGCCCGTAATCACGGATTTATCCGGGGAGCCTATCATTTTTATATTCCGAGCACGGACGCTCTGAAACAGGCGGACTTTTTTATCCGTACGGTGAAACTGGATACAGGCGACTTGCCCCCTGTACTCGATGTGGAAGTGACCGGACGAAAAGAAAAAGCAGAATTGCAGCAAGGCATCAAACGCTGGCTCGACCGTGTGGAATCTCATTACGGAGTGAAGCCGATTCTTTACACTTCCTATAAATTTAAGACACGTTATCTGGACGATTCCATTTTCAACGCATACCCTTACTGGATTGCCCATTATTATGTTGACTCCGTGAGGTATCAGGGCAAATGGGACTTTTGGCAACATACGGATGTGGGAAGTGTGCCCGGAATCAAGGAAGATGTCGACCTGAATGTATTTAACGGTACATTGGAAGACCTGAGAAATCTGACAATTAAATAACAGGTATTTCCTTTCCAAACAACTTATCTCTTTTCTTATTTGTTATAATCGTATTATTACTTAAAAAAAATACGATTATGAACTTTGATATAGCTATTATTGGCGGTGGCCCTGCCGGTTATACGGCTGCCGAAAGGGCAGGGGCAAACGGATTGAAAGCCGTTCTTTTCGAGAAGAAAGCAATAGGTGGGGTATGTCTCAATGAAGGATGTATCCCTACTAAAACTTTGTTATATTCTGCTAAAATACTGGATAGCATAAAGACTGCTTCCAAGTATGGCGTTTCCGCCGAATCTCCTTCTTTCGATTTGTCCAAAATCATGAACCGTAAAGATAAGACGGTGAAAATGCTGACAGGGGGCGTGAAGATGACTGTAAACTCTTATGGGGTGACAATCGTAGAGAAAGAAGCCTTCATCGAAGGAGAGAAAGACGGATTGATTCGCATCACTTGTGACGGCGAGACTTACTTCGCCAAATATCTGCTGGTCTGTACAGGTTCTGATACGGTGATTCCCCCGATACCGGGATTGTCGGATGTCAGTTACTGGACTTCTAAAGAAGCGTTGGAAATAAAGGAACTTCCCAAAACACTGGTTATCATTGGTGGTGGAGTGATTGGGATGGAATTTGCTTCTTTCTTTAACAGCATGGGCGTAAAGGTGCATGTGGTGGAAATGATGCCCGAGATTCTAGGGGTGATGGATAAGGAAACGAGTGGTATGCTCCGTGCCGAATATGCCAAACGGGGAGTTACTTTCTACTTGAATACGAAAGTGGTGGAAGTGAAACCGGATGGAGTCGTGATAGAGAAAGACGGGAAAGCTTCTACTATTGAAGCGGAAAAGATCTTGCTTAGCGTAGGCCGTAAGGCAAACCTGTCCGGCGTAGGACTGGATAAACTGAACATCGAACTCCTGCGTAACGGAGTGAAAGTGGATGAACATCTACAGACGTCCCATCCCCATGTATATGCTTGCGGAGATATTACGGGATATTCCTTATTGGCGCATACCGCCATCCGTGAAGCGGAAGTTGCCATCAATCACATTTTGGGAGTTGAAGACCGTATGAATTACGATTGTGTGCCGGGCGTGGTCTATACCAATCCCGAAGTTGCAGGAGTCGGAAAGACCGAAGAAGAACTGATAAAACTGGGACTTCCTTATCGTGTCTCCAAATTGCCAATGGCTTATTCAGGGCGATTTGTAGCGGAGAATGAGCAGGGTAACGGACTTTGCAAGCTGATTCAGGATGAAGAAGGAAAAATCATCGGTTGCCATATGTTGGGAAATCCTGCATCAGAACTCATCGTGATAGCCGGCATCGCCATTCAGAGAGGATATACGGTGGAAGAATTTCAAAAGACCGTATTCCCGCATCCTACGGTGGGAGAGATTTATCACGAGATTCTGTTTTAATTCTTATCCCGGTCAATCTATGATTCGATGTATATATAGTCCGTTTACTGATATTTATTTTCACTTGGCAGCAGAAGAGTATTTGTTGAAGCAGGGGAATGACGATATTTTTATGCTTTGGCAGGATACTCCCTCTGTGGTGATAGGTAAACATCAGCGTCTGCGGTCGGAAGTGGATACGGAGTGGGCAGAACAGGAACAGATACATATTGCCCGCCGCTTTTCGGGCGGGGGGACGGTGTATCATGATATGGGTAATGTCAATCTGACTTTTATCGAAACAGCTCCGCGCCTGCCTGAGTTTATCACTTATCTTCAGCGGACATTGGACTTTTTGGCATCCATCGGTGTAATGGCAAAGGGAGACGAACGGCTCGGCATCTATCTGGATGGAATGAAAATATCAGGGAGTGCACAATGTGTACATAAAGACAGGGTTCTGTATCATTGCACTTTGCTTTATGATACCAATCTTACGGTACTGAATAAGGTCTTGAACCCGGAACTGCCAGGCGATGACGGATCTCTATCCTCAGCATATGCCGTTCCATCCGTTCGGAGTGAAGTGACCAATATCCGTAAGCACTTGTCGGTAGGAACTGTGGACGATTTTAAAGAAAAGGCTTTCCGGTATTTCAGCAAATCGCAAATGGTCAGTTCATTCAGTGGCGAAGAGATTGTGGCTGTCAATCAGCTTCGGAAAGAAAAGTATGTTCAGAAAGAGTGGATATATAATCGTTGAAATATAAGTTATGTTTATCAGCGGCCGGTTAAAAATACCTTAACATAAAACTTTCTATTTCAGCCCATTGTTCTATTATATCAAGGTTGAATAAATAAATTTACTGTCTATGTCAAGATTCGAAATAAAAATGCCCAAGTTGGGCGAGAGTATAACCGAAGGGACAATCGTCTCCTGGTCTGTAAAAGTGGGTGATATGATTCAGGAAGACGATGTTCTTTTTGAAGTAAATACTGCTAAAGTAAGTGCTGAAATACCTTCTCCGGTAGCGGGAAAGGTAGTCGAGATTTTATATAAAGAAGGGGATACCGTTGCGGTAGGTACAGTTGTAGCCATTATTGATTTGGATGGCGAAGGCGCTGCCGAAGGGGAAACTACCCATGAAGAAACCGTAAAAGAAGAAATTCCCGCAAGTCAGTCTCCGGCTCAGCAGGAAGTTGCCAAACCGGTTGTCGCCGAGGAAGAGCGTTGGTATTCGCCGGTCGTGATTCAACTCGCAAGAGAAGCGAAGATTCCGAAAGAAGAACTGGACTCCATACAGGGAACCGGTTACGAAGGACGATTGAGCAAGAAGGATATAAAAGATTATATCGACAAGAAGAAAAGAGGAGTCAGTGGAGATTCCAAACCGTCAGCACCCGTTGCTGCTCCGGCTGCAAGTAACCCGTCGGTTGCTGCCGCTTCTGCACCGGTAAGCCCGAAATCTTCTCCGGCCGCTCCGGCTGAGTCCAAATCATCCGCTCCTGTCACTATGCCGGGTGTAGAGGTGAAAGAGATGGATCGTGTCCGCCGGATTATAGCCGACCATATGGTTATGTCTAAGAAAGTATCTCCGCATGTCACTAATGTGGTAGAAGTAGATGTCACCCGTTTGGTGCGCTGGCGCGAAAAGAACAAAGACGCTTTCTTCCGTCGCGAAGGTGTCAAGCTGACTTATATGCCCGTGATTACGGAAGCCGTAGCGAAAGCATTGGCAACCTATCCGCAGGTGAACGTATCGGTGGACGGATACAATATTCTTTTCAAGAAACATATCAATGTGGGTATTGCCGTTTCTTTGAACGATGGAAATCTGATTGTGCCTGTAGTACACGATGCCGACCGTCTGAACCTGAACGGGCTGGCTGTTGCCATTGATTCCCTGGCCCTGAAAGCGAGAGATAACAAGCTAATGCCCGACGACATTGACGGCGGTACATTTACCATCACCAACTTCGGTACATTCAAGAGTTTGTTCGGTACGCCGATTATTAATCAGCCCCAGGTAGCTATCTTGGGAGTAGGCTATATCGAAAAGAAACCTGCCGTTATAGAAACCCCTGAAGGCGATACGATTGCTATCCGTCATAAGATGTACCTTTCCCTGTCTTACGACCATCGGGTAGTGGACGGAATGTTGGGAGGTAATTTCCTGCATTTTATAGCTGATTACCTGGAAAACTGGAAAGGTTGATAACTGATTGTTTCATTCATTAAGAACTTCATTAACCATGAAAAAGTATGATATAAAAAATACAGATGTCGAAACCCTGAAGAAGTGGTACCATCTGATGGCATTGGGACGCGCCCTGGACGAAAAGGCTCCATCTTACCAGTTGCAATCTTTAGGTTGGTCTTATCATGCACCCTATGCGGGGCATGATGGTATCCAACTGGCGGTCGGGCAAGTCTTTACTCTCGGAGAAGACTTCCTGTTTCCCTACTACCGGGATATGCTGACTGTACTCTCCGCCGGAATGACTCCGGAAGAGATTATCCTGAACGGTATTTCCAAAGCGACAGACCCCGGAAGCGGCGGCCGCCATATGTCGAACCATTTCGCGAAGCCGGAATGGCACATCGAAAATATATCTTCCGCAACGGGAACACATGACCTTCATGCGGCAGGCGTAGCCAGAGCGATGGTCTATTACGGACATAAAGGAGTGGCTATCACTTCTCACGGAGAATCTGCCACTTCCGAAGGTTTTGTCTACGAAGCTATCAACGGTGCCAGTCTCGAACGCCTTCCTGTGATTTTTGTGATTCAGGATAACGGCTACGGTATTTCTGTCCCCAAATCGGAACAGACCGCAAACCGCAAGGTAGCGGAAAACTTCTCCGGCTTCAAGAACCTGAAAATCATCTATTGCAATGGCAAAGATGTATTCGATTCGATGAACGCCATGACCGAAGCCCGCGAATATGCCATCAGTACCCGTAATCCGGTGATTGTACAGGCGAATTGTGTCCGTATCGGTTCTCATTCCAATTCTGACAAGCATACCCTCTACCGGGATGAAAACGAACTGGAATATGTAAAGGAAGCCGACCCTTTGATGAAATTCCGCCGGATGCTGCTTCGCTATAAGCGTCTGACTGAAGAAGAACTGCAACAAATAGAAGCGGCAGCCAGAAAAGAATTGTCTGCTGCCAACCGGAAGGCTTTGGCTGCTCCCGAACCTGACCCAAAAAGCATCTACGATTTTGTAATGCCCGAACCTTATCAGCCGCAGAAGTACAAAGACGGTACACATGAGGCAGAAGGCGAAAAGACCTTCATGGTCAACGCAATTAATGAAACACTGAAATCCGAATTCCGTCACAATCCTGATACTTTTATTTGGGGACAGGACGTGGCAAACAAGGAAAAAGGCGGTGTATTCAATGTGACGAAAGGAATGCAGCAGGAGTTTGGTGACTCCCGTGTATTCAGTGCGCCGATTGCCGAAGATTATATCGTAGGTACAGCCAACGGAATGAGCCGCTTTGACCCTAAAATTCATGTAGTAATAGAAGGGGCGGAGTTTGCCGACTACTTTTGGCCTGCCGTCGAGCAATATGTAGAATGTACGCATGAGTATTGGCGCAGCAATGGTAAGTTTGCTCCGAACATTACTTTGCGTCTGGCTTCCGGTGGCTATATCGGTGGCGGACTTTATCATTCCCAAAATATAGAAGGCGCTTTGACGACTTTGCCGGGAGCACGTATTGTTTGTCCTTCCTTTGCGGATGATGCGGCGGGATTGCTCCGTACCAGTATGCGTTCCAAGGGATTCACTTTATTCCTCGAACCAAAAGCGTTGTATAACTCCGTAGAAGCGGCTGCCGTTGTGCCGGAAGATTTTGAAGTGCCTTTTGGTAAGGCACGTATCCGCCGCGAAGGGACAGATTTGAGTATTATCACGTATGGCAATACCACCCATTTCTGTCTGCACGCAGCGGAACGATTGGAGAAAGAAGGTGGTTGGAAAGTGGAAGTCATCGACATTCGCTCTTTAATTCCTTTGGATAAGGAAGCAATCTTCGAGTCGGTGAAGAAAACGAGTAAAGCGTTGGTTGTCCATGAAGATAAAGTATTCTCCGGCTTTGGTGCGGAACTTGCCGCTATGATTGGGGAAGAGATGTTCCGTTATTTGGACGGGCCTGTGCAGCGTGTAGGTTCTACATTTACTCCTGTCGGCTTTAACCCGATTCTTGAAAAAGAAATTCTGCCCGATGAGGCTAAAATCTATGAAGCTGCCAGGAAATTATTAGAATATTAAATAGTATGGATTATGAAAAAGATAGGTTTATTTTATGCAGCGAAGGCTGAAAAGACGAGTTGGGTAGCAGAGAAGATTCAGCAGGAATTTGGTGAAGACAAGATAGAAGTAGTACCCATTGAACAAGCTTGGGAGAATGATTTTGCCGCTTATGATTGTTTTATAGTCGGCGCTTCCACTTGGTTTGACGGCGAACTTCCTACTTATTGGGACGAACTGCTGCCGGAACTTCGTACAATGGATTTAAAAGTAAAGAAAGTGGCTGTCTTCGGCTTGGGAGATCAGATACGTTATCCTGAAAATTTTGCGGATGGCATCGGACTGTTGGCGGAAGTCTTCGAGGGAGATGGAGCTACCTTGGTAGGTTTCACTTCTTCCGAAGGATATACTTTCGAACGTTCCAAGGCATTGCGCGGCGACCGTTGGTGCGGGCTGGTCATTGACTTGGATAACCAGTCGGAACAGGCGAAAAAGAAAATCAAGGACTGGTGCGAACAGGTAAAGAAGGAGTTTAAATAACTTCTTTATATATAATATGTGACGAGGGTGTCAAAAAGAAAACAGTTTTTTTTGACACCCTCTCTTCTTTGGGGATTCTATAATGAAAAGAATTATCAGGCTTTATAAATAAACTTCACCTCTGCCCAACGATTCTTCTCTTTATAGTGGACAAAAGTCAATCCATTCTTTTCCGCTTCCTCACGGATTACTGCGATATCATCCACATAGAATCCGCTCATATACAGTTCAGACCCCGGATGCATACATGCGACATATTGTTTCATGTCATTCAACAGGATATTCCGGTTGATATTGGCAATAATGACATCGAACGGCCCTTTTCCGGCGAGGGACGAAGCGTCTCCTTGAGAAACTGCAATGTCATCTACATGATTCAGTTCAATATTCTCGATAGAGTTTCGCACGCACCATTCGTCAATGTCGATAGCTGTACACGGACGTGCACCTCTCATTCGTGCGAGGATGGCAAGAATCGAAGTTCCACAGCCCATATCGAGCAGTGATTTATCTTTCAGTCCGCTATCCAGCAACTCCTCGATGATGAGACTTGTCGTTTCATGATGTCCTGTCCCGAAAGCCATTTGCGGGTTGATAACAATATCATATTCCGCTTTGGGAACATCTTGATGGAAAGTGCTGTGAATCACGCATCGGTCGCCGATAATAATCGGCTGAAAGAAATTCTTTTCCCATTCCTCGTTCCAGTCCTTATCTTCTGCTTCTACATAGGTATAGGTAATTTCCGTATCGGGCAGGGGAAACTCGGTGATTACACTCTTGATAGCGGCTTCGTCACATAATGATTGTTGGATATATGCGGTCAGTCCGCTTTCACATTCAACAAAACTCTCAAATCCGACTTCGCCGAGCACGGCAGCCAGTACGTCATTAACTGTTTCAATGCAGGGATTGGTATGGAATGTGAACTCATAATACTTCATAGTTGTTTTATTTTCTAGTAAATAATGTGCAAAGATAGTTAGAAATAGGGATTTCCCTATTATCCTTTGGGGAAAATCTCCCCCGGACGAAAAATCTCTTCCTTATCTTTGTAACGTGAATAAGTTTAAGTAATTACATAAACCGAGATGATATGAAAAAGATTGTTTACTTCTTGCTATTTGCCTTGTGCCTCCCGATAGGCTTGATGGCACAAAGCGTTGATGACGACCTTTACTTCGTACCTTCCAAGGACAAGCAGGAGAAGAAAGAAACTCCAGTCCGGAAGGAACCGAAGAAACAGGTGACCAACATCTATACTTCACCGGGGACTACCGTAGTTGTTCAAGACCGCAAGGGCAGAACACGGGACGTGGATGAATATAACCGCCGTTACGATGCACGTGAAAATGAATTCGTAATGGATAATGATACCTTATACATAAAAGAAAAATCTAATCCGGATTTGGACGGAGAATGGGTGACCGGCGAATTCAATGGTACGCAAGACGACTATGAATACGCTGAACGTATCATCCGTTTCCGTAATCCGCGTTTCGCAATCAGTATCAGCAGTCCGCTCTACTGGGACGTAGTTTACGGACCGAACTCCTGGGACTGGAACGTATATACCGACGGTATGTATGCTTATGCGTTCCCGACGTTCAGCAACCCGCTTTGGTGGGACTGGCGTTATAACTCTTACGGTTGGGGATGGAACTATGGCTGGGGATGGAATCGTCCTTACTATTCTTGGAGTTACTCTCCGGGTTATTGGGGCGGCTGGTATGGCGGCTACTGGGGTGGCTGGTATGGCGGCGGTGGCTATTGGGGACATCATCACCATTGGCACGGTGGTCCTAGCTGGGGCTGGGGCGGTGGTGGAAACCATTGGGTAGGTCCGACTTATACTAACCGTCGTTCCTATGGACAAAGCAGCTACAGAAATTCTTCTACTGTTCGTCGTTATGGTTCAAGTGCTGTTCGTTCCAGTGGTTCTGCGGTTCGTGGAAGCTCTGCAGTTCGTTCAGAAGGAAGTTCTGTTCGCTCTTCTGGTTCTACTTATAATAGAGGAACTACTTCCAGACGTGTGGTAGGTACACGAACCTCAGGTGAACGCAGTAGTTCAAGTAGTCGTAGTAGTGCTACTTATTCTCGTCCAAGTAGCACAAGAAGCAGTGGTGGGTCTTCATCGTCTTCTCGCAGTTCGACTCGCTCTTCTGATTATTCCCGTTCATCAGGAACAACTAGGAGCAGTAGCGCAAGGTCGTCGACTTATAGTCGTGGTAGTTCAACTACACCGCGTAGTTACTCTCCGGCAAACACTACTCGTTCTTCTTCTACCTACGGTACTTCTCGCTCTTCTTCGTCTCGTAGTTACTCTCCTGCTTCATCAGGTGGTAGCAGTTCTCGGGGCAGTTATTCTAGTGGCGGTTCTTCCAGAACATCATCTGGTGGTTCCTCTCGTAGTGGCAGTGCTAGAAGGTAAGTATTAATTTAATGTTTTTGATAAGAATGAAAAAGATATATATTTTAATAGCTTTAGGGATGCTGATGATAGCACCTTGGGGGATGGCACAGACTATATATGATGGAGCCAAACTAACAGGAAAGGATTTAAATGGAACTGCTCGATTTGTAGGTATGGGGGGAGCTATGGGGGCTCTTGGTGGAGATATTTCTACGATGGGTACTAATCCGGCAGGCATTGGGCTTTATCGAAGTAATGATGTAATGACTTCGTTTGGTCTTTCTTTATATGGAAGTGAGAGTAAGTATTCGGGAAAGAAATTCAATTCCGATTTAACAAAAGGAGATTTTAATAATATCGGGGTTGTCTTTTCTTCAAAGATTGGTAATGCGACCTCATTACGTTTTGTGAATTTTGGCTTTAATTATCATAAGGCGAAGTCCTTTAATAATAACATGAATATGGAAGGTTATTTGGGTAATTACTCACAAACCTTTCTGATGGCTTCTCAAGCAAATGGTATTACAAGTTGGGGTGATTCGCCTTATACGGATAATAACATTGGTTGGCTTTCTATTCTTGGTGCTGATGGTGGACTAATTAGAGATATTACAATCAATGATGAAACAGGGGGAGTTAAAAATAAGCCCTATACTTATAAAGATGCTCAAGGGAATGAAATACAGTATAAGGATGTAAATGGTGATCCTCTTTATATTTCTCCAGGACATTTTGAAGGAATGTTGAATAATGGATATGCCAAATTCCGTTCAGAAGAACGCGGTGGAATTGACCAATATGATTTTAATGTATCATTTAATTTTAATGATCGGATATATTTAGGATTAACGTTAGGTGCTTATTCTGTAGATTATAATAAGTATACTTTTTATGATGAGGATTATGGAAACGATGAAGGATACAATTTGCAAAGTTGGAATAGAATAAAAGGCTCTGGCTTTGATGTGAAGATGGGAGCTATTATTCGTCCTTTTGAGTATTCGCCTTTTCGGGTTGGATTAGCAGTGCATACTCCAATATTTTATAGCTTGGATTGCAAAACAAGTGCTCAGGTTGTGTCAGATGTAATGGATATTGTAACTGGAGAGATAAAGGGATATGATGTAAGATCATGGGATAATCTTCCAGGAAAATCGGACATGGTTCTTCCTTTTCATTTTCAAACTCCTTGGACTTATAATGTTAGTTTAGGATATACGGTGGGTAAAAGTCTGGCTTTAGGAGCAGAGTACGAGTATCAAGATTATTCTTCTATGAAGTTTAAAGATACTGAAGGATATTCTTCTTCTTATGAGTTTGAGAATAGTACAACATCTATGTTGAAAGGGGTTAGTACACTCCGTTTAGGTTTGGAATATAAGGTTATTCCACAGTTTGCTTTTAGGGCAGGATATAACTATAGTTCTGCGGCTTTCCATAATGATGCGTTCAAAGATTTGGCGATAAACTCCATTCAAACGGATACAGATTTTGCTAATTCTAAATCAATGAGTAATTATACATTAGGTATTGGTTACCGTGGCTCAATGTTTTATGCAGACTTAGCTTATAAATACTCTACCTACAAGGAAAATTTTTATCCGTTTATTAATGGATTCGTTGACGAAGATGGTGGTACAATCATTGCTTCTCCGGAAGCAACCAAAGTAACAAATACCCGTAGCCAAGTACTATTAACCCTAGGTTTGCGCTTCTAATCAACCAAAGACAGTTTTCAATTTCAATAATAACTTTTGTGTGTAAAAAATCCCTGGAATGCTGAGTGTCTACAGCGGTTCCGGGGATTTTTATTAGTATCACTTTTATTTTTTTGTTTTATCTGCGTAATGGAGTCCGTTCGTCAATAATACCGCGACCTCTGTAAAGGCTGATGGCAATAGGAGTATCGGGAGTCAACTCGATATCCTCATCTACGATAATAGGTTCTTCCTTATCATCTACGATAACCGTTCCTATTGTCTCACCGGCCTTAATCCGTTGCGGGAGCAAGTTAGTCAGGATACCTTCCGATATTTTCCGGATGTCGATGTATTCGGGTTTTGCATTCTTGTCCGCTTCGATTTTACCATTGAACAGGTTTTGTACACCTTTATTCTTCAGGAAAAGCTTGACGATTGCATTGCCTTCATACGGTTGTCTTTTCTCATCAAGCAGGATAACGGGCACCGTCATTCGCTTGAATTTAAGAGCAACGTTCTTGGAACCTTTGGCAGCTTGTGCCATTCCGAACAAATACTCTTTACCACCTGTAATCCCACGATAACGGCTACCGAACGAACGCGTAGCAACATCATCGGACAATTCGGGATAATGAGCATAAAAAGTAACAGCTTCCGCATCCGTGTCTATCGCGTCCCAGGCAGGGTTCTCCATACCTATGGTAAACGGTAGATAATCCTGTTCGGAAGCAGACATCGAGATTACATCTCCATCCGAAAAACTGCTTTTTGCAGGAAGAGAAAGAGTGCTGCTGCTACGTGTAAGAGCATCAGTGATACTTTCATTGTCGATAGAAGCAGAAAAGCTGAAAGCTTTCTTGCCGGGTTCTTGTTGTTCATCTTGTTGTTGACAACCGAGCAGGCATGACGCCGCTAAAAAAAAGAGAAGGGTTTTCTTCATGTGAGGGGTAAATTAATAGGTTAATAATAGTGAGAGGTTTACATTTAATATTCTATCTTGTCTTCTTTGGCCGCCCAGGCTTTGAAGGCAGTAAGGGCTTCATTGTGTAGTAAGATTTCAGAGGGAAGTTTTCTGTTTTCAGGTTTAAGTTCCAGTTCGTCATAAATAAAAGAGTCATCAAAACCGATTTCTTTGGCATCCGTCTTATTGTTGCCATAATACATTTTGTCCAGTCGTGCCCAATAGATGGCACCCAAACACATCGGACAAGGTTCGCAGGAAGTATATATTTCATATCCGCTAAGGTTGAAAGTTCCGAGCTTCGCAGCCGCGGCACGTATGGCACTCACTTCAGCGTGAGCAGTGGGGTCACAGGATGCCGTAACACGGTTCACACCCGTTGCAACTATTTCCCCCTCTTTTGTAGCAATCACAGCGCCGAAAGGGCCACCACCATTTTCAATGTTCTCCTTAGAAAGCTCGATTGCTTTCCGCATTAATTCTTCTTTTGTCATAGCACAAAAAATATATTGTTAGTTTTATTCTAATCACTTCTTTTACAAAGATAGAAAAAACTAACAATATACAATGGAGTGTTTCTATTAATTTTTTACCAGTACCTATTATTCGAAACGGAAAAAGGCTTTGGGTATGGCTATATGCCAGATTTAGAGTTTGCCAAGAATCTTGTCCATCACCCAGTTGGTCAGCGTGGCGCTTTCACCGTCGCAGGAGCAAACAGACTGACCCAACAAATGGTCTACCACTGCCTGGATAAGCGGCTGTTGCACATGTTCAGGATTACCGATGCAGATTTCTTCGCGTCCCTTTTCGGTATGCAGTCCGATAGGCTCGTAAGTAAAGACAGAGAAACAAATCATTCCCTTGTCGCCGATAATCTCTATACGGTCTTCGCGGGCGGAATCATGGGCGACGAAACACCATGAACCGCTACCCACTAATCCGTTGTCGAACTGGAAGCAGGCGCTCAATGTATCTTCGGCAGGATAGAGTCCGCCACGATTGCTCTTGTAGCCGCTGGCTTCGAGGATACAGCCAAACATATCCTGCAATAAATCTATCTGATGCGGGGCAAGATCATAGAAGTAACCACCTCCGGCAATATCCGCTTGTACGCGCCAAGGAAGATTATCACGATTGTAATCCAAATCGCGCGGCGGCTGGGCAAAACGAATCTGTACATTGATAACATTACCGATAGTCCCATTTTCTACCAGTTCCTTTACTTTTTGAAAATAAGGAAGATAACGCCGATAATATGCGACGAAGCAGGGGACACCCGTTTCTTTGGATATGCGGTTGATGCGGGTACATTCTTCATAGGTGACGGCCATCGGCTTCTCGATATAGGCCGGCTTGCCTGCTTTCATGGACATGATTGCATAAGTGGCGTGTGAAGAAGGGGGAGTAGCGATATAAATAGCATTTACTTCCGGGTCGTCTATCAACTCCTGTGCGTCATCATACCATTTCTTGATACCTCTCTCTTTGGCATAAGCCTTCGCCTTCGCACCGTCACGGCTCATTACTGCCACGACTTCCGAATGGTCTACTTTTTGGAAAGCAGGGCCACTTTTTGTTTTCGTAACTTCTCCGCAACCGATGAAGCCCCATTTAATGATCTTTTCACTCATAATGTTATTACCTATTGTGCCTGTTTTAAACAAACCCCAAAGATAAAGCTATTTTTTGTCAAGAGCAACTTTATCGGGTATAGTATTTCTTGTAAATCTTTTGATATTCCTCTTCCTTTTGGAATGCATCCAGCCATGTATTCAAACTATCGAGTAAGACGGGTGATTGTTTGCTGACTGCCCATGAGTAGAACTGCGTAAAGCTGATTGCCGTATTAATATCAATTTGCGGCAAAGAATCTGCAACCGCTTGTGCGATGCTTTCGTCACAAACGGCGTAGTCGATGTCTCCATGAGCTACCATCGAAATCAATTGCTCGGGGCCGTATTTCTCTATCTCCTTTATATAGATAGTGTCTCCGATTTCATTTCCCAGGTTTTGGATGCGTAGAATGGAAGGAGAGCCTTTCACTACATGAAGGGTTCGTTGCGCTAAGTCCAACTGGCTGTGAATATAAAGTGAATCGTCTTCTCCGGTTTCTTTCCGCTGTACCAGCACTTGCTTGTTGAGTACGATAGGAGAGGTGAGGAGCAGGGAATCTTTTAGCGCGCTGGTGGCTAATATGCCGAAAGCGATGACATCATAACGCCCTTCGCTTAGTCCTTTCAGACGTTCGTCGAAACTCATAATGGGAGTTATCCTGGCTTCCAGTCCCTTATCACGGGCAAATGCTTCAATCAGTTCATAATGAAAACCGGAAATGGTGTCACCATCTACATAGAAACTGATGGAATTGTATTCAGTTGCTACACGCAATATCCCTTCTTTGGCAATGGCGGCGTAGTCACGCGGGTGTCCCGACGGCTTTTCCTCTTTGCCGCATTGGCGGACAGAAAAAAGGATTGCCAGTACAAGGATTACAGGTATTAAATATCTGAACAGTCTCAGTTTGGGGCGTGTCTCCATAAGCCATAAAGGTTTAGTTAATCATAGAAATTCCATGAAAGGCCGAATTTCAGTACTCTGGGGTTGATAGGGTAGTGAGGTGACAGGAAGTAATTCGGTCTGCTCATACCCTGGTTCACATGATACATCATCACATAGAAACGTGTACGCTTTAAATGCAGGTTTGCGTAAACATTCACAATCGGATAACCGCCAATCTCTACCTGATCTTCTGTCGGTTGCAGATGGAAGTTCTGAATGGCAGGCATATAGGCAGGGGCATTGTATTTGGTAAAGTACCGCACATCTGCACCCAACTGTACGCTAAGTACCTTCTTCGCCAGTTTGAACTGCATATAGAAATTGTGATATAAGGAAAGGTCGGGCAGAGGAAGCACCGTCTGGTCACTGGACTTTTGCCAGGTTACTTCATTGTCCAGATGGAATATTCCCACCTTGAAGTCTTGCGTTAAACTGGCGGATAAGACTTGCAGGCTTCCGCTTTTCTGTTCGGGTGTTGCCTGTTGGTTAAAGTAAGTGTAGTTCTTTATGTTCTCTACTCCTGCTTTCAAGCGTGTTCTCCAACGGGCGATACTTAATTCCCCCTCGATACGGGTGCGGAATTCTTTGTCCATATCATTGTCCCACAAGAAATGTTTGGAGTGATAATGGCGCATATAGAAAGGCGCAAGTTTATTGCTGACTTCACCACGGGCTATAAAACTGACCGTGTCTTTCCATAAAGGGAAGTTGAAGTCAATATCTCCTTTCACGTTGAACTGTCCGATAGCTTTTCCTGCCAGTCCCACTTCACCGATGGCATGATAATGAAGGAAGTTTCCTTCACGTTTGGATAATTCACCGCCCACAAATATTTCGTTCTCGTTATATTTGTCGGGAGATGGACTGCCATTCATGTTCATAAGTGTGTACTTGCTGACCTTGTAGGAAGCAAATGCGGTCAGTCCGGCTTTGGCATATTTGTTGAATCCTTCTAATAAAGCGATACCTATGGTATTCTTGATTCCTATATACGTGGTACTGTCTCTGACAGTCGGGCTTTCCGGGTCTAAATATGTATTCTGATAATAGCCTTTATCTACTTGGTCATTCGAATTAAAACCGTGCCGCGCACGCTCTACCTGAATGGTATGTATGAAGCTGGTAACCGGTACAAATTCCTGTTTGGCGGGAGTGGTATCATTTTCAGCCTGCACAATATCGCGTTTGAATCCCAAATTGTAGCGTTGGGTCAGGAATACATAAAAATCGTGATTACGATTGGTTGTTGCGTTTAGTTTGGTCGGGATGTTGGTTGATTCATATTCCCTTTGCCCCTCTGCCATTTCCTCGGGAGCTGTGATATATCTGTCATCAGTAATACCGCCGTTTTCGTTTGTCTTCAGGTAGTTGTTGCTGTATATGGCTTGCATCTGATATTTGTCGCCAATGTAACTACCGAAAAAGGCGGCATTGAAGTATGCCGTATTCTGATTATTGTAATATCCCCGTCCGTACAGGTAGTCTATATTAAAACCGAAAGCCAGTCTCTTGTTGACATTGACAGAGAAGTATGATTTGAAACGTTCTTCACCGTTTACTTTATTCCCCGCTTTATGATAGGTAAGATTGGTGTAGGGTACGTTACTGTTTGTAAAATTGAATTCCGTAGGACGGATAAAGAAACTGGAGAAAGGCTCCATGAAAATGGTTGGTTCCGGGTCGCGGCGGTCAAAGAAGATACGCGACATACGGGGAGAACCCATATTACCCAGATAATTATAATGTCCGGTCAGTCCGTCTGTAAGGTTCGTGTTCTGGAAATGATGGTAGGCGGTATCTGCCGGAATGATAGTCCGGTCGCCCAACTGATTTTTGATACGCCACATATATAATGTAGGCGGTAACCCCTGCACTTCGACATTTGCACTATCCAGTCTGTCCGGAATCATGGCAGGGTCTACCTGATTACCATATTGGTCGTATCCGTTCTCGTCCACTCTTTGTCGACCATTATCGAACTGTGCACGGACAGTTGTCAAACCTATAACGGAAAGCAGTATATATAATAGTAAGATTCGTCTCATAATTGGGGACAAAGATACTTACTTTTATTGATTTAATGATAATGGATAATTGAAAATTATGTTGCATACGCACTATACGTAGCTAATAATTATCAATTATCCATTGTACATTATCTGTTAATTAAACCTCACGGATTAACTCCATACCTTTCTTGATGGCTTCCTCATTCATAGGTATCAAGTGGTGGTGGCGTTCAGGGAGAGTTTTCTTCAGTCCTTTGATGACATTTTCCAACGTAACAATCGGGCGGAGCTTCAATAAACCGCCAAGCACAATCATGTTGAATGCCTTGGCATTATTCATTTCGTTGGCTGCGTCCATTGCGTCGATGCGGTATACTTTGATGTCCTTGCGGGTAGGCGGGTTGATAATTCCGTAACCGTCATAAATAAGGATACCGCCGGGCTTCACTTTGCTTTCAAACTTCTCGAGTGAAGGCTGGTTCAGAATGATGGCGCTGTCATATTTACTAAGAATCGGTGAGGATATCTTGTCATCGCTTACAATGACCGTAACGTTGGCCGTTCCGCCACGTTGCTCAGGGCCGTAAGCCGGCATCCAGCTAACTTCCTTGCCTTCCATCAAACCGGAATAAGCCAGAATCTTACCCATAGACAATACGCCTTGTCCACCGAATCCTGCTATAATTATTTCTTCTTTCATTGTTCTGTTGACTTTTAGCGTTATTCTTTATCTTTTAAATCACCCAGCGGATAGAACGGGAACATATGTTCTTCCATCCATTTGTTCGATTTTTCAGGAGTCATCTTCCAACCTGAACTACAAGTTGAAACGATTTCTACCAAGTTAGAACCTTTACCGCTCATGGAATTTTCAAAAGCCTTGCGGATTGCTTTCTTTGCCTTGCGGATAGCCGGTACGGATTGTACGGACTGGCGGGTTACGTAAGCGGTTCCTTCCAGTTGGGCGGCGATTTCGGTCATCTTCAACGGATAGCCGTGCAGTTCTACGTCACGTCCGTAAGGACAAGTGGAACTCTTCATGCCTACCAGGGTAGTCGGAGCCATCTGACCGCCGGTCATACCATAGATAGCATTATTGATAAAGATAATCGTGATATTTTCGCCACGGTTCAAAGCGTGTATGGTTTCGGCTGTACCGATACAAGCCAAGTCACCATCACCCTGGTATGTGAATACCAGACGATCAGGCCACAGGCGTTTCACGGCAGTTGCCACAGCGGGGGCACGTCCGTGTGCTGCTTCCTGCCAGTCAATGTCCAGATAGTTGTAGGCGAAAACTGCGCATCCTACCGGCGAGATTCCCACCGTCTTATCTTCCATGCCCATCTCCTCTATCACTTCGGCAATGAGCTTGTGTACCACGCCGTGACTGCAACCCGGGCAGTAGTGCATGGCGTTATCGTTCATCAGAGTCGGTTTTTTGTAAACCAGATTCTCGGGCTTGATTATTTCTTCTTTAGTCATAACTTCATCTCCTTATCTGTTGGTGAACCGTATAAAAAACTCCATCAGCTTGACAAAGATTGCCGCGCCGCATACGTAGATAAACATTTTGAAATCATCTCTCGCTACGAAGTAGGTGATGATGGCTGCCACAGCCAATATTATAAAAAGGATGTTCAGTACGTTTCTTATTTTATCGGGATTCATCGTTTCGTTATTTGATTATTTTTTCTTCCAAAGCAGTTACAATCTCATCCGGGTCGGGGACAATGCCACCGAGACGTCCGAAATGTTCTACCTTAATTTTACCGTTCACAGCCAGGCGGACATCTTCAATCATCTGTCCCGCGTTCAGTTCCGTAACAAGCATGCCTTTCACCTTTTCAGCGTATGCGGCAATCGCTTTTGTCGGGAACGGCCACAGTGTAATCGGACGAAGGATACCTACTTTGATACCTTTCTCACGAGCGAGTTCCATTGCTTTCTGACCGATACGTGCCATTGAACCAAAGGCAATAATCAGATATTCTGCGTCTTCGCAGTTTATTTCTTCGAAGCGTACTTCGTTTTCTTCAATTTCGCGATATTTGGCCTGGAAACGCAGATTGTTGATTTCCATCGCTTCCGGTTTCAATTCAAGAGAAGTGATAATGTTCGGTTTGCGGCCTTTCGCTTTTCCGGTAGTAGCCCACGGGCATTGTGCGATAACTTCTTCTTCCGTGCGGCGTGGTTTCTGCGCGGGAAGAACAACTTTTTCCATCATCTGTCCGATAACACCATCGGAAAGGATGATAGCCGGGTTACGGTATTTGAAAGCCAGTTCGAAGCCGAGTGCCACGAAATCCGCCATTTCCTGCACGGATGCCGGAGCGAGGGCAATCAGCCGGTAGTCACCGTGACCGCCGCCTTTTACTGTCTGGAAGTAGTCGGCCTGGCTCGGTTGGATAGTTCCCAGTCCGGGGCCGCCGCGCATCACGTTCACAATCAGACAAGGAAGTTCGGCACCGGCGATGTAAGAAATACCTTCCTGTTTCAAGCTTACACCGGGGCTTGAAGATGATGTCAGTACCATCTTTCCGCTACCTGCGCCACCATACACCATATTGATAGCTGCCACTTCACTTTCTGCCTGAAGCACTACCATACCGGTTGTTTCCCAGGGTTTCAGTTCGGCAAGCGTTTCCAACACTTCCGATTGGGGAGTAATAGGATAACCGAAGTACCCGTCCGCACCGCAACGGATGGCTGCGTGGGCGATGGCTTCGTTTCCTTTCATTAATACAACTTCTTCTGCCATATTCTTTTCTTTTATTCTACTTTTACTTTATACACTGAGATACATCCGTCGGGACAAACCGTTGCGCACGAGCTGCATCCGTTGCAGGTATCTTCTTTCACTTGCCAGGCATAGTTATAGCCTTTCATATTCACCTCTTTATTGAGGGCGATTACATCGAGCGGACACGCCACTACACACAGGTTGCATCCTTTGCAACGCTCCGTGTCGACTACGATTGCTCCTTTGATTTTTGCCATAATCTTTATTTTATTACGTTATCTTTGAGTACGGTTATTGATTATACATCTCTTTATTGGTTGAATCTGTTCTTTACTGGTTGAACATATCCTTGTTGTAGAAGTTAAGGATATCTATCACCATCTTCCTGGCCTGAACGGCAGGACTGTCGGGATTGATTTCGATAGCATACTGGTAGTTGTCCAGCGCCCGTTTCCAATCTCCTTTTTTCCGGTAGGCATTTCCCCGTAAATAATAAAGGGCATCTTTCTCTTTTTCGACAGAAGTGTCTTGGAGAAGCTGATCCAATTGCTTGATCGCTGTGTCCACGTCCCCCTGATTGATAAGCTCTTTTAGGTTGTCTATTTGCTCCATTTCTTTCGTCTTTCGGGATTCTGAAACGCAAAGATAGTTTTTATTTGTGTAAATGGGGCAAACGTGGACGGAAATTTGCATCGTTTTGAGTTTATTGCATATTACTTCTTTTATATCTCTTCCGTCAGTGCCAGTTCCCAACTGCGCCATACAACGGTAATCAGTTTCAATCCCCCTTTCCCGCGAGCTTCCGCCACGCATTCATCCTTGCTGTAACGAATCAACTGCTCCCGCGCGTCATCGGCAAGCGTCCTTATTTCCTTATCCGACGCACCGGCTTTCGCATACTTCACTTCCAACAGATACGTGTACGGTGGCAATACGGGTACTGCCGGACTGGGTTTGAAGAAGAAATTATTCTCTTTATATAATATTTTATTAGATGAAAAAAGCGTGTATTTGAGGGTGAGCCCCTCACCCTCAAATACACGCTTTTTTTACGATAAAAAGAATAATATTTCGCGCCTGCGCTCGTACATTATTATATATAAAATCAATTGTAATAAGAAAACTGCCCCCCCTGCTTATTTTCCATAATGCGATGTATTTGACGAAATCCCGTTATAGTCGCTTGAACTTTTCGCTATAGCTAATTCCGGTTTCATTATAGCAAATCTTTTTTTCATTATAGCTAATCCGTTTTTCATTATAGCTAATTTTATTTTCGTTATAGCTAACCGGAATCTGTCCTAAAGAGATCCACGGCTCATCGGGATACTTCAAGAAATAATTCCGGATGTTAGCTTGCATTTACTGAAAGATACTGTATTTTTGTGCAGATATTAAAATGTATAGACTATGCTGGACATTATTTTGATTGTGATAAGTGCCCTCTGTTTGATAATCGGTTTGGCCGGTTGTGTACTTCCTATGGTGCCCGGCCCGCCTGTTGCTTATTTAGGACTGGTCATTCTCCATTTCACGGATAAGGTGGAATATACTGCGACGCAATTAATCGTGTGGTTATTGATTGTAGCTGTTTTGCAGGTCTTGGATTATTTTACGCCGATGCTGGGCAGTAAGTATAGTGGTGGCAGTAAATGGGGAAATTGGGGATGTATCATCGGAACTTTGGCCGGACTTCTTTTCTTGCCTTGGGGAATTATTCTCGGGCCTTTCCTCGGAGCAGTGATTGGTGAGTTGCTGGGAAATAAGGAGTTTTCTCAGGCGCTCAAATCCGGATTCGGCTCATTGATCGGGTTCATATTGGGAACATTGCTGAAGTTCGTTGTCTGCGGTTATTTCTGTTATCAGTTTATTATAGGTTTTATCCGGTAAGCCTTTTTTGTTGTATAAATTCAAATGTAAGTTACTGAAATGTCTGGTGAGAGTTTATAATAAACTGTAGGCCCGTTTATAATAAACGATGAACGTTTTTATTATAAACTTAAAAAGGGTTTGTGTATAAAGGATAAACAATTTTCAATGAATAAGGAAGGCGGGAAAACGAATGAATGGTTTTAGAAGATTGAAATGGTAAATATATGGTACATATTTCCCGGATATACGATTCAGTTATTCAATAATAAAGGCAGCTATTTTATTTGATGTTGTACCATCCTATAAATAGCTGCCTTATCTATTTTATCTTTTCAGGCTTTATTTTACCGGAATCTTATCAATACGGTTCTGATGACGGCCGCCGTCAAACTTTGTAGAGAAGAACTCTGTCAAAATCATGTCCGCTTCTTCAGTGCTGATGAAGCGTCCCGGCATTACCAGAATGTTGGCGTCATTGTGCTGACGGGCAAGATGTGCAATCTCTGCATTCCAGCAAAGAGCGGCACGAATACCCTGATGTTTGTTCAGCGTCATATTGATTCCGTTTCCGCTGCCGCAGATAGCGATACCGGGATAACATTCACCCGATTCCACTGCAAGGGCTAGCGGATGAGCATAGTCCGGATAGTCTACGCTTGCGGTAGAGTTAGTTCCGAAATCTTTGTAAGCCCAGCCTTTTACTTCCAGCCAGCCACGAACATATTCTTTCAGTTCAAAGCCGGCATGGTCGCATGCTAATCCGATTGTTTTCATTAGAGCATTGCTTTTACTTGGTTATACACGTTCTCGGCAGTAAATCCAAGTTTCTCATCCAATACAGTGTAAGGAGCGGAGAAACCAAAAGATTCCAGTCCCCAAACTTTACCGTGGCAACCTACCAGACCTTGCAAGGTGACAGGCAGACCGGCGGTCATTCCGAAGATCTTGGCTTCTGACGGAAGAATAGATTCCTGATACTCTTTGGACTGGCTGCGGAACAGACCTTCGGACGGAGCAGATACGATACGTACTTTTACACCGTCTTTACGAAGCAATTCTGTGCCGGCTACCAAAGTAGCCACTTCAGAACCGGAAGCTACGAGGATTACATCCGGGTTTTCGTCAGAACCTGCTACGATATAAGCACCTTTGGATGCTTGTTCGTAATCCGTTCCTGAGGGCAAGCTAACGATATTCTGACGGGAGAAAATCAAGCCTGTCGGAGTAGATGTATTTTCCATGGCAAGTTTCCATGCGATAGTTGTTTCTTCTGCGTCGGCCGGACGAAGTACCAGCATAGAGTTGTGTCCTTTGTGATTTTTCAGTTTCTCCATCAGGCGGATTTGTGCTTCCTGCTCTACCGGTTCGTGAGTAGGGCCGTCTTCACCTACGCGGAATGCATCGTGTGTCCAGATGAACTTCACGGGTTGTTCCATCAAGGCAGCCATACGTACGGCAGGTTTCATATAGTCAGAGAATACAAAGAAAGTGCCGCAAGCTGCGATTACACCACCGTGAAGTGACATACCGATGCAGATACAAGCCATTGACAACTCAGATACGCCGGCCTGGAAGAATGCTCCGCTGAAATCACCTTTCTTGAAAGAATGGGTTTTCTTCAGGAAGCCGTCGGTCTTGTCAGAGTTGGAAAGGTCGGCAGAAGCGACAATCATGTTTTCCACTTGAGTGGCAAGTGCTCCCAATACAGTTGCAGATGCGGCACGTGTTGCGCTGCCTGCTTTCTGTTCGATAGCGGCCCAGTCCACTTTCGGAGCTTTGCCGGAGAAGAATGCTTCCAGTTTGGCAGCCAGTTCAGGGTTCGCTTTTGCCCATGCGGCTTTTGCTGCATATCTTTCAGCTACGATTTTCTTCAGTTCTTCCGCACGTTTAGCATACAATTCGGCTACTTCGGGGAATATAACGAACGGGTTGGTAGGATCACCGCCCAAATTTTTGATTGTATTTACATAAGCGTCACCGCCGAGAGGGGCACCATGTGTAGCGCAGTTAGCTTCATAGCTGCTGCCGTCTGCCTTGCGTGCGCCTTTACCCATTACGGTCTTACCGATAATCAGTGTCGGGCGTTCTTTTTCAGCCTGTGCTTCCTTGATAGCTGCGCGGATTTCGTCCGCATCGTTACCATTGATGGTAAGTACGTTCCATCCCCATGCTTCATATTTCATGGCTGTGTCTTCAACGGTCACATCTTTCGTTTCTGTAGAAAGCTGGATATCGTTGGAGTCATAGAACATAATCAGGTTGTCCAGTCCCAGTGCGCCGGCAATACGTCCGGAACCTTGAGAGATTTCTTCCTGAATACCACCGTCCGAAATGTAAGCATAGATGGTTTGATTCATCACCTCATTGAAACGGGCTTTCAGGAATTTTGCGGCAATCGCGGCACCTACGGCGAAAGTATGTCCCTGTCCCAACGGGCCGGAAGTATTTTCAATGCCACGCATGATATCTACTTCAGGATGTCCCGGAGTAGGGCTTCCCCATTGACGGAATTCTTTCAATTCATCCAACGTGAATTTTCCTGTCAATGCCAGTGTGGAATAAAGCATCGGAGACATATGACCCGGATCGAGGAAGAAACGGTCACGTCCTTCCCAACGTGGGTTTTCGGGGTCGTATACTAGAAACTCGGAGAAGAGTACATTAACAAAATCAGCACCACCCATGGCACCACCCGGGTGACCGGAATTGGCTTTTTCAACCATTGAAGCAGCAAGAATACGGATGTTATCCGCTGCACGATTCATAAGTTTGTTATCGTTCATATCTTTAAAATTTAATGGATTTCTGTCAGATTGCTGGCAAAGATAACTCTTTATGTGGATTTAACAATCCAAAAGTACTATCTTTTTTATTACCATTTTAACAGTCTTCTTGTTTGTGGAACAATAAGTGACAGCCCTAAAATTACTGTAACTCTAAAGTAACAATGGACTTAGCGGGAAGTTTTACCTTCATTGTACCTTTATTGATTTTTACCTCTTTGAAAGGTGCCGGTTTTACAATATCAGGATTTTCAAAAGAATTGTAATCGGTCAGGTTTGCAGAGGTCAGGATTTCTCCGACAGCTTTTTTCGCTTTCGTATCTCCCAAATTGATGGTAATTTCCTGTGCGTCGTCAGCATCTACATTGGAGAGTGAAATATGAATGATACCGTTCTTGTCTTTCGAAGCGGTGGCGCTTACCATAGGTACGGTGCGATTATCACGTGCATTCACCTTTTCGCAGTTCAGGTCAATGGGAAGATAGGTGGCATCCTGGTGCACTTTGTACATCTTGAATACATAATAGGTGGGAGTAAGCACCATCTCTCTGTCCTTCGTCAGAATCATGGATTGAAGTACATTGACAATCTGTGCGATGTTTGCCATCTTCAGGCGGTCTGTGTATTTGTGGAATACATCAAGGCTCAAAGAAGCTACGAAAGCGTCGCGCATGGTGTTTTGTTGATACAGGTGTCCTCTGATAGTTCCGGGTTCTTCGTCCCACCAAGTTCCCCATTCGTCCAATAAAAGAGCGATTTTCTTATCCTTGTCGTATTTGTCCATGATGGCGCAATGCTTCTTGAGTACGTCTTCCACTTCCAGGCATTTGCCCATTGTCCAGTAATAATCGTCCTTGTTGAATCGGGTGGCGGAAGTCTTGCTGCCACTCCATCCGGTTACGGTATAATAATGGAGAGAAAGACCTTGCATACGATGTCCTACACGGTTCATCAATACATCTGTCCAGTTGTAGTCGTAGTCGCTCGCACCGCTGGCAATCTTATACAGGCGGTTGCCGTCATAATTGCGGCAATAAGTGGAATAACGGCGGTACAGGTCTGCGTAATATTCCGGACGCATACTTCCACCGCATCCCCAACTTTCATTTCCTACACCGAGATATTTAACTTTCCATGCTTTGTCACGGCCGTTTTTGCGGCGGAGATTTGCCATAGGCGAGTCGCCGTCCGACGTCATGTATTCCACCCATTTGGCAAGTTCCTCTACCGTACCGCTACCTACATTTCCGCTCACGTAAGGTTCGCAACCCAACATTTCGCAGAGATTCAGGAATTCATGTGTACCGAAACTGTTGTCCTCAATCGTTCCGCCCCAGTTATTATTAACCATCTTCGGACGGTCTGCTTTCGGGCCGATACCGTCCATCCAGTGATATTCGTCGGCAAAGCAACCACCCGGCCAACGGAGAACAGGAACAGCCAAATCCTTTAATGCGTTAAATACGTCCGTACGATAGCCTTTGATATTAGGTATATCCGAATTTTCGCCTACCCAAAGGCCACCATAGATACATGAACCCAGGTGTTCGGCAAACTGACCGTAGATTTCTTTCGGGATGATTTCTTTGCCTTGGTCGGCATGTACGGTGATGGTGGCGCTCTTTTGTGCGGAAAGAGACACGGAAGCTGCCAGAAAGGCCGTGCTGACTAATAGTTTTGCTTTCATAAAATGGTATTTGTTTAAATGATTATATAGATATTTGATGATGTCTTTCTTTTTGCCTTTATTTGAGTAAGCGTATCTCGTAAATGGCGGGAGTCCACTCTGTGCCGTCAGGGCTGAAACGTATCGGATAACTGCCGGCTTTCAACTTCTGTGGCAGAAGCCAGGAGAGGGTAGTGAAACCGTCTTTATCTGCTTCGCTGATAGTCGGATTTACTGCCAGTTTCTCGTTATTCAGGAGAATGGTTACTTTATTACGCTCATCTTTGCGTACTGTAATCATAATCCGGCTTGCTTCTTCCTTTACTTTCAGATTATAACTGAACCAACCTTTGGCACGACGGAAGTGACGGTCTTTGTTCGTTCCTGTTTCTGCCTGTTCGTATCGGATACCGTGGTCGGATTCCGGTTGTTGCTCACCGGGGAAAATCAAGTCGATAGTTTGATTGGCCAGTTCTGTCGCTTTTCTTTCGGCCATTGCCATTTCTTCCTGAATAGCTTTGAACTGTTCTTCACTTGCCTGGCGGAAGTAAACGGCATAGCGGGAATTGTGCAGGCGGAAGAATGGAACGAGTTCCAATGCTTTGCCTTGTGCCGGATAAACCTCTCCGTTGTAACTGAAAGTAATCCGGCTGTTCTGTTCTTTCTGAAGAGATTTACAGATTGAATCCGGATTTCCAATCAACATCGGTACTTCCTGCAAAGGTATTTGTTTGCCATGAGCGATATGTCCGCCACGACTATCATCGGCATATAAACCATCAAGATGTTCAGTGCTCGTGGATGCAGCAAGAACGATAGGGCCATACAAAAAAGCGTAATAGTCTTTCTTGTCAGGTATCTGCTCAAGACTGACTTCCATTGGCAGATTGAATGTAATGACATCTCCTTTTTTCCATTTGCGATGAATGGGTAGATAAACACTCACTCCCGGACGTATAACAAACTGACTTTTCTTTCCATTGATTGTTATTGCATAATCTTTGGAGTTTTTAGCCCATTCAGGAATACGTATCATCAATGTGAATTTCTTTTTAGGTGCTTCATCCATTCGTAAGGTTACTTTTCCATCATCAGGAAAACGGGTCTCTTGTGTCAAAGTGATTCCCTGCTCTTTCCAAGTCAGTTGTGAGGGGATGAAAAGATTGACGTAAAGCGTATCTTTCTGATGTGCATAGATAAATTCACCGTATTTGGTATGATTCTCCAAACCTGAACCGACACAGCACCACATGGATGTTTCCGGTTGTGAATAAACACGATAATGTCCGGGACGCATAGGAGTGAAGTAAACAAATCCGCCCTTATCCGGCTCTTGTGATGCCAGGATATGATTGTAAAGTGCGCGTTCGTAATAGTTCACATAAGTTGGGTCCGGTTCATTGGCATGATACGGATTTTGAGAGTTCTGATAAAGCATTTTGGTTAGCCGGAGCATATTATAGGTATTGCAAGTTTCCGGCCCTTGGACATCGTTCAGCATGGAAGTGAAATTATCTGCCGGATGGAAATGTTCGCGTACGCTATTTCCACCAATGCATACAGAACGGTGATTGACTACCGTATTCCAAAAGAAACGGGCGGCATGATCCCATTCAGCAGCATGATTCCAGTTTTTATCATCTTGTGACAGTTCGGCAACTCGTTTGTATCCGATAACTTTTGGTATCTGTGTGTTGGCGTGCATACCTGTCAATCGGTCTTCATCTTTGATAAGCGGGTCAAGGATTACTTCATGGGAGAATCGGCGTGCCAGTTCCAGATATTTCTTGTCTCCTGTGATTTCTGCTACATCGGCGAATGTTTCATTCAATCCGCCATGTTCGCTGCGAAGCATATCCTGTATTTGTTTATCGCTTAGTCCGGAAGTGATGTCAATCATCCAGTCTGTCAGGGAAATAAGCATTTGGCGTGCCAAATCACTGTTGGCGTAGATATATGCGTCCCGCAATCCGGCATAGGTCTTGTGTATATTGTAGAGAGGTACCCATTTGCCGTTAAGGTCGAAACCACCGGCACGGATATTTCCTGCTTTTATTTCTTTCCAAAGTTGGAGACTTCCCGGAGTTCCTCCGATAAATCCTGTGCCTACTGCTTGCTGTGCACGGTGAAGTTCACCAAGCATATAGTTGAGGCGATTGTAAACTGCGGTGTCTCCCGTAGCAGCATACATCATGGAGAGTGCGGATAAATAATGTCCGCCGATATGTCCGTCCAATCCGGTATTCTCCCAGTTGGTGTAGCTTGGAGCTTTCGGTGTCAGTCCCGCTTCACGAAGAAAAGGAGCGAGCAGACGGTCGGGGTCGAGAGCTAGTATGTAATGTAAATCAGTCTGTTGGGCTTGTAAGAAAGGACTATCCAATAACTTTACATCCTGTAACGGGAAGTAAGACACTTGTGGAGCGTTTTGTGCTTTAGCCAGTGAAGCGGATAGGATGAGTGCAAGTATGAACGAGGTGGTTTTCATAATAATAGTCTCCCCTTATCCCTCTCCAAAAGGAGAGGGGATGAGGATAGTTTATGTGAATACTTAAATATGGTTATTGAGAAAAAAGCAGAGAAAGCTGCCTGTGAGGAAGCTTATTTAAATTTGACTGCTGCTTCTTCAATGGGCAATCCTGCCTTGTAGCTTTCGATGTATGTATTGAAACCGGCTACATCTTCGGGTGTGGGGGATACCTCGACACCGGCGTCGCCGACAAATACACTTTCATCCAGAAAATCGGCAAGGGATTGTTTCTTTTCATTGTTCACGAGATAAGAACCTAGCAGGGCAATACCCCATGCACCACCTTCACCGGCTGTTTCCATCACAGAAATGGGTGAATTGATAGCTGCTGCAAGTACTCTCTGACCTACTCCCTTTGTTCTGAATAATCCTCCGTGACCTGTAATTCTGTCGACTTTGACTTTTTCTTCGTTGAACAGGATGTCGTTACCAATCTTGAGAACTCCTACTGAAGCGTATAAGTGAGTCCGCATGAAGTTTGCCAGGTTGAACTTGTCATTTGCCGAACGTACAAACAACGGTCTTCCTTCAGCAAGTCCTGTTACAGGTTCGCCTGAAATATAGTTGTACGAGAGAAGACCTCCGCAATCAGCGTCACCTGTGAGCGCAATATTATAGAGCTTGCCATATATTTCATCCATATTTACGGGGATGCCCAGAAGTTCCTGATATTCCTTGAACAGGTTGACCCATGCATTGAGGTCGGAAGTACAGTTGTTACAATGTACCATGGCTACGGGACTTCCGTCAGGAGTGGTGACCATGTCAATCATCTCGTATGGTCGGGACAACTCTTTTTCCAATACAATCATGGAGAATGAGGAAGTACCTGCCGATACGTTTCCGGTACGCTGTTTCACCGCATTGGTTGCAACCATGCCGGTACCGGCATCTCCTTCCGGCGGACAAACCGGTATTCCTGCCTTCAAATGACCTGATACGTCGAGCTTTTTGCTTCCTTCCGGCGTGAGGACACCCGCATTTTCACCTGCCGGTAATACTTTGGGCAGAATATCCAGCAATTTCCAGTTATATTCCTTCGGCGCAATCTGATTGTCGAATTTCGCCACCATTTCTGCAGAATAGTTGTTGGTAGTTGAATCTATGGGAAGCATACCCGATGCGTCGCCTATGCCCAATACCTTTTCACCTGTTATCTGCCAATGCACATAACCTGCAAGAGTTGTCAGGAAATCAATCTCCTTGACGTGAGCTTCGTTGTTCAGAATAGCCTGATACAAGTGGGAAATGCTCCATCTTAGAGGGATGTTGTAGACAAACAATTCTGATAAGGCTGCTGCTGCCTGACCTGTATTGGTGTTTCTCCACGTGCGGAAGGGTACGAGGATTTCTTCTTTTTTGTTGAATGGCATATAGCCATGCATCATGGCGCTGACACCGATGGCTGCCAGGTTTTCGATTTCTATGCCATATGAGTTCTTTACGTTAGAGCGAAGGTCGGCATAACAACCTTGCATTCCGTTCCATATGGCTTCAATGCTATACGTCCAAAGCCCGTCGACTAACTGGTTTTCCCAAGTGTGGCTTCCTTGAGCAATGGGCTTGTTTTCCTGGTCAATCAAGACAGCTTTTATTCGTGTCGAACCGAGTTCGATACCAAGAATGGCTTTACCTGCCTCGATGGTTGATTTTGCATCTAATTTCATGTTGAAATTAATATTTTAAGGTTTAGCAAAGTGCTTTATTCAGCATATAATAAACTTCGTTCATACGGAGTTCTTTCTTGAAGCAGCTGATAGTCGTATCCTTGTTGATATGTACCATTTCGATACCGGCGATTTCAGCGTAATCTTCCCAGTATTCGGCTGTCAGGTCGTAAGAGAAGCAAGAGTGATGAGTACCACCTGCCAAAATCCATGCACCTGCACCTACTTCGAGGTCAGGCATCGGAATCCAAAGGGCGGAAGCAACCGGCAATTTAGGAAGCGGCTTCGGTTCGATACATTCTACATCGTTCACAATCAGACGGAAACGGTTACCCATATCTACTACGGTAGCAGTACAGCCTGTTCCTGTTTTTGAAGTGAATACAAGACGTGCTGTCTGGCTTTTGCGAATACCTATACCGAGGAAGTGTACTTCCAGGCGAGGTTTGTTGGCTGCGATAAGCTGACAGATTTCCAACATATGTGATTGAAGGATAGAGCTTCTTGCACCATCGAAGTTCAATGTATAGTCTTCCAGGAAGGAGCAGCCTTTGGGAAGTCCCTGGTTCATTACCCATACAGTGCGGTAAAGAGCAGCCGATTTCCAGTCGCCTTCAGCACCGAATCCGTAACCTTCTGCCATCAGGCGTTGGGAAGCCAATCCCGGAATCTGGTCGAAACCATTGTATTCTATGTCACCCAAATCGTCGAAGTTGGTTGTGAAACCTTTGGCGCCTTTCGCTTTCAGGATAGCACGCATGGCAAGTTCGGCTTTCGCGGCATTCCATACTTTCTGGTAAGCTTCTGTCGACTTGTCTTCCAAAGAAGCATCGTGGTCGTATTCCTTGAAATAAGTAGCTACCAATGCATCTACGTCAGCGTCTTTAATATCTTTGTGGTATTCCATCAGTTCGCTTACCGGACAGTAGTCTACGTGGTAACCCATGCGCTGTTCAGCTTCTACTTTGTCACCGTCGGTTACAGCTACATTATTCATCTGGTCGCCGAAACGGATGATAAGCATATCCTGTGAGTCTGCCCAACCTGCGCATACACGCATCCAAACGGCAATCTTATGCAGTGTATCTTCTTCTTTCCAGTAGCCTACCACCACTTTGCGACGGATACGCATACGGGTACAGATGTGTCCGAACTCACGGTCACCATGAGCCGACTGGTTCAGGTTCATGAAGTCCATATCCATTGTATCCCAAGGAATTTCCTTGTTGAACTGGGTGTGCAGGTGCAGCAACGGTTTCTTCAACTGCTGCAAACCATGAATCCACATTTTAGCAGGAGAGAAAGTATGCATCCAGGTGATAACACCGATACATTTTTCATCGTTATTGGCTGCTTTGAAAACTGTTTCCACTTCTTTGGAAGAATTGGCCGTTCCTTTATATACTACTTTAACAGGAAGTTTACCGGATTCATTCAGTCCGTTAACCATTTCATTAGAGTGTGCGTCTACTGCGATTACTGCGTCACCTCCGTACAAAAGCTGTGCTCCTGTTACGAACCATACTTCATATTGGTCAAATACGTTATTCATATCTTTACTTGTTTTACTATTATTAATCGTATAAATTGAATTTCTTGTTATTGTCCGTAGTAAGCATTCGGACCATGCTTGCGGCTGAAATGTTTCTCTATCAGCAGCGGGTTCATTGTTAAATTCGGATTAACGGCATAAGCGATGCTTGCCATCTTTGCCACCTGTTCCATTACTACAGCATTGTGTACTGCATCATGCGCATCCTTCCCCCAAGAGAAAGGACCGTGATTCTTCACCAGTACCCCCGGCGTATGTACAGGATTCAATCCTTCAAAACGTTTCACGATCACGTTTCCGGTTTCCAGTTCGTAGGCGCCTTTCACTTCCGCTTCCGTCATGTCTGCCGTGCAGGGGATGGCGTCATGGAAGTAATCCGCATGAGTGGTTCCGATATTCGGAATATCACATCCGGCTTGCGCCCAGGCTGTCGCATAGGTAGAATGAGTGTGTACCACTCCACCGATTTCCGGGAATGCTTTGTAGAGTACTACGTGAGTAGGAGTATCTGAGGATGGCTTCAGCCGTCCTTCGACGACTTTGCCATCCAGATCCACTACTACCATATCTTCCGCTTTCATATCATCATAGCTTACACCACTGGGCTTGATTACTACCAGTCCGCTTTCACGGTCGATGGCAGAAACATTTCCCCAGGTAAAGATGACTAATCCATGCTTTACCAATTCGAGATTGGCATGAAATACTTTTTCTTTCAGTTCTTCCAACATGCTGATTATAATTTAAATTTCGGGTCTTTGCGATAAACTTTGCTGTTAAACTTGTACAAGGCTGCACCGCGCTTGGAACCCAGTTTATCTATTTTGTCCGTCTTTTCTATATAGTCCATTCCGGCGACGCGCTTGCGGAAATTCCGCTTGTCCATCTCCTCACCGTAAATGGCTTCATATAAGCTTTGTAACTGGGACAAAGTGAAGAGCTTCGGCAATAAGTTGAAACCGATGGGTTCGGAAGATGCTTTCTGTTTCATCAACTCCCGTGCTTTTGTCACCATCTCGGGATGGTCGAAAATCAGTTGGGGGAGTTCATTGATATTTACCCAGTAAGCATTATGTTTCTTTACCAGTTTCCGGTCGTATTCATTGATGTTGATGAGCGCATAGTATGCAACGGAGATTACCCGTTCCCCCGGGTCGCGGTCGACTGCCCCGAAGGTGCCCACTTGTTCCATATATACATTCTCCAGTCCGGTAAGCTCTGCTAATACGCGCTTGGCAGCATCGTCCACGCTTTCATCGTTTTGCACGAATCCGCCCATCAGTGACCATTCGCCCATTGCCGGTTCGAAGTTTCTTTTCAGTAATAGCAGGTTCAATTCGCCCTCGCTAAAACCGAAGATGATACAGTCGATACCAAGATAAAAGGTAGGGTTCGAGCTATAATAGTTATTCATTGTTTTGTTAATATGAGTTTTTATTTAGTTACCAGAAATACCAATAGAATGCACCTGTGATAGCCAGAATAATAACTGTATGGATAATATCCCAGTGATTCCAGCTTGCACGTGTAGCTGCTTTTTGTTCTTTGCTAGCCGTACCGAACACCAGTCCCTGGATTTTTTCGGCTGTCGGAGCTTCTGTTGCCAGGCTGACTACGATTACTACGATGATACAGAACAGGAACATCCATCCGCAGAAGAACAGCCAGTTCATATCATAGAACAGATATTTGAATGTAGAATCTGCCATTTCACCTGCATTGCTGTAATATACTTTAGCACCCAGACGGGTCAAACCGATAACCATACCGGAAATCAATCCCCACATACCACCTTGGGCGGAAGTACGTTTCCAGCAGATACCCAGTAAGAAAGCAGCGGCAATACCCGGAGCCAATACAGACTGAACATCTTGCAAATAGGTATAAAGCACGTCACCTACACTACGCATGATAGGAATCCAGAGAATACCTAAAATAACGATTACCACTGTTGCAATCTGACCGATACCTACCAGTTTCTTTTCCGGAGTCTCCGGTTTGAAACGTTTGTAGAAGTCGATAGTGAACAACATGGCAGATGAGTTGAACAAAGAAGCCAAAGAACTCATCAATGCAGCAAGGATACCACATACTACCAAACCTTTCACACCGGCAGGAAGCAATTTAGCCACTAATGTAGGGAAAGCGGCATCGGCATTGGCATTACCGTTAGCCAACATCGGAAGGAAACCTTCACCACCGGCACCGATATACTTCTGATGCAAGGCAAATGCAATCATGCCCGGAATCAGGAACAGGAACACAGGCAACAGTTTTAGGTAAGCACCGAAGATAGTACCACGGCGGGCTTCCTTCTCGTTTTTTCCGGAAAGTACACGTTGTACGATAAACTGGTCAGTACACCAGTACCAGAAACCGATGATGGCAGAACCGATCAAGGCACCCAGCCAGGGGAAGTTCGCATCATCATTGCTACGAATCAGGTTCTTCATTGTGTCCCCGTAATCATTCACAGTTACAGCACCACACACTTTCATCATTTCATCCCATCCGCCCAGTTCTTTGAAACCAAGCACAAGGATAATCAATGAACCCAACAGAAGGATGGGGGTCTGAAGTACGGAAGTGTACAATACAGATTTCATACCACCGAAAATTGTATAAAGTGCAGTCAGGAGAACCAGACCGATTGCCGCAATCCAGAAGAAGTCTATTCCCCAAAGCTCTTTGATGCCGAATACCTGTTGGAATACCAAGCCGCCGGCATATACGGTCACAGCTACTTTAGTCAATACATAACTTACCAGAGAGATAACTGACAGTATCGTGCGTGATTGAGGATTATAACGGCGTTCAAGGAATTCGGGCATTGTATATACCATGCTTCGTGTGTAGAACGGCACGAACACCCATCCGAGAATCAAAATCATCCATCCCTGAATTTCCCAGTGTGCCATAGCCATACCACTGGAAGCTCCGGCTCCTGCGAGTCCTATCAAGTGTTCCGAACCGATGTTCGACGCGAAGATAGAGGCACCTATTGCAAGCCATGTCGCGTCACGTCCGCCTAAGAAATAATCTGCCGAATCATTTTGTTTTTGTCTGACTACCCAAACAATAATACCGATTAGAGCCAGAAAGAAGACTCCAATTACTACCCAATCTAATGCTTCCACAATAAATATGATTTATAAGTTAATATTATTCTCTACTGAGAATTTGAAAATACATTCGCTGTTGTATGTTTGTCCCGGTTCCAGAACCACTGAAGGCCAGTCTGCCTTGTTTGGGCTGTCAGGATAGTGTTGTGTTTCCAGGCAAATGGAAGCACGTTGGTTGTAAACGATGCCTTTCTTGCCGGTTACGGTTCCATCGAGGAAGTTGCCTGTGTAAACCTGGATACCCGGTTCGTTGGTATATACTTCGAGGGTAATGCCACTTTCAGGAGAAGTCAGTCTGGCAGCTACCTGCGAAATGTCCCCCTTTGTATTCAGTACCCAGTTATGGTCGTATCCGTTTCCGTTCTTCAACTGGACGAAATCGTAGTTGTTGATTTCCTGTCCTACTGCTTTTGGAGTAGTGAAGTCCATCGGCGTGTCTTTTACCGGAGCTATTTCGCCTGTTGTCATAAAGGTGCTGTCCACCGGAGTATAGTAGTCTGCGTTTACATACATAATATGATCGGTTGAAGCTTTCGACGGATTACCGGCCAGATTGAAATAAGAATGGTTGGTCATGTTGATAATCGTCTTTTTGTCAGTAGTAGCGCTATATTTGATGTCGATAGCGTTGTCTTCAGTCAGTTGGTAAGTCACTTTTGCAGTCACGTTGCCCGGAAAGTTTTCGTCACCGTCGGGTGAGATACGGGTCAGTTCCAGTGTCATCGGGTCAACGAGATTTGCTTCGTAAACCTGATATTGCCAGCCTTTCGGACCGCCGTGCAGACAGTGACCGAAGTTGTTCTGCGGCAATTGGATTGTGTCGCCATCCAGAACAAAGCGTCCCTGATTGATACGGTTCGCATAACGTCCGATAGAAGCACCAAAGTCGCTCGGCACATTGATATAATCAGCGATGCTGTCAAAACCTAAAACTACATCCTGCATCTTTCCGTTTTTGTCCGGCACCATGATAGACACGATACGTCCTCCGAAGTTAGTGATGCATACTTCCATGCCTGCCTTATTCTTTAATGTATAAAGATTCGTTCGGGCATTGTTCACTTCTGTTTGAAAATTTGCCGGGTCAAGACCGGATAAAGTCAGCTCGGAAGCCGGCTTGTTATTGCACGCAGCTAGCATCAGCGCGGCAATTCCTGCAAGTAGAAAATGTTTTTTCATGGTTTTATTTTTAATGTAAATGAGATGCTTATCTTAATTTGGGTGTAAAAGTAACACTTTGGTTTGGTGTATCAAATACACTCTTGTATGTTATGCAGCATAAAAGGTACTTTTTTAATTATACCTTATTATATATAAAGTATTGATTCGTCGTTCGTATGGATAAATAGTAAGGATGAAATAGGTGTCTTTATGCCTTGGTTCGTACTATAATAATGGACGATGAATGGAAAATTGTGCAAATGAATGGAAATTGGTCCTTTTTGACCGAAAAATGCCTATTAATGGTAAGATTGGGCAAAGAGGAAATTAAGAATCTGATTATCTTTGCAGGACACGATTGGGAGAATGAAACGGAAACTATATATAAATTTTTAATTAAAACCATGAGAAGATACACAGAAATCTTGGCTGCATTAGCCTTATCCGCCGGAATGGCACTTCATGCGCAAACCAATGAAATGGTGATACAAACCAAGAAGTTGGGAGCAGAAATTCAACCTACCATGTACGGACTCTTTTTTGAGGATATCAACTATGCTGCGGACGGTGGGCTCTATGCCGAACTGATCAAGAACCGTTCATTCGAGTTTCCCCAACACTTGATGGGTTGGAATACCTACGGAAAAGTGTCATTGATGGACGACGGCCCTTTCGAACGCAACCCTCATTATGTACGTCTTTCCGCCCCGGGACACGCACATAAGCATACCGGACTTGATAACGAAGGTTTTTTCGGTATCGGCGTCAAGAAGGGGGAGGAATACCGTTTCTCCGTTTGGGCACGTCTGCCACAGGGAAGTACGAAAGAAACATTGCGGATTGAACTCGTAGATACCAAATCAATGGGCGAACGCCAGGCTTTTGCCACACAGAATCTTACCATTGACTCAAAAGAATGGAAAAAATATCAGGTTATACTGAAACCGGAAGTGACCAATCCCAAATCTACGCTTCGCATTTTCCTTACTTCCAAAGGAACCGTAGATCTGGAACACATTTCTCTTTTCCCGGTAGATACTTGGAAAGGACATGAAAACGGACTCCGCAAAGACCTTGCACAGGCTTTGGCGGATATTCATCCGGGAGTCTTCCGTTTTCCCGGCGGCTGTATTGTGGAAGGTACGGAACAGGGTGATCGTTATGACTGGAAGAAAACGGTAGGAGCTGTAGAGAATCGTCCTTTGAATTTAAATCGCTGGCAATATACGTTTACGCATCGTTTTTATCCGGATTATTATCAAAGTTATGGACTGGGATTCTATGAATATTTCTTGTTATCCGAAGAAATAGGAGCGGAACCTCTTCCTATTTTGAATTGTGGACTTGTTTGTCAGTACCAGAATAATGATCCGAAGGCGCATGTGGCTGTTTGCGACTTAAATCCTTATATACAAGACGCTCTTGATTTGATAGAGTTTGCCAATGGTGATGTAAATACGACTTGGGGAAAAGTACGTGCCGATATGGGACACCCGGCTCCATTCAATCTGAAATTTATCGGTATCGGTAACGAGCAGTGGGGAAAAGAATATCCCGAACGTCTCGAACCGTTTATCAAAGCCATCCGCAAGGTGTATCCCGAGATAAAAATTGTAGGCAGTTCCGGCCCTAATTCCGAAGGTAAGGAATTCGATTACCTGTGGCCCGAAATGAAACGTCTGAAAGCCGACCTGGTGGACGAACACTTCTATCGTCCCGAAAGCTGGTTCTTAGCCCAAGGCGCACGTTATGACAACTACGACCGTAAAGGTCCGAAAGTCTCTGCCGGTGAATATGCCTGCCACGGAAAAGGAAAGAAATGGAACCATTTCAATGCCGCCTTGCTCGAAGCTGCTTTCATGACCGGACTGGAACGTAACGCTGACATTGTCCATATGGCTACTTATGCTCCGCTTTTCGCCCATGTGGAAGGCTGGCAGTGGCGTCCGGACATGATTTGGTTTGATAACCTGAATTCCGTACGTACCGTAAGTTACTATGTGCAGCAACTGTATGCACAGAACAAAGGGACGAATGTACTTCCGCTTACAATGGACAAGCAAAATGTGACAGGTGCCGAAGGACAGAACGGACTCTTTGCCAGTGCCGTATATGATAAGGATAAGAATGAACTGATTGTAAAGGTTGCCAACACTTCGAATACTGCCCAATCTATTTCGTTGAACTTCGCAGGATTGAAGAAACAAGACGTATTATCGAATGGCCGTTGTATCAAGCTTCGCTCACTTGATTTGGACAAAGATAATACGCTTGAACAACCTTTTGCCATCACTCCGCAGGAAACTCCAATATCTATTGAAGGACATGTGTTTATAACCGAATTAGAACCGAATACATTTGCGGTTTATAAATTTACGAAGAAATGATATATTAGATAATTGGCTTTGTTAATAGAGAAGAAGGGCGGCTACCGTGATGGGAAGCCGCCCTTCTTAGTTATTTAATATTGAATAATCTCTTATTCCAATCTACGAGAACCGTCGCCGATTACTACATCATATACTTTCGGGCTTCTGCCGAATTTAGCTTTGAAAGCTTCTTTTGTCTTTTCAACGAAGTTGTCATACAATTCGTCTTTGACAAGGTTGATTGTACAACCACCGAAGCCACCACCCATAACACGTGAACCGGTCACACCGTATTCTTTAGCGCAATCATTCAGAAAGTCGAGTTCTTCGCAGCTTACTTCGTACAGTTTGCTCATACCGTGGTGAGTTTCATACATCTTCTGGCCTACAGTCTCGTAATCATCTTTTTCCAAAGCGTCGCAAACATCGAGTACGCGTTGGATTTCTTCGATTACGTATTCTGCACGCATATAATCTTCGTCACTAATGTCAGCTTTTGCCTCTTTCAGCATTTCCATAGTACAGTCGCGGAGGAATTCTACGTGCGGATGTTTCTTCTGGATAGCGGCAACAGCAGCCTCACAGCTTTGACGACGCTTGTTGTAAGCAGAAGAAGCCAATTCGTGTTTCACCACTGAATCCATCAAAACCAGACGATAACCTTCCGGATGGAACGGGAAATACTGATATTCCAGTGAACGGCAATCCAAACGAATCAAGCTGCCTGCTTTACCAAATACGGAAGCAAACTGGTCCATGATACCGCAGTTCACGCCACAGTAATTATGTTCTGTTGCCTGACCAACTTTCGCCAATTCAAATTTATCTATTTTGTTTTCACCGAACAGTTCGTTCAATGCGAAAGCGTACGTACTTTCCAAAGCTGCAGAAGAAGACATACCTGCACCCAGAGGCACATCACCCGCGAAAGCAGTATTGAATCCCTTTACGTCAACGCCACGTTTGATCATCTCACGGCAAACACCGAAAATATATCTTGCCCAGCTGGCGCGTGGAGCATCTTCTTCGTTCAAACCAAATTCCACATAATCCTTCAAGTCGATAGAGTAAGCTCTTACCTTGTCAGTACCGTTCGGTTTGATTTCAGCAATCATACCTTTGTCTACTGCTCCGGGGAAAACGAATCCACCGTTGTAATCTGTATGTTCGCCGATCAAGTTGATACGGCCTGGTGAAGCATATAAAAATCCGGTAGTTCCGTCAAAATGCTTAATGAATCGACTTCTTACGTATTCTGTATCCATGATATTAATAGTTTAAAGGTGAATAAATTATATATGATTATTCCACAGGAATATCCTTATTGACATTTTTGCAACCTACCAGGCCGTAGAACAGCAGATAAGCGAGGGCAACGATAATCAGCCAGTAGCTAGCCATGTAACCGACAGCATCTGAGATACCTTGTTGGATCAATGGCAATACACCACCACCGACAACCATCATCATAAAGATACCGGAAGCCTGTGCAGTATATTTTCCCAATCCTTCTACAGCAAGGTTGAAGATACCGCCCCACATTACAGAAGTACAAAGACCGCAAAGTACAAGGAACAATGCGCTGACAGGAACCTGGGCCATCATGAAACCTTCGCCTACCGAATAACCCGGCATGGACACTGTTACGTCTTTCGGAGTGAAAATAGCGATCAAGACAAAGATGATAGCAGTAACTGATACGACAATCAACTGCGTGCGGCTTGAAACTTTACCGCTGATAGCGCTACTTGCAGTACGTCCGACAAGCATCAACAGCCAGTAGATAGCAGCAATTGCACCACCGATAGCTGCTCCGTTCATCAATATACCGGCACCTTTGTCGCTTGGGTCGGCAAGGTAGAAGTTCAATGTACCCGGAATACCGATTTCGATACCTACATAAATAAAGATACCGATTACACCCAATACCGTGTGGCGGAAGCTCCAGGGGCTATGAGAGAATTTCTCTTTAGCAGCTCCGGCTTTCTGAAGATGAGGTTCGGGAATTGCGACAAATGAAATAATGATGAATGCAGCTACGAATACTCCCATTGCAACGAAAAGGAGAGGAGCTACGTCGGACATTGCTGTCTTGTCAGTTACTGTACCGATCAAAGCACCTACGAAGAGCGGAGTCAGCGTTCCGGACAAAGAGTTAAGCGCACCACCCGTCTGGATCAATTGGTTACCCTTGTTACCACCGCCACCGAGAAGGTTAAGCATCGGGTTTACAACAGTGTTCAGCATACATACGCAGAAACCGCAGACGAATGCACCGAGCAGATAGATGATGAAGTTCAGCTTGATGGCATATTCACCGAAAGCGAAAACGTCGGTGCCTGCGCCTATCACACTGGAAAGATACTGGATAAACAATCCGACAACACCTACTGCCATTGCAATAAGAGCAGTTTTCTTATAGCCGATTTTGACAAGCATGTTACCGGCGGGAATACCCATAAACAGATAAGCCAGGAAGTTCATCATATTTCCCATCATACCTAATGTGCTCGAGCCTGCGTATTCATTTTTCCAAATGGTACCGAAAGGCGCGGCCAGGTTTGTCACGAAAGAGATCATCGCAAATAAGAAGAACATTGTAATAATCGCGATGAGATTACCGTTCTTTTTTCCTTGATTCATGGTTCAAAAAAAATGTTAGTTTATAAAATTAGGTTAGTTGTTTTTTGATTATTATTCTTCTACCGTAAATTTGTAGACAGTGATTTGCTGATATTCATCACCCGGCAGCAAAGTAGCCGATGGGAAATGAGGTTTGTTCGGCGTATCCGGGAAACATTGTGCTTCAAAGCAGATGGCGCTTCTTGCGGGGAATGTGGCACCGTGTGCACCTTCGAATCCGTTGAGCCAGTTACCTGTGTAAAGCTGTACGCCCGCTTCGGTTGTGTACACTTCCATGATACGTCCGCTTTCCGGGTCTTTGCAAGTGGCAGCCAGGTCGAGTGAGCCGCTTTCAATCTTGTTCAGTACATAACAGTGGTCATATCCTGCGCCAAATACCAGTTGCTGGAATTTGTCGTCGATACGTTCGCCTACGGTATGCGGAGTACGGAAATCCATCGGAGTGCCTTCTACTTTGGCAATTTCTCCCGTTGGGATGGAAACTTCGTCGATTGGCGTATAGAAATCAGCGTTGATAGTGACAATGTGATTGTTGACAGTAGGAGTAGGGGTGGCGATGCCGGCGAGATTGAAGAAACCGTGGTTAGTCAGATTTACCACTGTGGCTTTGTCGGTTGTAGCACGATATTCGATAGTCAGTGCATTTACTTCGTTTTCCAACCGATAGGTCATTTCTACTTCGAGATTACCGGGGAAACCTTCTTCACCGTCTTCAGAAACATAGTTGAATTGTACCGTACTCTCGTCAATCTGGATAGCATCCCAAACGCGGGCATGGAAACCAGTGGGGCCGCCATGCAGGGAGTTAGGCCCGTTGTTGATGGTGAGTTCGTGCTCTTCGCCGAATAGAGTGAATTTACCCTTGGCGATACGGTTGCCGTAGCGTCCGATAGTCGTACTCAGGAAAGGTTCCGGGCTGTTGACTACATGGTCGATGCTGTCGTGTCCGAGAATCACATTAGCATACTTACCGTTTTTGTCCGGTACCATAATAGAAAGAATGGCGCATCCGTAATTGGTTACAGCTACTTCCATTCCCTTTGTGTTTTTGAGGATAAATAAATCTGTTTTCTTATCGTTTATCTCCTTTTGAAAATCTTCACGGCTGAGCCCTGAAAGATTCCCTTCTGTTGGGAATGTGTTATTCATGTCTGGTATTATTAAAATTTCCTGCAAATAAAAGGAAATTCTTTCTTACTCACAAATTATTCCGACTAAATATAAGAGGTGGTTTAGGAAAGTTTAGCTTTCTTACTTTATGTTCCTTATTTTTTGCGGTACGATTTTTTTCAAAAAGATTTTCATCTTCCTTTTCTTAAAAAACAAACTATTTTTTGTATGTTTGTTCCCGGATTGTAACAATCCGAGCGAATTTAATCTAAGTTTATAACAAGAAAAACAAAAATGTATCCATTAAAATTCGAACCGATTCTGAAGCAGACGCTTTGGGGGGGCGACAAGATTATTCCGTTCAAGCATTTGAACTCAGACTTGAAAGGAGTAGGAGAGAGCTGGGAGATTTCCGGCGTTGAAGACAATGAATCCGTAGTGGCTAATGGCCCGGATAAAGGTTTAACCTTAGCCGATATGGTAAGAAGGTATCGCGAGGAATTGGTGGGCGAAGCTAACTATGCGCGCTTCGGTAATAAATTTCCGTTGCTCATTAAGTTTATCGATGCCCGACAGGATTTGTCAATCCAGGTGCACCCGGCAGATGACTTGGCGAAAAAACGCCATAACTCGATGGGAAAAACCGAAATGTGGTATGTGGTAGATGCCGACAAAGGAGCCAAATTGCGTTCGGGATTTTCTGAACAGATTACTCCGAAAGAATATAAAGAACGCGTGTTGAACAATACGATCACCGACGTAATGCAAGAGTATGAAGTTCATCCGGGAGATGTATTCTTCCTGCCTGCCGGGCGTGTGCACAGCATTGGAGCCGGTTCGTTTATTGCCGAGATCCAACAGACCTCCGACATAACGTACCGTATCTACGATTTCAACCGCAAGGATGCGAACGGCAAAACCCGTGAGCTTCACACCGATTTAGCTCGCGAAGCCATCAACTACGAAGTATTGGATGACTACCGTACTAAATACGATGCAGTGAAGGACGAACCGGTAGAATTGGTTGCCTGCCCTTACTTCACGACTTCTCTGTATGACATGACCGAAGAAATTAGTTGTGACTACTCGGAACTCGACTCATTTGTGATTTTCATTTGCATGGAAGGTGCATGCAAAATAAGAGACAATGAAGGTTACGAGCTGACAGTCAATGCAGGTGAGTCTATCCTGCTTCCTGCCACCACACAGGATGTCACTATTACTCCCGAAGGGGGAAATGTGAAGTTGCTGGAAACATACGTGTAATCTTATTTTGCATATAGTTAAGGTCATCCGACTTTGTCCCGTTATAGTGACGGACAAAGCCGGATGACTTTTTATTGTATGTAATGAAGATGATTAATGATGCATTATAGAGCCTTAGGGAAACGAAGAAGCAAAGCATAGCTTTGTGCCTGCTAAAGCTATGCTTTACGATTGCTAAAGCATAGCTTTAGAACTCGCAAAGCACTATGTTATTAACAGGTACAGTAGGTACACTTTTTCCGGGGCTCCTAACACACACACGCATGTGTGTATATACGCGCCCGCGTATATAATAATGTACACGCGAAAAAACTTATATATGGGTTTGATTTGATACTTATATCTGTTCGTGTTCCGAATAATTTCGAATTACGCAATGTATAGTTGCGGGTAGTATGAATTATGATGAATACTAGAAATTCTGATCAGCTTTTTTGTTGTTCCATACCTTATTATTACGCGCACGTGTGTGTGGAAAATGAAGAGGGTGTACCTGCTGTACCCGCTGTACCTCTCCGGTTGTTTAATACCCCCATGAATAAGTATGAAAAATGAGTCAGTATAATCTCATTTCAAACTCCTGAAATACTTCCGCACCTTCCGCATAATCTTAACTCCCATCATTACTCCATCAAAGACAGCCATACCCGTATTGAACGAGCGCATGATGGCGTCCGCCTTATTGGCTGTCGGAGCAACAGGGGCGAATATTTCGCGGGTGGTAGTAATTATAGCCTTTTTCTGGACCTGAATCTCACTTTGTAATTGCTTTTTACGTTCGGCAATTTCTTCTAAAGTATATTTATGTACAGTTTGCGGACTCATAACTTATTTATTTGAATCGGTTAGAAATAAATTAGCGAGGAAGTTGACTAAGGGTGAGATGATAAGCCGCTTCCGGAAAATGACAATGATGGCAATGAGGACAACATTGATACCTGCAATAATGGCAAAGCTTGCCATGAGTCCACCAACGAATGGTTCCAAAATATAAGCCAGTGTGAAAAATAGATAAAACAGGGCTACCATGCCAAGAATAATTAGTATTAAAACCATGATTAACGTTGAGAAAAGTATGGTTAACTTTTCTGTTAATTCTAATTTGGCATATTCTTTTTGAAGTTCCAAATACTTCTTGAACTCGAAAAATAACTGTTGAAAATTCTCAATACTTTTATCATTCCCAAACATAGTTGCTCTGTTTTTAGTCTTTTGTTACTCACTTACTCTGCTATTTCTCCTTTCATCTCGGCAGCAATCTCGTCCACGAGATTTTCCATTTCACTGCGGTTGAGCTTGATTCCTTTCTTACGTAGAATCTCGGCGATCTTGTTACGGGTATCTTCTCCCTTTTCAGGAGCAAATAAAATACCAAGGGCTGCGCCTACGGCTGCACCACCCAAAAAAGCTGCTAATACATTCAATCCTTTCATAATTTGTAATATTTAAAATGATTACGATACAACAAATATAACATTTTTATCGAAAGGTTGTTCATGAAAACGAAGAAAAAGTGCTTAGTTTTATAATTCTTTTTTCTTTTATGGTTTAATCTTATTTAACGGGCTTTCGAGACTAACCAATATGACTTAAGGCGTACTTTTGCTACCGAATATTATAAACCAAAACATAATGGATAATAAAATTGTTTTAATAACCGGCGCAACCAGCGGAATTGGTAAAGCTTGTGCCCGTAAATTTGCGAAAGAAGGATGGGATTTGATTTTGAACGCACGTAATGCTTCGAAATTGGAGGAGTTGATATATGAGTTAAAGGTGGAATATCCCAAGGTGGTGACGTGGTCATTTCTTTGTGATGTGCGTGACCGTGGACAGATTGAGGCTGCATTGGAAGAGTTGCCGCCTGAATGGACTGAAATTGATTTGCTGATAAACAATGCCGGACTGGTGATTGGAGTGGATAAGGAATTTGAAGGCAGCCTGGACGAATGGGATATCATGATCGATACGAATATAAAGGGATTATTGGCAATGACGCGTCTTGTGGTTCCGGGCATGATAGAACGTGGACGGGGACATGTTATCAATATCGGTTCTATTGCCGGTGACGCGGCTTATCCGGGCGGAAGCGTGTACTGCGCTACCAAGGCTGCCGTGAAGGCTCTTTCGGATGGCTTGCGAATTGATTTGGTCGATACTCCGTTGCGGGTTACGAATATCAAGCCGGGCATGGTAGAGACTAACTTCTCGGTAGTACGTTATCGGGGTGATAAAGAAGCTGCTGATAATTTCTATAAGGGAATCCGTCCGTTGACGGGAGATGATATTGCCGAAACAGTTTATTTTGCAGCATCGGCTCCGGAACATATTCAGATTGCGGAAGTGCTTTTGATGCCGACAAATCAGGCAACAGGCACTATTTCGTATAAGAAAAAGCAGGAATAGACGTTTTTTTGACGGATTTCTTTGCCGGATGATAAAATTTCTATTATTTTGTTGCCCGAAACTAAATATAGATAGACGGGAACGTTGAATTATTAATTAAAACAGAGTATAGGATTATGAAAAAATTAGTCGTATTAGGAATGGGAGTATGCTTGGTTCTGGCATTTACATCTTGTAAATCCAGCGAAAGTGCCTATAAGAAAGCTTATGAGAAAGCAAAACAGCAGGAATTGGCAGAACCGCAAGTGGAAGCTCCGGTAGAAGTGACTCCGGTAGTTGCAGCTCCTGTGACAACGCCTAAAGTGGCAGATACATCCGGCGTTCGCCAGGAAAAGGTTACTGTGGTTTCCGGCAATGAAGGATTGAAAGATTACAGCATCGTGGCTGGTAGCTTTGGTGTAAAGGCAAATGCCGAAGGTCTGAAAGACTGGTTGGATGCACAAGGTTATCATTCTACTATCGCATTTAATGCAGACAAGGCAATGTATCGCGTGATTGTCAGCTCATTTGCTGATAAGATGGCTGCTGCTGAAGCCCGTGACGCATTCAAGGCTAAGTACCCGAATCGTTCCGATTTCCAGGGAGCTTGGTTGCTGTATCGTGTATATTGATTTCTTTTTGGTAATATATATTGGAAAGGACAAGCGTTTTTTCCAAATAAGAAGGCGGTAACTGGGAAGTTACTGCTTTTTTATTGAAAGAGGAAAGTGTTATTCCGTTTAGATATTTTTATCTTTCTACTAAAAGAAGTTATAAATGATAGTGGGGAAACTTTTATAGCAAAGAAAGTTTTTACTTTTGTCAATTCTTAATTTGGAGAATTCACGGCCTTGGTATAAATAAGGTATTAATGAAGGAATTAAATGGAAGAAAAATATGTAATGGCTGCTATCGACGCAGCATTAAAAGCTGGTAAAGAAATACTTTCTATCTATGAGGATCCGGCATCGGATTTCAAGATAGAGCGAAAGGCTGACAACTCTCCGCTGACAATAGCAGACAGAAAGGCACATGAGACAATTGTGGCTATTTTGAATGATACTCCTTTTCCTGTTCTTAGTGAAGAAGGGAAGCATATGGGGTATGAAGTCCGTAGTCAGTGGGATACTTTGTGGATTGTGGATCCGCTGGACGGAACGAAAGAGTTTATCAAGCGTAACGGAGAATTTACCGTAAATATAGCTTTGGTGCAGAATTCTGTCCCTGTGATGGGGGTTATTTATGTACCGGTAAGAAAGGAACTTTATTTTGCGCTTGAAGGTGTGGGAGCTTATAAATGCTCCGGTATTATCGGCTTGGAAGATGACAGCGTGGCATTGGAACAGCTGATAAAGGAATCGGAACGGATGCCTTTGGAAGATGTCCGCGATCATTTTATTGTGGTGGCTTCCCGTTCGCACCTCTCACCTGAAACGGAAGAATATATCGCAGATTTAAAGAAGAAACATGGCAGCGTTGAATTGGTATCAAGCGGGAGCTCTATTAAGATCTGCCTGGTTGCAGAAGGAAAGGCTGATGTGTATCCGCGTTTCGCTCCGACGATGGAGTGGGATACGGCTGCCGGACATGCGATAGCACGTGCCGCTGGAATGGAAGTGTACCAGGCCGGCAAAGACGAACCTCTACGATATAACAAGGAGGATTTATTGAATCCGTGGTTTATCGTTGAGCCAAAAAGAGAACACTAATTAATGTTTATATGACATTTGAAATTGTATTTGTACTATTGTCCCTATTAGGAATGGTAGCTGCCTTGGTTGCGGATAAGATGCGGCCGGGCATGATACTTTTTTCGGTAGTGGTATTGTTTTTGTGTGTAGGTATCCTGACTCCTAAAGAGATGCTTGAAGGGTTTAGCAACAAGGGGATGATTACCGTTGCTTTGCTGTTTCTGGTCAGTGAAGGTATTCGTCAGTCGGGTACACTGGGACAGGTGATAAAGAAATTGTTACCTCAGGGTAAGACAACAGTGTTTAAAGCGCAGTTGCGTATCTTGCCTTCGGTCGCTTTTATCTCTGCTTTCCTGAATAATACTCCTGTTGTGGTCATTTTCGCTCCGATTATCAAGCACTGGGCAAAATCGGTGAAGCTCCCTGCTACAAAATTCCTGATTCCTCTTTCATATGTGACTATCTTGGGTGGTATTTGTACGCTGATCGGTACTTCTACCAATCTCGTGGTGCACGGAATGATATTGGAAGCAGGATTTGAAGGGTTTTCCATGTTTGAACTGGGAAAGGTGGGGATTTTTATAGCGATTGCCGGAATTATTTATATATTTCTTTTCTCCAAACGGTTGCTGCCGGATGCCCGTCCGGATACAGCAGTACCGGATGAGGACGTAGAGGAAGGGGAGAGGCTGCATCGGGTGGAAGCTGTTTTGGGCGCCCGTTTTCCCGGTATCAACAAGAAACTGAAGGACTTTAATTTCCAGCGTCATTATGGGGCGGAAGTGAAGGAGATCAAGACACGTAGCGGACAGCGGTTCGTGACGAACCTGGATGAAGTGGTGCTTCACGAAGGTGATACGCTTGTGGTGATGGCGGATGATACATTTATTCCGACTTGGGGGGAGTCTTCGGTATTCGTCCTGTTGACAAACGGTAATGAGCCGGATACTACCGGAAAGAAAAAACGTTGGTTTGCTTTGCTGCTGTTGGTCTTGATGATTGTAGGCGCAACGGTAGGTGAACTTCCGGTCACCAAAGAATTGTTTCCGGATATCAAACTGGATATGTTTTTCTTTGTTTCTATTACTACGATTATCATGGCGTGGACAAATCTGTTTCCTGCCCGTAAATATACCAAATATATTTCGTGGGATATTCTGATTACTATTGCCTGCGCGTTTGCTATCAGTAAGGCGATGGTGAATTCGGGTGTGGCTGACTGTGTGGCGAAGTTTATTATCGGGCTAAGTGATGATTACGGGCCGCATGTATTGCTTGCCATGTTGTTTATCATCACGAATTTGTTTACGGAGTTGATTACGAACAATGCGGCGGCCGCTCTGGCATTCCCGTTGGCGCTGTCTATTGCCGCCCAGTTGGGAGTAAGCCCGACGCCTTTCTTTGTCGTAATCTGTATGGCTGCGTCTGCCAGCTTCTCTACGCCTATCGGCTATCAGACTAATTTGATTGTGCAAGGTATCGGTAACTATAAGTTTACGGATTTTGTCCGTATTGGTTTGCCGCTTAATATCATTACCTTCCTGATTTCTGTTATTCTGATTCCGATGATTTGGAACTTTTAATAAAACTAATTTTATAAATGGAAGAAAAGAATCATATATATCCCATATTCGACCGCATGATGACGCGGCAGGATAAAGAGGAGCTCCTTGGACAGCATAGTGTGATGATTTGGTTCACCGGTCTGAGTGGGTCGGGGAAAAGTACAATCGCTATTGCGTTGGAGCGCGAACTTCACAAACGGGGACTGCTTTGCCGTATCCTGGACGGAGATAATATCCGTAGCGGTATAAATAATAACCTGGGATTTTCGGAGACTGACCGGGTGGAAAATATACGTCGTATAGCCGAGGTTTCCAAATTGTTTTTGGATAGCGGTATTATTACGATTGCCGCGTTTATCAGTCCGAATAACGATATCCGTGAAATGGCGGCAAATATTATCGGCAAGGAAGATTTCCTGGAGATTTTCGTAAGTACTCCGTTGGAAGAATGCGAAAAGCGTGACGTAAAGGGGCTGTATGCGAAAGCACGGAAAGGAGAGATTCAGAACTTTACGGGAATCTCCGCTCCGTTTGAAGTTCCGGTGCATCCGGCTTTATCACTGGATACTTCAGAATTGAGTCTGGAAGAATCGGTGAACCGTTTGTTGGAGTTGATTTTGCCCAAAGTGAAAAAGAATGTTTAGTAGAAGAATAAAATCATTATTTTAGTAATGGAAGAATATAAATTAAGCCACTTGAAGGAGCTCGAAGCAGAGTCTATTCATATCATCCGCGAGGTGGCTGCGGAATTTGAGAATCCGGTGATGCTTTACAGTATCGGAAAGGATTCTTCGGTGATGGTGCGCTTGGCTGAAAAAGCGTTTTATCCGGGTAAAGTGCCATTCCCGTTGATGCATATCGATTCGAAATGGAAATTCAAAGAGATGATTCAGTTCCGTGATGAATATGCAAAGAAATACGGATGGAATCTGATTGTGGAAAGTAATATGGAGGCTTTTCATGCAGGCGTAGGGCCTTTCACGCATGGAAGTAAAGTACATACGGACTTGATGAAGACGCAAGCGTTGCTCCATGCATTGGATAAATATAAGTTTGATGCTGCGTTCGGCGGCGCCCGCCGTGATGAAGAAAAGTCACGTGCCAAAGAACGTATCTTCTCATTCCGTGATAAATTCCACCAGTGGGATCCGAAAAATCAGCGTCCCGAGTTGTGGGATATTTATAATGCCCGTGTGCATAAGGGGGAAAGTATCCGCGTATTCCCGATTAGTAACTGGACAGAATTGGATATTTGGCAGTATATTCGTCTGGAGAATATTCCGATTGTTCCGCTTTATTATGCCAAAGAACGTCCTGTTATCAACCTGGATGGAAATATCATTATGGCGGATGATGAACGTCTGCCTGAAAAGTATCGTGACCAGATTGAGATGAAAATGGTGCGTTTCCGTACATTGGGTTGCTGGCCATTGACAGGCGCGGTAGAAAGTGGAGCCGCTACCATTGAAGAGATTGTGGAGGAGATGATGACTACTACTAAGAGTGAGCGTACAACCCGTGTGATTGATTTTGACCAAGAGGGTAGTATGGAACAAAAGAAACGTGAAGGATACTTTTAATTGGAATTGGAAATGGCAGATAATAAATTAGATATAAAGGCTTTTCTGGACAAGGATGAACAGAAAGACTTGCTGAGACTGTTGACCGCCGGATCGGTAGATGATGGAAAATCAACGCTGATCGGACGTTTGTTGTTTGACAGTAAGAAATTATATGAGGATCAGTTGGATGCGTTGGAACGTGACAGCAAACGTGTGGGGAATGCGGGTGAGCATATCGACTATGCATTGCTGCTCGACGGTTTGAAAGCGGAACGTGAACAGGGAATTACGATTGACGTGGCTTACCGTTACTTCTCTACCAATGGTCGTAAGTTTATCATTGCGGATACTCCGGGACACGAACAATACACACGTAATATGATTACCGGCGGCTCTACGGCCAACTTGGCAATTATTCTGGTGGATGCCCGTACGGGAGTGATTACGCAGACACGCCGCCATACTTTCCTGGTGTCTTTGCTGGGTATCAAGCATGTGGTATTGGCTCTCAACAAGATGGACTTGGTGGACTTCTCGGAAGAACGCTTTAATGAAATCGTTGCAGAGTACAAGAAGTTTGTGGCTCCGTTGGGGATTCCTGACGTGAACTGTATTCCTCTTTCTGCGTTGGATGGAGATAATGTTGTAGATTTGTCAGAACGTACTCCGTGGTATAAAGGAACTTCCTTGTTGGATTTCCTGGAAACTGTCCATATTGACAATGACCATAATCTGACTGATTTCCGTTTCCCGGTTCAATATGTGCTTCGCCCGAATTTGGACTTTAGAGGATTTTGTGGCAAAGTTGCGTCCGGTATCATCCGTAAGGGAGATCCGGTGATGGCTCTTCCTTCAGGCAAAACGTCTAAGGTGAAGAGCATCGTGACTTATGACGGAGAATTGGATTATGCTTTCCCGCCGCAGTCTGTGACGTTGACACTGGAAGATGAAATTGATGTGTCTCGTGGCGAAATGCTTGTGCATCCTGATAACCTGCCGATTGTTGACCGTAACTTCGAAGCGATGATGGTATGGATGGACGAAGAACCGATGGATGTTAATAAATCATTCTTTATCAAGCAGACTACCAATTTGAGCCGTACTCGTATTGATGCGATTAAGTATAAGGTGGATGTGAATACAATGGAACATCTGTCTTTGGACAACGGACAATTGACAAAAGAAACTTTGCCTTTACAACTGAATCAGATTGCCCGTGTGGTGCTGACTACTGCGAAGGAACTGTTCTTTGACCCCTATAAGAAGAATAAGTCTTGTGGCTCGTTCATTCTGATTGACCCGATAACCAATAACACTTCAGCAGTGGGTATGATTATCGACCGGGTGGAGATGAAGGATATGAGCAATACGGATGATATTCCTGTACTGGATTTGTCAAAGCTGGGAATTGAGCCGGAACATTATGAAGCTATAGAAAAGGCGGCGAAAGAGCTGGAACGCCAGGGATTTGCCGTGAAAATAATAAAATAAGATAGTATGGGATTACTCGAATTTAATAAACTTCCGATTAATACACTGGTAGGTGCCGACTGGAAAACGTTTAAGGCAATCACTGCCGGTCGTGAAATTGATGCGGCCTATAAGGGTAAATACCGACTGACAAAGGCTGTATGCCGTTTGCTTTCTCCATTGGCCGGGCTGCAAAATAGCCGGTATGAAAAACGGTTGGCTAACCAACCGTTGGAACATGACCCGGTATTTATCCTGGGGCATTGGCGGAGCGGAACGACTTTCGTGCATAACGTATTCTCGTGCGACAAGCATTTTGGGTATAATACAACGTACCAGACTGTATTCCCTCATTTGATGATGTGGGGGCAGCCTTTCTTCAAGAAGAATATGAGCTGGCTGATGCCGGACAAGCGCCCGACGGATAATATGGAACTGGCTGTGGATCTTCCTCAGGAAGAGGAATTCGCATTGTCGAATATGATGCCGTATACGTATTATAATTTTTGGTTTTTGCCAAAATATCAACAGGAATATGCTGATAAGTACCTGCTGTTTGACGACATCACGGATGCTGAACTGAAGGTTTTTGAGGAGGTGTTTACAAAACTGATTAAGATTTCTTTGTGGAATACACAGGGGACACAGTTTCTTAGTAAGAACCCGCCGCATACGGGCAGGGTGAAAGAACTGGTGAAAATGTTCCCGAACGCTAAGTTTATCTACCTGATGCGTAATCCGTATACTGTATTCGAATCTACACGCAGTTTCTTTACAAATACGATTCAACCGTTGAAATTGCAGGATATAAGTAATGAACAATTAGAGGAAAATATCCTTTCTATCTATGCAAAGCTTTATCATAAGTACGAATCGGATAAACAGTTCATTCCTGAAGGAAACTTGATTGAAGTGAAGTTTGAAGATTTTGAAGCGGACGCGATGGGTATGACGGAGAATATTTATAAGTCTCTTTCCATCCCCGGATTTGCCGAAGCACGCGGAGATATAGAAAAGTACGTAGGCGGCAAGAAGGGGTATAAAAAGAATAAGTATAAATATGATGACCGGACAATTCAATTGGTAGAAGAAAACTGGGATTTTGCTTTGAAGCAATGGGATTATAATTTATAAGAAGAAAAAAGAAAGGAAAGTAATGATTCAGAAAATCGTTCATCGCCTGTTGGTGACAGGTTTCGTGGCATTTTTTTCTTCCTTGTCTTTGATGGCGCAACATAGGGTGGAAATGGTTCCTTTTGGAGACATGAACCAGTGGGTAGACCGTCAGATAAAGGAGTCGGGCATTATTGGTGGGAATACAAAGAATGTATATGCGATAGGGCCGACGTCTGTAATCAAGGGAGATCAGGTTTATAAAAATATGGGTGGGTCGCCTTGGGCTACTTCCAATGTGATGGCGAAGGTGGCAGGTATTACGAAGACAAATACTTCGGTTTTCCCGGAAAAGAGGGGAGACGGATACTGCGCCCGATTGGATACACGCATGGAAAGTGTGAAGGTGATGGGACTCGTTAATATTACAGTATTGGCGGCTGGCTCTATTTTTACCGGTTCGGTACATGAGCCGATTAAAGGTACTAAGAATCCGCAGAAAATGCTGCAGACGGGTATCCCGTTTACTAAAAAACCGGTTGCCCTTCAGTTTGATTACAAAGTGAAGATGTCTGATCGGGAGAACCGTATCCGTGCTACCGGTTTCAGCAAGATAACGGATGTTCCCGGCAAAGATTTTCCGGCGGCTATCCTGTTTCTGCAGAAACGTTGGGAAGATGCGGAAGGAAATGTGTATGCCAAACGTATAGGTACGATGGTGACTTACTATTATCATTCGACGGACTGGAAGAATAATGCTTCTTATGAAATTATGTATGGTGACATTACGGATCGTCCTGAATATAAAGCTCACATGATGCGCCTGCAGGTGACCGAAAGCTATACGGTGAACAGTAAGGGTGAAAGTGTGCCTATCCATGAAGTGGCATGGGGAGATGAAAATGATGTCCCGACTCATATGTGTCTTCAGTTTACGTCCAGCCATGGCGGTGCTTATATCGGTTCGCCGGGAAATTCATTGTGGATTGATAACGTGAAGCTGGTATATTAATAGAAGGATACAACCAAAATATGAAAAATGACCGGTGGTGTGATTTACTATCGGTTATTTTTTTTGTTTTGATTCTTCTGTAATAAATGCCCTCAGAAGGCTTCTGAACTTATATGACACTTTTATCATTCCATAAAAAACTATGTCCGAATGAAAATTTACGTGATTTTTTGTTTGTGTTATATTAAATATCTATATTTGCATTAATTTTAGAGGAAAGGACGATGATTATTGTCTCTTGGTCAGGAATGGGCATTCGGGTTTATTGTCATCCTGAAAGACAATTGAAATATATTATTTACTAAAATAAATTGAGATGAAAAAGGGTTTATTGTTTATTTTATTGGCAGCAGTCTCAGTATGTCTGCCTGCTCAAGAAAAAGAAAAAGCTGCAAAGAGCTACAGAGTAGAAACAAATCTCTTTGGCGCTAATTGGTTTATTAGCGGTGGCGTTGGTGCACAAATGTACTTTGGTGACAACGACAGTAAGGCTAGTTTTGGAAAACGTCTTGCTCCGGCACTTGATATTGCTGTTGGTAAGTGGTTTACTCCGGGGTTGGGATTACGTGTTGCGTATAACGGTCTTCAGGCTAAAGGCGCATCTCCGGAAGCTGATGACCTTTATGTAAAAGGCGGCACCTATTCTAATGGGTATTACAAACAAAAATGGAATGTTGCTAATTTCCATGGTGATGTAATGTTCAACCTTTCCAATATGTTCTGTGGATATAATGAAGAACGTGTTTATTCATTTATTCCTTATGTAGGTGTTGGATTGGTGCATTCATGGACAAAACCGACAGAGAACAATTTAGGTTTGAATGCAGGTTTGATTAACCGTTTCCGTCTTTCTCCGGCATGGGATCTTAATGTAGAATTACGTGGATTACTGATGAAGAATGCTTTCGGTGGTGCAGGTAAGGAAGGTATGGCCGGTTTGACTGTAGGTGTTACTTATAAGTTCAAGAAACGCGGTTGGGATGCTGTTCCTACTGTTCCTATGGTTCCGGAAAGCCAGTTGAACGATTTGAGAGACAGAGTTAACTCTTTGAAGGGTGAAAACGAATCTCTGAAACGTGACTTGGTTGAAGCACGTAACAAGAAACCGGAAGTTATCGTTAAGAAAGAAGTTGTATCTGCTATCCCACGTTTGGTTGTTGTATTTAATATCGGTAAGAGCAATATCGCTAAGAGAGAATACATGAACATCGAGACTATGGCTAAAGCTATCAAAGAAAATTCTGGTAAAGTATATACTGTAACAGGATATGCTGATAAGGGCACTGGTTCTGCTGAGTACAACATGAAGTTGAGTAAGAAGAGAGCTGAAGCTGTTCGTGACTTGATGGTTAACGAATTTGGTGTTCCTGCTTCTCAATTGAAGGTTGATTACAAGGGTGGTGTAAGCAATATGTTCTATGATAGCGCTAAACTGAGCCGCGTAGCTATTGTTGAAGAATAATATACATTTGAAATATTATAATAAAAGAGACGTTTCCTTTCACGGGAAGCGTCTTTTTTGTATTTTTGTGCCCCATGAGCAGAATTGTAGCAATAGATTATGGAAGAAAGCGCACAGGGATAGCTGTCAGTGATACTATGCAACTGATTGCAAACGGTTTGACAACAGTGCCTACGCATGAGCTTCTGAAGTTTATCGGTGATTATGTAGCCAAAGAACCGGTAGAACGGATTATTATCGGACTGCCTAAGCAGATGAATAATGAGGTCTCGGAAAATATGAAAAATATAGAACCTTTTGTCCGTTCGCTGAAGAAACGTTTCCCTGATATTCCGGTTGAGTATGTGGATGAACGTTTTACGTCTGTTCTGGCGCATCGCACAATGCTGGAAGCGGGCTTGAAAAAGAAGGATCGTCAGAACAAAGCATTGGTAGACGAGATAAGCGCTACAATAATTCTGCAAACATATTTGGAGAGTAAACGTTTTTAGTAGATGACAATAGAATAATTTAATTTATTAGTAGAATATAAAGATATGATTTTACCTATTTATGTATATGGACAGCCTGTTTTGAGAAAGGTGGCAGAGGACATAACTCCGGATTATCCGAATTTGAAAGAGTTGATTGCGAATATGTTTGAAACAATGGTGCACGCAGACGGTGTTGGGCTGGCTGCCCCGCAGATTGGTCTGCCTATCCGTGTTGTTACCATCACATTGGATCCGCTTTCGGAAGATTATCCTGAATTTAAGGATTTTAATAAGGCTTATATCAATCCGCATATACTGGAAGTGGCTGGTGAGGAAGTGAGTATGGAAGAAGGTTGTTTGAGCCTTCCCGGCATTCATGAAACAGTGAAAAGAGGAGATAAGATCCGCGTGAAATATATGGACGAGAATTTTGTAGAACATGAGGAAGTGGTAGAAGGTTACCTGGCTCGTGTCATGCAGCATGAATTCGACCATTTGGACGGTAAAATGTTCATTGATCATATCTCTGCGCTTCGTAAACAGATGATTAAAGGAAAGCTGAATACGATGCTGAAAGGGAAAGCACGCAGTTCTTATAAGATGAAACAGGTGAAATAAAGATAAAAAACGTTTATATCCCTGTTAAGTAAACGAAAAGCATTATTTTTGCTTCGTTTACAAGCATAAAATGTCGATGATAAAAAGAATATTAACAGTATTATTACTGTTCCCCACGCTGGTATGTGCTCAGATAAATACGGATCGGGTGATGACTATCGCCCGAAACGCTCTTTATTTTGAGGATTATGTACTTTCTATCCAGTATTTTAACCAGGTGATTAATGCGAAGCCTTATTTGTATGAACCTTATTTCTTCAGGGCGTTGGCTAAACTGAACCTGGAAGATTTTCAAGGTGCTGAAATAGACTGTGACGCAGCTATTCAGCGGAATCCGTTTGTGGTAGGCGCTTATCAGGTTCGTGGTTTGGCAAGGATTCGTCAGAGTAAATTTGACGGGGCTATTGAAGATTATCAGAAAGCTTTGCATTATGATCCGGAGAACATCACTCTGTGGCATAATCTGACATTATCCCATATTCAGAAGAAGGATTATGATTCTGCGAAAGAAGACTTGGAGAGTTTGCTGAAAGTGTCTCCGCGTTATACTCGTGCGTACCTGATGAGGGGGGAGGTGTCTTTGCAGCAAAAGGATACGATTGCTGCTTTGAATGACTTTAATAAAGCGCTTGAACTGGATAAGTATGATCCGGACGCATGGTCTGCAAGAGCGATTGTGAAATTGCAGCAGTCTAAGTATGCGGAAGCTGAGTCAGACTTCGATCGGGCTATTCATTTAAGTGCCAAGAATGCAGGAAATTATATTAATCGTGCATTGGCACGATTCCATCAAAAAAATCTGCGGGGTGCTATGAGCGATTATGACCTGGCACTGGATATTGATCCTAATAATTTTATCGGGCATTATAACCGTGGTTTGCTTCGCGCGCAGGTAGGTGATGACAACCGGGCGATTGAGGATTTCGATTTTGTGATTCAGATGGAGCCGGATAATATGATGGCTATATTTAACCGTGGCTTGCTTCGTGCACAGACGGGTGATTATCGTGGTGCGATAAAAGACTACACAACTGTAATCGACCAGTATCCCAACTTCCTTGCCGGATATTACCAACGTTCGGAAGCCAGACGGAAGATTGGTGACAAGAAAGGGGCGGAACAGGACGAGTTTAAAGTCATGAAGGCGCAGATCGACAAGCAGAACGGTGTGACGAATAAAGATGTAGCCCAAAATCAGAATAAAGAAAAAGACGGTGAAGACGAGGAGGGTGAAAAGACCCGTAAGAAGTCGGATAAGAATATGAATAACTATCGTAAGATAGTCATTGCTGACGACTCTGAAGCCGAACAACGCTATACGAGCGATTATCGTGGACGTGTGCAGGATAAGAACGTGAATATTACACTGGAACCTATGTTCGCATTGACTTATTATGAGAAAATGAGTGATGTGAAGCGTTCTGTGAATTTCCACAAATTCGTTGAGGATTTGAACCGTTCGGGTGTGCTTCCGAAACGTCTCCGTATCACAAATATGGAAGCTCCGTTGACGGAAGAACAAGTGAAGTTCCACTTCGCTCTGATCGATACGCATACATCTGCTATTGTAGCGGATGAAAAGAGTGCTCCAAAACGCTTTGCCCGTGCAATTGATTTTTACCTGGTACAGGATTTCTCAAGTGCCGTTTCCGATTTGACGCAAACGATCCTGTTGGATGGGGATTTCTTCCCGGCATACTTTATGCGTGCTCTTATCCGCTGTAAGCAACTGGAATATCAGAAGGCGGAACAAGCTGCTGAAACAGAGACTTTGGGTGACAAGCGCAAGGAGATTACGGCGGTAGATTATGAAGTGGTGAGAAAAGATTTGGATAAAGTAATCAATTTGGCACCGGATTTTGTTTATGCTTATTATAATCGTGCGAATGTTTCTGCCATGCTGAAAGATTATCGCGCGGCAGTGGCCGACTATGACAAGGCTATCGAACTGAATCCGGACTTTGCGGATGCATATTTCAACCGGGGGCTTACTCATATTTTCTTGGGTAATAACAAACTGGGTATTTCTGATTTGAGTAAAGCCGGTGAGTTGGGTATTGTTTCCGCTTATAATGTAATCAAGCGTTTTACGGATCAGACGGAATAACATTTTTTTGATAAAAAATGGAAAACTCAAAAGATTTAGTTACTTTTGCGTTCAAATTGTGAAAATATAACATAATCATATTATGATAAAGATAACATTTCCCGATGGCTCTGTTCGTGAGTATAACGAAGGAGTGAATGGTTTACAGATTGCAGAAAGTATCAGTTCGCGTTTGGCGCAGGATGTGCTGGCATGTGGCGTGAATGGTGAGACTTACGATTTGGGACGTCCTATTAATGAGGATGCGAATTTCGTACTTTATAAATGGGATGATGAAGAAGGTAAACATGCCTTTTGGCATACAAGTGCCCACTTGCTGGCTGAAGCTTTGCAGGAACTTTATCCGGGTATCCAGTTTGGTATCGGTCCGGCTATTGAAAACGGATTCTACTATGATGTGGATCCGGGAGAAGCTGTGATTAAAGAAAGTGATCTGCCCGCTATTGAAGCTAAAATGTTGGAACTGGCTGCAAAGAAAGAAAATGTAGTCAGAAAGAGCATTGCTAAAACAGATGCTTTGAAGATGTTCGGCGATCGGGGGGAAACTTATAAATGTGAATTGATTTCCGAATTGGAAGACGGACACATAACTACGTATACACAGGGTGCATTTACTGACCTTTGCCGTGGCCCTCACTTGATGACGACTGCTCCGATCAAGGCTATCAAGCTGACTGCTGTTGCCGGTGCTTACTGGCGTGGTCACGAAGATCGCAAGATGCTGACCCGTATTTATGGTATTACGTTCCCGAAAAAGAAAATGCTGGATGAATATCTGGTATTGCTGGAAGAAGCGAAGAAGCGTGACCACCGTAAGATTGGTAAGGAGATGCAATTGTTCATGTTCTCTGAAACGGTTGGAAAGGGACTCCCGATGTGGTTGCCGAAAGGTACTGCATTGCGTCTGCGTCTGCAAGAATTTCTGCGTCGTATTCAAACCCGCTACGATTATCAGGAAGTGATTACTCCGCCGATTGGTAATAAACTGTTGTATGTGACTTCCGGTCACTATGCAAAATATGGCAAGGATGCATTTCAGCCTATCCATACGCCGGAAGAAGGTGAAGAGTACTTCTTGAAACCAATGAACTGCCCTCATCACTGTGAGATTTACAAGAATTTCCCGCGTTCGTATAAGGATCTGCCTTTACGTATCGCTGAATTCGGAACGGTTTGCCGTTATGAACAAAGTGGCGAGTTGCACGGTTTAACTCGTGTACGTAGCTTTACGCAGGATGATGCACATATCTTCTGTCGTCCGGAGCAAGTGAAGGATGAATTCCTCCGCGTGATGGATATTATATCTATCGTGTTCCGTTCTATGGATTTCCAGAATTTTGAAGCTCAGATATCATTGCGTGATAAAGTGAATCGTGAGAAATATATCGGTAGCGATGACAACTGGGAAAAAGCTGAACAGGCTATTATCGAAGCTTGTGCGGAAAAAGGCTTGCCTGCCAAGATTGAGTATGGAGAAGCTGCTTTCTATGGCCCTAAGCTCGATTTTATGGTGAAAGACGCTATCGGCCGTCGTTGGCAGTTGGGTACTATCCAGGTTGACTACAACTTGCCGGAACGTTTTGAACTTGAATATATGGGTTCTGACAACCAGAAGCATCGTCCGGTAATGATTCACCGCGCTCCGTTCGGATCTATGGAACGTTTTGTTGCCGTGTTGATAGAACACACTGCCGGTAAGTTCCCATTGTGGCTGACACCGGAACAGGTGGTTATTCTGCCGATCAGTGAAAAGTTAAATGAGTATGCAGAACAAGTGAAGATGTATCTGAAGATTCATGAAATTCGTGCGATTGTAGATGACCGTAACGAAAAGATTGGCCGTAAGATTCGTGATAATGAAATGAAGCGCATTCCTTACATGCTGATTGTCGGTGAGAAAGAGGCTGAAAATGGTGAAGTTTCTGTTCGCAGACAAGGCGAAGGTGATAAGGGAACCATGAAATTTGAAGAATTTGCTAAAATTTTGAACGAAGAAGTTCAGAATATGATAAATAAATGGTAACTTTGCAGCCGTTTCAGAATAAAATATTTAGTATAACAATTAAAAGATCAAACTAGGAAGTAAACGTTTTTAATGAAGAATGACACTCTAAAAGGGCAATACAGAATCAATGAACAGATTCGTGCCAAGGAAGTTCGCATAGTAAGCGACGATATTGAACCGAAAGTATATCCTATCTTTCAGGCTTTGAAAATGGCCGAAGAGAAAGAACTGGATTTAGTGGAAATTTCTCCGAATGCTCAACCCCCTGTTTGTCGTATAATTGATTATTCTAAATTTCTTTATCAGTTAAAGAAACGTCAGAAGGAACAGAAAGCAAAGCAGGTGAAGGTTAATGTGAAAGAGATTCGCTTCGGCCCTCAGACAGATGACCATGACTACAACTTTAAGTTGAAGCATGCAAAAGGATTCCTGGAAGACGGTGATAAAGTGAAGGCTTATGTATTCTTTAAAGGTCGCTCCATCCTTTTCAAGGAACAAGGTGAAGTATTGCTGCTTCGTTTTGCCAATGATCTTGAAGACTATGCAAAAGTGGATCAAATGCCGATACTTGAAGGAAAGCGTATGACTATACAACTTTCTCCGAAAAAGAAAGATGTTCCTAAAAAGCCGGCGGCTCCGAAACCTGCTGCTCCTGTACAGAAAGCTGAAAAGCCGGAAACAAGCGAAGAATAAGAAAAGATGCGTAACGCGCAGGTATAGTGCGTTGCCATTATATATTTAATAATTTAAAAACAAGTAAGATGCCAAAGATGAAGACTAACTCCGGTTCTAAAAAAAGGTTTACCCTTACCGGAACAGGTAAAATCAAAAGAAAGCACGCTTTTCACAGTCACATTTTGACTAAGAAATCCAAAAAGAGAAAAAGAAACCTGTGCTACTCTACAACTGTTGATACAACAAATGTAAGCCAGGTGAAGGAACTCTTAGCAATGAAGTAATCAAAAGCGTAAAAGTATTATTAAAGTATTAACCGAATGCATTAGCCTGAAGTTCGCTGCGTGAAGTAGCGGCGCTAACATTCAAAAAAAGTAAAACTATGCCAAGATCAGTAAATCATGTTGCTTCAAAAGCAAGAAGAAAGAAAATTTTGAAATTAACCAGAGGTTACTTTGGTGCAAGAAAAAATGTATGGACCGTAGCTAAAAACACTTGGGAAAAGGGTTTGACTTACGCGTTCCGTGACCGTAGAAATAAGAAAAGAAACTTCCGCGCTCTTTGGATACAACGTATCAACGCTGCTGCACGTCTTGAAGGAATGTCTTATTCTAAATTGATGGGCGGTTTGCACAAAGCCGGTATCGAAATAAACCGTAAGGTTTTGGCTGATTTAGCAATGAATCACCCGGAAGCTTTCAAAGCTGTAGTTGCAAAAGCAAAAGCTGCTTAAGTTTCAACAGTTTACGATTTACAAAGTGTCAGTTACTAAGCTAGTAATTGGCACTTTCCTTTTATCAGGCAGATGAAAAGGAATAAAAAAAATGTTAGTAGGCAAACAAAATCCTTTTTTTTCTTGCTAATCTCAGGGATTCTTATTACATTTGTGATACAAAAATATTAGCCGTATCGACTGGATCGGGAAACTCTTCAAATTAATCTGATGCACCGAGAAAGCTTCGTTCTTCAATGGCGGGCCACATCCTTCGGGACAGCTTTAAGCCGGTGGATTACAAAGAGGGCGAGCGCTCAAATCTTGTTCTATCAGAGTTTCATCACATCGTCGGTACGGCTTTCTTATATACTTTCCTATGATATTTTATTTTTCAGGTACAGGTAATTCCAAGTGGATCGCCCGGCAGCTATCCAAGGAACAGAAAGAAGAATTGGTTTTCATTCCCGACGCATTAAGGAATGAAACGTTGGAGTTTTGTCTGCAAGAAGATGAGAAGATAGGATTTGTGTTTCCAATCTATTCGTGGGCACCGCCTGAAATTGTATTTCGCTTTATCCGGAAACTTTCTCTGAAAGGATATAAAGGACAGTATTTGTTTTTTGTCTGTTCATGTGGGGATGATACCGGACTTACGCAGCAGGTGTTGACGAAGGCACTGAAGTCTAAGGGATGGGAGTGCCATGCCGGCTTTTCTGTGACTATGCCTAATAATTATGTATTGCTTCCGGGATTTGATGTGGATAGTAAGGAACTGGAACGTAAAAAGTTGGCAGAGAGTATTCCAAGCCTCAAAAGGGTAAATACTTTGATAAGTAGGAGGGAGTATGTATTTTCCTGTCATGAAGGGAGTATGCCTTTTATCAAGACAAGGATTATCAATCCTTTATTTAATAGTTTCCAAATGTCACCTAAGAACTTTTATGCTACGGATGCCTGTATTGGATGCAGGCGCTGTGAGAAGAGTTGCCCGGTGAAGAATATCACCCTTTCGGAAGGAAAGCCAGTGTGGGGAAAGGATTGCACCTCCTGTCTGGCATGTTATCATGTATGTCCTCAGCAAGCGGTGCAATATGGAAAAAGAACAAAAAGGAAAGGGCAATATTTCAACCCCAACTCCGGTTATTGATCTTTGATTTTAATACAGCAGTGGGATAAGTCCTCAATAATAGCAAGGCTTTCTACTCTGACTCCTTGTTCTTCTAATATTTTGCGGCCGTTTTGGAAGGCTTTTTCGATAATAAATCCCATCCCTACCAAATTAGCTCCGGATTGCTTGATGAGGTCGAGAACGCCTAATGCTGCGTTTCCGTATGCAAGGAAGTCGTCAACAAAGAGTATATTGTCATTAGGAGTGAGGAAATCGGCACTGATAACAACTTCATAGTCACGGTCTTTGGTAAATGAATGGACAGTGGTACTCAGTGCATTCTGAATGGTTTTAGGAGATTTTTTCTTGGCAAATACGACAGGTAAGTCCATTAAGTAGCCTGTCATGATAGCTGGGGCGATACCACTGGCTTCGATTGTCATAATCTTATTTACGTTTGTGGCTGCAAAACGGCGGACAAACTCAACTCCGATTGATTTCATCAGGACGGGATCCATTTGATGATTGATAAAACCGTCTACTTTCAGGATACCTCCTTCGTAGCATTTTCCGTCTTGCAGAATTCTCTTTTTAAGTAATTGCATGCTGTATGATATTAATTAATAATGTGCTAATATGCCATTCCGTTTAATGAAAGTTGCGGATGGTATATTAGCACATAGGCAATTTAAATAGTTTACTTGTTGTTTCGTAAGTCTTTCACACGAACGGCTTTTCCCTCGCTTTGTGGGAGAGAGCCTTTCTTGACCAGTTTCACTTTCGGCGTAACTAGAATTTCATCTTTCAATTGGCGGGTAATATCCTTGCGGATTTTTTCCAGCTCAATATAGTTGTCGGTAGAGAGAGCGCTCAATTCTACCTCGACAATCATTTCGTCCTGGTTGTTGACAGTTTCCAGAGTGATTAAGTAGTTGCTACCTAATTCGGGGAATTGTACCAGAATTTTCTCAACCTGCATCGGGAAGATGTTGACTCCCTTGATAATAAACATATCATCACTACGCCCTTTGATACGGTCGATGCGGATATGTGTACGTCCGCAGGGACATTTTCCGGGGAGAATTCGGGTTAAATCGCGCGTACGATAGCGGAGCAGCGGCATCATTTCACGGTCGAGAGTGGTGAGTACTAATTCTCCGATTTCTCCTTCGGGCATAGGTTCACCTGTTTCGGGGTCAATGATTTCTACCAGATAGCAGTCTTCCCAAAAGTGCATTCCGTTCTGTTCCTGGCATTCGAAAGCGACACCGGGGCCGTTCATTTCAGTCATACCGAAGCTGTTGTATGCTTTCACGCCTAACATACGTTCTATTTTCCGGCGTTGCTCGTCTGTATGAGGTTCAGCGCCGATAACCAACGTCTTTAGGGTGGTCTTTGTCGGGTCGAGACCTTCTTCCTGGAAAACTTCGGCAAGGCGGATAGCATAACTGGGGATGGCGTGTAAGGCGGTCGTTTTAAAGTCGTTGATGAACTTGATCTGTCGCTTACTGTTTCCGGCAGCAGCAGGAACCGTCAGGCAGCCGAGACGTTCGGCACCGTATTGGAAACCTAATCCGCCGGTAAACATGCCATATCCCGAACTGTTTTGGAAAACATCGGTCTTGCGGATACCTACGGCATACAAGCATCGGGCAACCAGGTTCGCCCAGGAGTCGAGGTCATGTTGTGAATGGACAATTACGGTCGGATTCCCGGTAGTACCACTGGAAGAGTGGATACGTACACCGTCATTGCTCATATCGCCTGCCACTAGTCCGAAGGGGTAGTGGGCACGCATATCGGATTTGGTTGTAAAAGGCACTTTGCGGATGTCATCCAATGACTGTATGCTATCTGCGGTAATGCCATGTTTGCTGAAAACTTCTTTGTAGTAAGGAGCGTTTGCAGCTATGTTGATTGTTTTTTTAAGCCGTTGAAGTTGCAATTCCTGCAACTTCTCGCGGCTCATGGTTTCTAGTTCTTCTTCCCAGTATTGTGTATTCATGGTAATGCCTGTTATTGCATTAACTTTTCGGCAATTTCCTTGCCGGCAGCCAATGCTTTAAGATTCATTTCTACAACTGCTTCTCCCTTGCGCAGGAAGATTTCACGAATGCTGTCTTGTATTTTTTCGTAATCAATACCAAGGAATGGGATGGTTGCTCCCAGTAAGACGATATTAGCAACCCGGGCAGAACCTACTTCCTTTGCTACTTTATCTACATTCAATACAATCTTATGGGGTAACTTATTGATTTCCGCCATTACTTTGTCTGCTTCCGGATAGTTGGGAATGTTGACAAACGGAGTTTCGTTAGTCACCAACCAGCCTTCGGGACTAAGGTAGGGAAGATAACGCAATCCTTCCATAGGTTCCAGGGAGATGATAAGATCACATTTTCCGGAAGGGATCAAGTCTGAGGCAATCGGCTGGTCACTGATGCGGAGATTGGACTGAACGTCTCCACCACGCTGGCTCATTCCGTGCACTTCTGCCTGTTTCATGTAAAGTCCTTCTTTCAAGGCAGCTTTGCCGATTACTGTAGCGATGGACAAAATTCCCTGTCCACCTACTCCTGATAATATAATGTCTTTTTTCATGGCTTACTTACTTCTTTTTTTGCGTGCTAATGTTTGGATACACTCTCTGCGTGGGATAATGACAGATACACCCCGATATTCGATTTCTTCGCGTATGATTTGCTTCATCTCTTCGTAGTTTTTCTTCAGTGGAACAACTACGCGGATATGGGCGGGCTCTACTCCAAGGCCAGCGCATATAGCCTCAATGCGTCCTGTTCCGGCCGAATCCTGTCCACCTGTCATGGCAGTGGTTTCATTGTCGGAAATCACGATAGTTACGTTGGCGTTTTCATTGACACAGTCTAGCAGTCCGGTCATTCCCGAATGAGTGAAGGTGGAGTCTCCGATAACGGCTACAGCCGGATAAAGACCACCGTCGGCCGCACCTTTTGCCATAGTGATGGAAGCACCCATGTCTACACATGAGTTGATGGCGTTGAATGGCGCATTAGCCCCCAGTGTGTAGCAACCGATGTCACTGAATACCTTATGAGAAGGATATTCTTCTTTAAGGACTTCAGTCAATGTGATATACATATCGCGGTGTCCGCATCCTTCGCAAAGTGCGGGTGGACGCATTTCCACTACGGAAGGAATGCCAAATGCTGATTTATTCTCTTTTCCTACTGCACGGGCTACCGAATCGGGGTTTAATTCTCCATCTTGCGAAAGAGTACCGTCCAGGCGTCCTTTTACTTTAATGCCAATGCCCAGATAACCTTTTAATTGCTTTTCTACAAATGGCTGACCGTCTTCCAGAACGAGGATTTCGTCACAAGATTCGATTAATTGATGCAATTGTTTTTTAGGTAATGGGTATTGACCGATTTTGAGCACCGGATATTCACAACCTTCGGGATAATTTTCCATCAGGTAATTGTAACCGATACAGCAA
>ERZ779623.55-NODE-55-length-76680-cov-7.581651_pt1 | contig 76680 bp, 60 predicted proteins | sample MGYA00514189_ERZ779623 | MGnify/ENA primary metagenome ERZ779623 (study PRJEB29562, sample SAMEA4376712) | mouse gut metagenome | isolation source: Cecum | study: EMG produced TPA metagenomics assembly of the A DSS colitis mouse model was used to assess the microbial... | reverse complement strand
TTGAGTGAAAAGAAAAATAAGAAAGGGGAGAATGCACAAAAAGTGAAGAAGAACCGATGAAGGTGATAGGTTATCGACAACCTATCACCGCCCTGTAAGCACGATGAACAGGACGTTTCAGAGCGGTGGTGATAGGTTGAAAGAGGATTTTCGTTTTTATGTATGGGAGAGAAAGTACGAAAGATCAAATTTTCCTGTATTTGTTCAGGGACAGTTATATTCAAAATTTAGTTTGTTTCTGTACGTTCATTAGTAAGTTCCACCAGTATTATTGTTTTTTTCAAAAAAATAAGCGGGTGTATTCCATTTATTATTAACCAGTTACAAATTAATTCTATTTTTTCTTTCACTTTTTTACAAAGTCGATGTGGGGTTAGATAGGAGTACTGTGTATTTAATAGTATAAGAGTAAAAACAAAAGTTTAAACCAACAAGATAAAATAGGATGAATAAGGTTGAAAAGAAAAGTTTAATCAAAAGCTTGCTATCGGGCAGATTAACCAAAAAGCAACGCAAAGAGTTTGCTGACTTGGAACCGATAGATATAGAAATTAGAAAACAATGGAATGAATCTGGCAACAGACTTGTTGATGTAGAGATAAAAGAACAAATATGGAAAAAAGTAAAAAATAGATGTGAATGCAAGAAAAAGAACCAAGTTCCTGTAGAACTTAGGTGGTATTTTGCCGCAGCTTCATTAGCTCTTTTATTAACGATAGGCGGCTTCTGGTTCAAGTCAAATGGAGACAAGATTGCAGATGAGTTCATTAAGATCACTGCCCAACAAAGCCAGATGTACACTTTGCCGGATAGCACTAAAGTATGGATGGAGCCCGGAAGTTCTATTAAATACGCAAAAACATTCGATAAAAATAGAAAAGTATGGCTCAGCGGCAATTCATTATTTGAAGTCTATAAACATACAGGAAGTACTTTCCAAGTTTATATCGATAAAGCATTTATAGAGGTAAAGGGGACGTGTTTCCACGTTAAACAGACCAACACAGAAAAAAACGAAATAACTCTGTTTAACGGTAAGATAGAATTTAATGTTGAAGCCACCGGACAGAAAACTGTCATGAAACCTCTGCAAAAGGTGATTTACAATCCGAACAATGCCGAGACAAGATTAGAACAGATTGCTAACATAAAATGGGAAAACGGGAAATACAACTTTACCGATATTCCTTTGCAAGAGCTAATCAGCATTATCAACCAGATGTATAACTCCGATGTCACATTGGCCAAAGGTATCAATCACGAATCTGCATTCACCGGCAGTATCCGCTATGATGAACCACTGGAAGATGTTATCAATAAGATTTGTTTCACACTAAACCTGAATAAAGAAGAACATGCAAATAGAATCTTTATAAAAAACTAATATTAAACTTATGTCTAATCTAAAATGCAAAAGCATGAGAAAAATTCATTTTTTTGACAAGAAACGATATCTGAAGTATATCGTACTGCTGTTGCTTTTTTACCCGCTCAACATTTTAGGAGCGCAAGGAGTAATCTCAGTAAAAGGGCAGGCAATGAGTATCAAACAAGCTATTCAGCTAATTGAAAAAAACAGTAACTACACGTTTTTCTACAATGCTGCAGACTTGAAAAACACAACCAACAAAAATTTCAATTGTGAAGGCTCCATTGAAGAAGTTCTGAAAGAAGTATTCAATGGCAGCGGAATTACCTACATGATCAAAGGAAACGAGATCATACTGAAAGTAAACAAAGAAGAGAGCACCCAACAGCAACCTAAAAAGAAGCGTAGTGTTACGGGTACGGTGGTGGATGCCGAAAATGGCGATCCGGTCATCGGTGCCACCGTTGTGGTGAAAGGACAGAAAGACGGAGTCATTACCGACTTGGACGGTAATTTCACCATCTCGGTCAGCGGCTCAAGGGTACAACTGGAATTCAGTTACATCGGCTACAAGAAAAAGACAGTCGATGTGGGTGACCTCGGTGTCATCAATGTAAAGATGGAATCGGACAACCAGTTGTTGAGTGAAGTAGTGGTAGTAGGTGCCGGTACACAGAAAAAGGTCAGCGTCACAGGCTCCATCACCAGTGTGAAAGGTATGACTTTGAAAGCCCCCAGTTCATCATTAACTTCTTCTTTTGCCGGTAAACTTTCCGGAGTTATCGCAATGACAAAGTCCGGTGAGCCGGGAGCAGCTTCAGAATTCTACATCCGTGGCGTAAGTACTTTCGGTGGACGTGCCACTCCGTTGATTCTGCTCGACGATGTAGAAATATCTACTTCCGACCTGAATAACCTTCCTGCTGAAACCATTGAAAGTTTCTCTATCCTGAAAGATGCTTCCGCAACCGCTATTTATGGTGCACGCGGTGCAAACGGTGTCATGCTGATCACCACCAAGACAGGTAAAGAAAACGAGAAGACACGTATCAACGTAACTCTCGAAAATTCTTTCAACAAGCCGATGAATATGCCGAAATTTGTAGACGGAGCTACATGGATGGAACTCTACAATGAAGCACAAATTACCCGTAACCCACAAGCTACCCCCAAATACACCCAACAAGCTATCGACAACACACGCAACCATATAAACCCCTATGTATATCCGGATGTAGACTGGCAAGACATGATTTTCAAAAACATGAATATGAACCAACGTGTAAATGTCAACATCTCCGGCGGTGGTAGCAAGGCGTCTTATTATATGAGCTTACAAGCCAATCACGACACTGGTCTGCTGAATACCAAGAAAGTATATTCCTATGACAACAATATTAACAACTGGGGATATAACTTCCAGAACAACATTTCATACAAAGTCACTCCGACCACAAAAATTGACCTGCACATGAATGCGCAGATCCGCAACCAGAAAGGGCCCAACTATAGTACCTCCAGTCTGTTTGCCATGATGTTGTCTACCAACCCTGTATATTTCCCCGCCACCTTCCCCGCACAAGAAGGAGACACGCACATCCGTTTCGGTAATGCACGCTGGGCAGGTTCAAGTTTGCGTACCAACCCCTACGCCTATATGTTGAGTTCATTTAAAGAAAACAACGAGAACACATTAAATACTTCTCTGAAAATCAACCAGAAACTGGACTTCGTCACCAAAGGGTTGAGTATCCAGGCTATGGTGAACTGGAAGAACTGGTCATCATCCAGTTACAATCGTAGCATCAATCCTTATTACTATGGAGTGAAAGCCGGCAGCTACAATCCAGCTAACCCGACAGACTACGAAATGGAAGCGTTGAACACCAACGGGACTGACTATCTGGCAACTTCCGCAATAGGCAAATCTTCCGACCAGACATTTTATATGGATGCCCGTCTGAACTACGACCGCCAGTTCAGTTTACATCATATCACAGGTATGTTGATGTACATGCAACGTGAATACCGCAGTGATGTACTACCACAACGCAACCAAGGTATCTCCGGACGTTTCACTTATGACTACGGCCAACGCTACCTTGTTGAATTAAACTTCGGTTACAACGGTACCGAACGTCTGGCTAAGAAAAGCCGCTTCGAATTCTTCCCTGCCATTTCATTAGGTTGGGTAATCAGTAACGAACAATTCTTTGAACCCATGACCGATATGATCGACAATCTGAAAATCAGAGGTTCTTACGGTCTGGTTGGTAGTGACGAAACCGGTATGGGTGCCGGAGCACAACACTTCCTTTACATCGATCAAGTATATCTCAACAATATCGGCTTCACCACCGGTGTAGATATGAATTACACCCTAAGCGGACCGCAAATGATTACATATGCCGTGCAGAATGCAAGCTGGGAACGCGTGAAGAAACTCGACATCGGTCTTGACCTCGAACTGTTCCGCCAACTCACCATTACTGCCGACTACTTCAAAGAACGCCGTTACAACATCTTGCTGAACCGGGAAGCATGGCCGGAATCACTGGCATACTACACCGCAAAACCGTGGAGCAATAAAGGTAAGGTAGACAACTGGGGACTCGAACTAAGTGTCAACTGGCACAAAGAAATCATCAAAGACCTCTTTGTCGATTTCCGCGGAAACTTCACTTATACGGAAAACAAATATGTCGATTTGGATGAACCTGTTTATCCGTACGTATGGAAAACATCTACCGGAAAGCCACTTAGCCGCACTACCGGTTATGTCGCAGAAGGATTGTTCAAAAGTCAGGAAGAAATAGACAACAGCCCCGAACAGAATTTGGGTAGTGTGGTGAAACCCGGTGATATCAAATACCGTGACATCAACGGTGACGGTAAGATTGATGACAACGACCAGGTGATGCTTTCACCTTATGGCACAACCCCGCGTATCCAGTATGGTCTGGGTATGAACATTACCTATAAGAAGTTCGACTTCGGAGTGTTCTTCAACGGTTCCGCCAAGCGTAAAATCATGGTCAGCGGTGTCACACCGTTCGGAGAAAGCGACTATAACGTGATGCAATTCATCGCTGACGAACGTTGGACGGAAGCTAACCCGAACCCGAACGCTACTTATCCACGTCTGGGATTGGTCGGTTCGCAGACAGCCAATAACAACGTAGCCAGTTCATACTGGATGCGCAACGGTAACTTCCTGCGTTTCAAAACATTGGAGCTCGGATACAGTTTCAGATACGGTCGTGTCTATCTCAGTGGCGACAATTTAGCTGTTTTCAGCCCGTTCAAGCTTTGGGATCCGGAACTCTCTTACAATTCTTACCCGTTGCAACGCACATTCAACGTCGGCGTACAACTTAATTTCTAAACAGTAACTTTAAATTTTATACTCACATATATGAGACTGAAAGATACATTAACCAAAATAGGCGGAATGCTCGCGATAGCAGCTTGCTGTCTTACATCTTGTGACTATCTGGACGTTGTTCCTCCCGAACAAGCCGGACTGAAAGATGCCACTAAAACGCCGGAATCGACTAAAGGTTTCTTATATTCCTGCTATGCCGGTATTAAATCGTTCTTCCCCTGGCAATATACAGGAGTAGAAGCATCAACAGATGAATATGCCCTGCCTCCACTATGGAGCCACGACGGACAGAAGGTGGCATGGGGACTCGCTACGCCCGGCAATGCCTCTGCATGGAAATGGGGTACGTTCTACCGCTATATCGGCCAGTGCCATTTGTTCCTCTCGCAATTGGAGAACGCACAAGGCATATCCGACGTGCTGAAAAAGGAATGGAGCGCAGAAGCGAATTTCCTAATCGCTTACTATCACTACCGCTTGCTGGAGTATTACGGCCCGATTCCCATCACCGACTCATATATCGATATGGATACGCCTTCCAACGAATATAACGGTCGTTCACACTTCGACTATGTAGTGAGCTGGATTTGCATGAAGCTCGACAAAGCGGCAGAAGACCTTCCGGCATCCCGTGTGGGAGACGAATGGGGACGTGCCACTTCTACCATAGCCAAAGCTATCAAGGCTCGTATACTGCTCTATGCGGCTTCTCCGCTATGGAACGGTCAATTCCCTTTCCCCGAATGGAAAAATGAAAAATATACTACACCGGGATATGGATATGAACTCGTGAGCAGGACTTACGACCCTGATAAATGGGAACGCGCACTGACCGCTTGTAAAGATGCATTGGAATGGGCGGAAGGCGACGGAGGAAACGCACTAATGGGTATCACTGCCTGTGATAATCTGATCAGTAATGACCAGCTAGGTGATCCTTTCAAGAAATTGAAAGCACCGGTAGACAATGACGCATTTACAGACGAATTCAAGAAACGTATCATGCTGATGCGTTACATCGTAACGACACGCTACTCTGACGGAAACAAGGAAATGATTTGGGGAGTGGCAGGAACGGATACTTACAACCAAAAATTGGCTTGCTTGCCCCTGCATTGCAGTAAACAGAACAATGGTACTTACTGGAACGATGGATATAGCGGCATATCACCCTACCTCAATGCCGTAGAAAAATTCTATACGAAAGACGGTATCTTACCTCGCATCGCTGCCGAACAAGGCACTTTTGCGGCAGAAGATGCATGGTATGAGCCTTACAAGGGCGACATCATTCGTCTTAACTCCAACCGCGAACCCCGTTTTTATGCGTGGATTGCATTTGACGGCGACCAGTATGCTGTGAAGTTAAACAACGGCGAACCATTGGAAATCAATCTGAAGGATCCTGCCAAGCAAGGAAAAAGCGTCACAGGCAACAGTGCACGTAACTACTGCGTAACCGGTTATCTCTGCAAGAAATTCATCCGTCCGAACACTAACTGGACACAGTACGGAAACCTTGACCAGAAAGATTATCCCGCTACGCTCATCCGTCTGGCGGAACTTTATCTGAACCTGGCAGAATGTTATGCGTCCAAAGACAATCCGGATGAAACCAGCGCATTGAAGTATTTGAATGTGATTCGCCGCCGTGCCGGTATTCCTGAATTGACACACGAAATAATCGAAGCATCAGGAATGTCCTTAGTAGAATGGGTACGCAACGAACGTTTTATTGAATTGTATGGTGAAGGTCACCGCTACTATGATGCCCGTCGTTGGATGACCGCTCCGCAAGCGTTTGCTGCCGGTGTACGCAAAGGACTCAATATAGAAAAGTTGGAAAATCCTTCTTTCGAAGAATTGAACCAACCTGTTGCCGTACAACAGGATTTCAAATGGGAGAATCGTATGTATCTGGCTCCGGTATTCGTGAACGAAGTGTATAAAAACACACAGATGGTTCAAGCACCGGAATATTAATCTTAAACAAGTATACAAATATGAAGAAATTAATATATTCATTCCTTTTCTTGGGAGCAATCACTGCACTCGGAGGCTGTAAGGAAGACAGCTACGAAGACTTGATCCCTGAGCAATATGACAAAATTCTCTATCTGAAAACCTATGGTCAACAGACTATAGAGCTCTTTGACGACGGATCACAGGTAGACTATTCACTGACTGTCGTAAAAACCGGAAGTAACCCGGCGGCTACCGCACAGGCACAAGTAAAAATCATGTCGCAAGCTGAAGTTGACAAAGACGCACGTTACCAAGGAAATAATTACAAGGTACTATCATCTGCTTGTTATACTTACAAGTCTGAACCACTCGAACTTACTTCTGCCGACGCTTATAAACAGGTGAAGATGAAATTGTCTCCTGCCAAAATTTTGGAGGAAATAGCCGAAACAAAGGACGAAAATCCCAATTATGTGTATATCATTCCTTTCCGTCTCAGCAGTCCGAACGACCAAGTCAACCAAGACAAAAAAGATTTGATATTGAAACTGAATGTCACCAAGTTGAGCATTTATTTCAAGAAAGGAAGTCAAATGGTTAATTTGAACACTGTAACAGGAGACGAATGGGCGTTTGAAGCAGGAATGGCTATGGTATCAGGCGTACAGAATACGTGGAATTTCACCGCTCAAATAGAAGTAGACCGAAGCGATGAGGCATTAAATGCGTATAACATAGCTAATGGCACCGCTTACCTGATGACTCCCGAAGCGGCAATCGTAAATATCAATGAAGGTGTATTCGAAGCAGGTAATAACGAAGCTGCGGCTGCGATAAGAATCAAACGAGCCGGATTAGCCAAAGGATATACTTATCTAGTTCCTTTGAAACTTAAACCTATCACAGAAATAGAAACCATTTCTGTAAGTGAGAAGTTGCATTATATAATATTGGAATATCCGCTAGATCCGGAAGCTGACAGAATTGAATTGACAACAGAAAGCTTCTTCGATGTGTATGGTTGGCATATCAGTAATGATTATGGCAATTTGATTGACAATAATAATGAGACTCATTTTGAAACTCAGTATTGGGCAATTACCGGAAATACAACTTATGGTACTCCATTAGATGTTAGAATAGGCAAAGAGGTACACTCCGTCATGTTTGAATACATAACCAGAGGAGGGGGTAATACCAATCCACAAGATATATCACTCTGGGCTTCCAACGATGATGAAGTTACAACAAATAGCGAATCCGCTACATGGTTCAAACTAGGTGATGTTTCAGGTGTTCCAGCACGATATGAAGCACACAAAAAATACTCATCCAAAGTGTTTGTTTCCTCCCAGCCATTTAAATATATAAGAATAGCCGTTAAAACAGGAAATGAACCGGTAGACGGAACAGGCACTGCAGGCGGTTGCTGGGGTATGGCCGAACTTAAAATATGGGCAAATTAAAATTAACCATTAAAGTTAACTATTTATGAAACATATATACAATTATCTGACTTTCCTCTTATGTCTCTTTACCATGACCGTTTACACCGGCTGTAAAGACGACGAAGAAGAACTTGTAGCCAAGCAATTTGAAATTGACGGAAGCGAACTGAACAAAGAAATCGACTTCCGCAGCACAACAATCTCAATACCCGTAAAGACTAACATGCGTGTAAGTGAGTGGTCTGTAAATTCCAATCAGAAATGGGTAACTGCATTCCAGCAAAAGGATGAAATAATTTTATCTGTTCTGGACAGCAAATTGACAAACGAACGTACTGCCAAAGTCACTGTCACATCAGAAGTTGTTGATGCCAACTATACTATTACCCTGACACAATATGGTATTAATGACGTTCAGTTTAAGAATGACACCAGAGTTCCTATCATCAGCGCTATCGCAGATGCAAGTCAAGGAGAAGGCTGGAACATCGAAAAAACATTCGATGGAGTAAAGGACCCTGCCCTGACACAACCTGACGGAAATCATTTCCACTCGCCATGGGGAGAAACCAACTTCCCATTCCACATTACATACACTGTTGATCCCAATAAGCAGATTGACTACTTTATCTATTATCCGAGAAATGGAAATGGAAACTTCGGGGAGTTCAGCGTCAGTGTACTACCTGCCGGCAAAGCGGACAACGAACAAAATTATGTGGATGTCGGAAGCTTTGACTTCAAGTTTGCCGGAGGTACAATCAATGGAATTAGCGGTATTCTGACCAAAGGTATTATAGCTGATAAAGTAAAATTCACAATTCAAAGTGGATTAGGAGGCTTTGTAAGTTGCGGGGAAATGGAATTCTATGAAAAGACTAACTATCGCGACATGAATGCTCCTATACTGAATGTCTTTACAGACCTTACTTGTTCTGAGCTGAAACCCGACGTTACCAATGAAGCAATCGAAGCATTGACCAGCAATACCCTGAAACGCGTAGCTAAAGCACTCCAAAACAATACGTACGATGAATGGGAGAAAAATTTCCGTATCCGGGAGTATGAAGCATATAGCAACAATAATTATTGGGCTAACCGCATACAGACTAAGAAATATTCAGATTTGGATAACCCGACGGGTATCTATGTGAAAAAGGACGAGGAACTGATGGTTTTGGTCGGTGCAATACCTGAAGGACAGCAAGTTTCACTGCAATGTATATGGGAAGAGGGTGGAGTCAAGCAAGACTTCGACCATCAGGACCCGAACGCGCAAAACTACGTACAAACAGCAGCCAGCGGAGATAAATACTCATTAGTAGAGGGCGTGAATATGTTGAAGATGAATGGACAAGGACAGCTCTTTATCATGTACAATGTGCAAGGAGAAGGATTGAAGCAGAATCCGGCTCCGGTCAAAATCCATATTCCACTGGGACGTGGTATTGTCAATGGTTTCTTCGACCTGAAAGAGCATAAGACGGATGCCAAATATGCGGAATTGTTGAGCAAAGCAACCCACAAATATTTCTGTGTGCGCGGCGAACGGATGATGTTCTACTTCCACCGTCTCAAAATGCTGGATGCAGCGCCTACAGAAATCTTGTCTGCAATCCATCTTTGGGATGATATTCTGAAATGGGAACAGGAAATGAGTGGGGTTGAGAAATACCGTCAAGACGGATATTACAATAACCATATGTTTTCCATATCTCCGGAAGGAAGCTACATGTGGGCGTCAGACTACCGCGTAGCTTTCGTTTACACCTACCTGAAAAACATTCTGCTCTATGACAACGTAATGGCAGCAGAAGATAACGCATGGGGACCGGCACACGAAATGGGACACGTTCATCAATATGCCATCAACTGGCCGGGTTCTACGGAATCAAGCAACAACTTGTTCTCCAACTACGTCATCTACCGTCTAGGCAAGTACAAATCACGTGGACGCGGTCTGGACTATATGGCAAAATCGGTTTATGGAGACGGACGCGCATGGTATAATATGGGCAGTTCTACACACCAAAACGAAGATACCGAGGTGCATATGCGTATGAACTGGCAACTTTGGATATATTACGAATTATGTAAGGGAACTGCAGAGAACCCGACTATTTGGCCGAGAATATTTGAAATCATGCGTACAACATACAAGGATATTCCGGAAAGCGACCCGGGCAGACGTCAAATGGCATTTGTAAAAGCGGTATGTGATGCCACACAGGAAGACTTGACGGAATTCTTCGAAACATGGGGATTCTTCAAACCTGTAAGTGAATCTATCAATCAGTATGGTACGTTCGAATATACGGTTAGCAAATCTATGATCGCAGAAACCAAGCAGTATATCAAGAACAAAAATTATCCGAAAGCCGCTCCGATCCAGTATATCGAAGACCGTAAGCAGGAATTCTTCCCTGAAGGTGATTATCGCTTCAAGGAGGTAGGTAATGTAGGTTACTATACTACATTCAAAGATAATGTAAAGATAAGCAAGACTCCGACTTACACAGAAAAAGCTTCCACACAAGGAAAAGCAATCAGTGTCAGCAACGGAGAACAAGCGGTAGCCTTTGAAGTTAGAAAACAAGAAACCGGCAGCAACGGGGAAAAGATTATGGGTGATGTGGTTTACTTCTCCAATTCTTTCGAATTCTTTGTTCCGCGCACCGTCTCTATAGCAGGTTGCGGCATTTACGCTGTACAAGCAGACGGAGCACGCATACTGATGGAAAAGAAGTAAGTTAATCATTATAAAGAGAGGAAATACTACAAAAACTATTTATACGATATTGTTATATCATAATAGATAGACTTTTGTGGTATTTCCTCTTCTTTTATCAACCGCTAACATATTAATGACATGAAAAACATAACTACGAACTTATTAAGTATTTTTCTCTGCGGAAGTATACTTCACGCCTGTTCTTCCAGCGATAAAACACTGATTCCACCTTCTCCCAATTTTGAAGAGGAAGAAATTAAAGAGATAACACTCCCCGAGGATATCCAAATTATCCCGGTCGGTGGAAAAGCCAGTGAATGCCAACCGGGTTCTGACATAGACAAATCTTATGACGGTAAATTTACTATAGGAACCTCCGAATCCCATTACCATAGCTCATGGAGCAACACCTCCTTCCCGGTTACTTTGGAGTATTTCTTCAAAGGAGATATGGAAATCAATTACTTTATCTATTATACCCGTTCCGGCAATGGTAATTTTGGTGAAGTAGAAGTGTATACCTCTACCGACTCCGCCAGAAAGAATTATACATTACAAGGAACTTATGACTTCAAAATGAAGAATGATCCGAGCAGGATCGTTTTCAAGGAAGGCATAAAAGCTACAGGAGTAAAATTCGTTGTAAAAAGCGGGCTTGGCAACTTTGCAAGTTGTGATGAAATGCATTTTTTCCAGAAGAATACAGACAAGACATTAGAAGGCAAATTGCTGACTGTATTTAAAGATATTACTTGCAGCGAGTTGAAACCTGATGTTACAGATAAAGAAATCAATAAGTTACCCAACAAATATTTCATACATATAGCCGAAGCGCTAAAAAATGATTCTTATGACGAATGGGAGAAAGAATTCCGTATCCGCAAATACAATGCCTATAGCAATGTCAACGAATGGGCGGAAAAGTTAATGACCAAGCATTACAGCAGCCTGGACAACCTAACCGGAATTACTGTGGATAAAGACAATGAAATTATCGTTCTCGTCGGCGACACTTATGGACGCGAAGTTTCACTACAATGTGTGGGAGAAGAAAAAACAAACTTTGGGGAAGCAAAGGAATATGTACAGACTGCCGCTTCGGGGGATGTTTATTACCTGGAACCGGGCATCAACAAGTTCAAGATGCGTAACAAAGGACAATTGTTTGTCATGTACAACTGTGACCTGACCAGCAATCCGAAACCGATAAAAATACATATCCCGTTAGGGAGCGGAACGGTCAGCGGCTTTTTTGACCTGAAAGAACATAAGACAGATGCCAAATATGCAGAGTTGTTATCCAAAGCCACAGACAAGTATTTCGGGGTGCGTGGTGATAAGATTATCTTTTATTTCCACCGGAATAAACTTCGCGAATTCGTAAAAGATGAAATATTATCCGCCATCAACCTGTGGGACAACATCATCGGTTGGGAACAGGAGTTGATGGGTATTGAAGATGTGCGGCCCGCTCAGGTAAACAATCATTTGTTTGCTATTTCACCCGAAGGCGCTTATATGTGGGCATCAGATTATCGCATCGCATTTGTATATACTTATCTCCAGAATATCTTGCTATACGATAATGTAATGAGTGCCAAAGACAATGCCTGGGGACCTGCGCATGAAATCGGGCATATTCACCAACTGGCAATAGACTGGCCCAGTTCCACTGAATCATCCAATAATCTGTTTTCAAACTTCATCCTATATAAACTAGGTAAATATTGCTCTCGCGGCACGGAATTAAATCTCCCCAAAGCAGCGGACAACCGTACTACCGACTCTAACGGAAATATTACGAAAATGACCCTTTCGGAAGCCCATTGTGTACTCAACCGCCCTTGGTGCAACTTCGGCAGCAATTATCAGGGAGAAAATACAGAACTACATATGCGTATGAACTGGCAGCTATGGAACTACTATCACCGCTGCGGACACAAACCTGATTTCTGGCAAAGATTATTCAAACTCATGCGCGAAAATCGTACTGCTTCCAATAATCCGGGAGTCAAACAACTTCTGTTTGCCCGGATGGCCTGTGAAGCGGCACAGGAAGACCTGACCGAGTTTTTTGAAATGTGGGGATTCTTTGTACCGGTAGATACACAATTAGACCAATATGGCAGCTACCAATATACCGTGACGGAGAATATGATTAAGGAAACCAAACAAGCTATGGCTAAATATCCGAAGAAAGCCAAGCCGTTCTACTATCTGGAAGACCGGAAAGCAGGTGATGAGGGACTGGACACTACTCCACCGGATGTGGGTTACTACACGCAGTTCCAAACGATACGACCTATCACTAAAGATATAAAAGGACATATCAACGGACGGGAAGTGACTATCACCAACGGAGATGAAGCAGTAGCCTTCGAACTCAGGGAAAAAGACGCTAATGGAAAACTACTCTATTTTTCTACTTTCACCAAGTTCGAGATTCCACTGGCGGTATCGCTGACGTATGCCAAGTTATACGCTGTACAGGCTGATGGAAAACGTATTAATTTGGAAGAATGAGTTATCCGGATACAAATGATTGCATTCATACGAAAAGTTAAGTAATACAAAAAGATGACTTATATCCTAGGAGAATGCTTTAGTAACGTGTCTTATATTTGAATACGTTCAAAGAATAACCGTAAATCAAATATTAAGAAATGCTAAATAAATCGTTATATCATAGGGGAGTACCCTTTACGATGTGTATTTATGTCGTATATAAGAAATATCACCGTCATAACTCAAACACATTAAGCCAAGATGAAACCAATGAGAAAAGTAGAACTCATTTTCTACCCGAAATATGAATTTATAGTAAAAATATCTGTGACAAACATACAGAATTGACTATTAATTACTACTTTTGACAACTAAATGAAAAACGACAAATAACCCCCTATTAAAAACATAAAATTATGATGAAAAAGCTATTTACAGTCGCAGCTATCGGTCTTACTTTGTTAACCTGCCATACAAGCTGCACATCTCCGCAAAAAGCTCAGGAAGCTTTTGCACCGATCAAAGTAGAAACCCCTGCCCGCCCTGCCGGTCAAGAGGATGTAATCCAACTTGTTGCTCCCAAAATTGATACCGTACGTGTCGGTTTCATCGGATTGGGAATGCGTGGTCCCGGTGCCGTGGCACGATGGACGCATATCCCGGGAACTAAAATTGTCGCTTTATGCGATCTGACTCCTGAACGTGTAGAAAAATCACAGGAAATTTTGAAAAATGCAGGATTGCCGGAAGCAGCATCTTACAGCGGTTCGGAAGACGCATGGAAAAAACTCTGCGAACAGGATGATATCGACCTCGTATATATCGCAACCGACTGGAAGCACCATGCGGAAATGGGTGTTTATGCCATGGAACACGGCAAGCACGTAGCTATCGAAGTGCCTGCAGCCATGACATTGGATGAAATCTGGCAATTAATCAATACGTCTGAAAAGACCCGTAAGCACTGTATGCAGTTGGAAAACTGTGTATATGACTTCTTTGAACTGACTTCTTTGAATATGGCACAGCAAGGTGTCTTCGGAGAAGTGCTTCACGTAGAAGGTTCATATATCCACAATTTGGAAGACTTCTGGGGTGCATACTGGAACAATTGGCGTATGGATTACAACCAAAAGCATCGTGGTGATGTATATGCCACTCACGGCATGGGCCCGGCTTGCCAATTACTTGACATCCACCGTGGCGACCGCATGAAAACTTTAGTGGCAATGGATACAAAAGCTGTTAACGGTCCGGCTTATATCAAAAAACAGACAGGAGAAGAAGTGAAAGACTTCCAGAACGGTGACCAGACTTCAACATTGATCCGCACGGAAAACGGTAAGACTATGTTGATTCAGCACAATGTAATGACTCCGCGTCCATACAGCCGCATGTATCAGATTGTGGGAGCCGACGGTTACGCAAGCAAGTATCCGATTGAAGAATATTGTTTAAGACCTTCACAAGTTGACTCTGACGATGTTCCTAATCACGAAAATCTGAATGCGCACGGTTCCGTACCTGCTGATGTAAGAAAAGCCTTGATGGATAAATACAAACACCCGATTCACAAAGAACTGGAAGAGACTGCCAAGAAAGTAGGTGGTCACGGTGGTATGGACTTTATCATGGATTATCGCCTGGCATACTGCCTGCAGAATGGTCTGCCATTGGATATGGACGTTTACGACCTTGCAGAATGGTGCTGTATGGCTGAGCTTACCCGCCTTTCTATCGAAAACAATTCAGCTCCGGTTGAAGTGCCCGATTTCACCCGCGGCGGATGGAATAAGGTAAAAGGTTACCGTCATGCTTTTGTAAAATAATAAAATAGTATTGTACTTTTTTACACGAACACTGTGAAGCAATCCGGCTTTCCCCCAAAGCCGGATTATTCATAGGTTCGTGTTTGAACATTTTATAGAACATCATAATCACATTTATGAAAACAGCTATTCCAAGGCCTTCCAAGCAAAGCATTATCCGCGAAGCCAAAGATTATGTAATGATTGCCATCGGCATGATTTTATACGGTATCGGCTGGACAGTTTTCCTGCTTCCTAATGATATCACTACCGGGGGAGTACCGGGTATTGCTTCTATCGTATATTGGGCTACCGGCTTCCCTGTGCAATATACGTATTTTACTATCAACTTCTTCCTGCTGTTACTGGCTCTCAAACTCCTCGGTTTGAAATTCTGCATCAAAACTATTTTCGGAGTATTCACCCTGACCTTTTTCTTATCTGTGATACAGAAATTGGCGGCAGGTATCAGCCTGCTTCACGACCAGCCTTTTATGGCATGCGTTATCGGAGCATCCTTCTGTGGCGGTGGTATCGGGGTTGCCTTTTCGGCCAACGGAAGTACCGGCGGTACTGATATTATCGCGGCCATTATCAACAAATACCGGGATATCACACTAGGGAGAGTTGTATTAATTTGTGATATGATTATTATAGTATCCAGTTATTTTGTCTTAAAAGACTGGGAAAAAGTAGTGTATGGATTCGCAACTCTTTATATTTGTAGCTTCGTACTCGATCAGGTAGTGAATAGCGCCCGGCAGTCCGTACAGTTTTTCATTATATCCAATAAATATCAGGAAATAGGAAAACGAATCAACGAATATCCGCACCGGGGAGTTACAATTATCAATGCAACGGGGTTCTACACCGGACGAGAACAGAAAATGATGTTTGTATTGGCCAAGAAACGGGAATCTACCATTATCTTCCGGCTGATAAAAGACATCGACCCGAAAGCTTTTGTATCGCAAAGTGCTGTCATCGGAGTTTACGGAGAAGGATTTGACCATATCAAAGTGAAATAAAAAAGAATGAGAAACCAATATTGAAAAACATGAAATTTCGATCGTACCCCCTCTTATTAACTAACATTTTTATGGGAATATTTTCCCTGGTAACAACCAATGCCATAGCTGATAATGCGAAAAAGCCTTATTGGCAAGATGTGCAGGTAGTAGCAGTCAACAAAGAGTATCCCCGTTCTTCGTTTATGACGTATGACAACCGGGACGATGCCATGAGCGGCAAATTTGAACGGAGTAAATACTACCGGTTACTAAACGGAACATGGAAGTTTTACTTTGTAGATTCTTACAAGAACCTTCCCGCCAACATTACCGACCCGAACACCAGTACGGAATCATGGTATGATATTCAGGTACCCGGCAACTGGGAAGTACAGGGACATGGAGTAGCCATCTATACGAATCACGGCTACGAGTTCAAGGCGCGCAATCCGCAGCCGCCCATCTTACCGGAAGCTAATCCCGTAGGTGTATACCGCCGTGACATCGATATCCCTGCCGACTGGGACGGACGTGATATTTACCTGCATCTGGCAGGAGCCAAGTCAGGCGTATATGTTTATATCAACGGCAAGGAAGTAGGATATAGCGAGGATTCCAAGAATCCTGCCGAATTTCTGATAAACAAATACGTGAAACCGGGCAAGAATGTACTGACCCTGAAAATCTTCCGCTGGAGCACAGGTTCTTTTCTTGAATGTCAGGACTTCTGGCGTATCAGCGGTATTGAACGTGATGTGTTTGTCTATTCACAACCTAAAGCTGCCCTCAAGGACTTCAGAGTAACATCAACCTTGGATGACAGTTACAAGAATGGTATTTTCGACCTGAACGCAGACTTGAGGAACCATAAAAAAGAAGCAGCCAATCTTACATTAGTTTATGAATTATTGGACGCTCAAGGAAAAGTTATCGCTACCGAAGAGAAAACAGCATATATCCCTGCCGATGAAGTACGTACACTCTCTTTCGATAAAAAACTGGCTGATGTAAACACATGGACATCGGAACATCCGAACCTGTATAAATTACTGATGACGGTAAAAGAAAACGGAAAAGTAAATGAAATCATTCCTTTCAATGTCGGTTTCCGTCGCATTGAAATCAAGCCGTTCGAACAGAAAGCTGCTAACGGCAAACCATATGTTTGCTTATTCATCAACGGACAGCCATTGAAGCTGAAAGGAGTAAATATCCATGAGCATAATCCGGCAACAGGACACTATGTAACAGAAGAACTGATGCGTCGTGACTTCGAGCTGATGAAACAGCACAACTTAAACAGTGTACGTCTCTGCCACTATCCGCAAGACCGCCGTTTCTATGAACTTTGCGATGAATATGGACTTTATGTATATGATGAGGCTAACATCGAAAGCCACGGAATGTATTATGACCTGCGCAAAGGCGGCTCATTGGGTAACAACCCGGAATGGCTGAAACCACATATGGATCGTACCATTAATATGTTTGAACGCAACAAGAATTATCCCAGTGTAACTTTCTGGTCATTGGGTAATGAAGCCGGAAACGGATATAACTTCTACCAGACGTACCTGTGGGTGAAAGAAGCGGACAAAAATATCATGGCACGCCCTGTAAACTATGAACGTGCGCAATGGGAATGGAACTCCGACATGTATGTTCCCCAATATCCGGGCGCTGACTGGTTGGAGAATATAGGCAAGAACGGCAGCGACCGTCCTATAGCTCCTTCCGAATACGCACATGCTATGGGTAACTCTACGGGAAACCTGTGGGGACAATGGCAGGCAATCTATAAGTATCCGAATCTTCAGGGTGGATACATCTGGGACTGGGTGGATCAAGGTATCCTTCAGAAAGACAAGAACGGAAGAGAATATTGGGCTTATGGCGGTGACTTCGGTGTAGATGCGCCTAGTGACGGTAACTTCCTTTGCAACGGTCTTGTAAATCCCGACCGCAGTCCTCATCCGGCAATGGCTGAAGTGAAGTATGTACACCAGAATGTAGGCTTTGAAGCAACAGATGCTGCGTCCGGTAAATTCAAAATTACCAACCGCTTCTACTTTACCAATCTGAAAAAGTATCAGATTCATTATAATGTCGTTGCTAACGGTAAGAATATAAGAGGTGGAAAAGTATCCTTAGATATCGCTCCGCAGGCATCCAAAGAGTTTACAGTGCCGGTAAATGGTCTGAAGGCCCAGCCAGGAACTGAGTATTTTGTCAACTTCAGTGTGACAACTACAGAACCGGAACCGTTGATTCCTGTGGGATATGAAATCGCCTACGACCAGTTCCAGCTCCCTATTCAGGCAGAGAAAGGAACATATAAAGTCAGCGGCCCTGCATTAAGTACATCTACACAAGGAGATGAACTGATAGCGTCGTCTTCAAAAGTGAACTTTGTATTTAACAAGAAAAGTGGATTGGTTACTTCTTACAAAGTAGACGGAACAGAGTACTTCAAAGACGGATTTGGAATTCAACCTAACTTCTGGCGTGCTCCCAACGATAATGATTACGGAAACGGCGCTCCCAAACGCCTGCAAGTCTGGAAACAATCAAGTAAGAATTTCCATGTGACCGATGCCGGCATGACTACGGACAATAAAGTCGTTTCATTGAAAGTAACTTATTTATTGGCTGCCGGTAATCTCTATGTCGTTACTTATAAGATTTATCCGAGCGGAGTGGTGAATGTAAACGCCAAATTTACTTCAACAGATATGCAAGCTGCCGAAACAGAAGTTTCCGAAGCTACCCGTACAGCTACCTTCACTCCCGGAAGCGACGCTGCCCGCAAAGCTGCTTCCAAACTGGAAGTTCCCCGTATCGGCGTACGTTTCCGCCTGCCGGCTCAGATGAATAATGTACAGTACTTCGGTCGCGGCCCGGAAGAGAATTATATCGACCGTAATCATGGTACTCTTGTTGGCGTATATAAAACAACAGCAGACAAGATGTATTTCAACTACGTTCGCCCGCAGGAAAACGGACATCGTACGGATACCCGTTGGATTGCCTTGTCGCCCGATAAAGGGAACGGACTGGCTATCGTAGCCGACACTCTTATCGGGTTCAATGCTTTGCGCAACTCCATCGAAGACTTCGACTCGGAAGAAGCTCTGCCCCACCCTTATCAATGGAATAACTTCAGCCCGGAAGAGGTTGCCAATCATGACGAGAAAGCTGCCCGCAACGTATTACGAAGAATGCATCACGTTAATGACATTACTCCAAGAGATTTTGTGGAAGTTTGCGTGGATATGAAGCAACAGGGAGTCGGTGGCTATGACAGTTGGGGAGCACGTCCGGAACCTTTCCATCAGATCCCTGCCAACCGTGAATACAACTGGGGATTCACACTGGTTCCCGTTCGTTCAGCCGGTCAGGCTAATGAAGCAGCCAAATACGATTATCAATAACCTTAGTATAAATTTTAAAGAAAAGACCCATGAAAGATTTATCCAGCATTGTAGCTAAATTCAAAGTCCAAGGCACGGTAGAAGAAATCAAACCGTTGGGAGCAGGACTTATCAATGACACTTACAAAGTAAACACGAAGGAAGCAGACGCTCCCGACTACGTTTTGCAACGCATCAACCATGCTATCTTTCAGAATGTAGAAATGCTTCAATCCAATATTGCCGCTGTCACAGGACATATACGTAAGAAATTGACAGAAGCAGGAGAATCGGATATTGACCGTAAAGTCCTGTCTTTCGTTGAAACAGAAGAAGGTAAGACTTATTGGTTCGATGGTGACAACTACTGGCGTGTTATGGTATTCATTCCACGTGCCAAGACTTATGAAACTGTAAATCCCGAATACTCAAATTATGCCGGAGAAGCTTTCGGTAACTTCCAGGCTATGCTGGCAGATATTCCTGAAACTTTGGGTGAGACTATCCCCGATTTTCATAATATGGAGTTCCGTTTGAAACAGTTACGCGATGCCGTTGCTGCCAACGCTGCCGGACGAGTAGCAGAGGTGCAATACTTTTTGGATGAAATAGAAAAGCGTGCAGACGAAATGTGCAAAGCGGAACGTCTGTATCGGGAAGGCAAGTTACCGAAACGTGTATGTCATTGCGATACGAAAGTGAACAATATGATGTTCGACGAAGAGGGTAAAGTGCTTTGCGTTATCGACCTGGATACGGTTATGCCTAGCTTTATATTCTCCGATTACGGTGACTTCCTGCGTACAGGAGCCAATACTGGTGATGAGGATGACAAAGACCTCGACCGTGTGAACTTCAACATGGAAATATTCAAGGCATTTACGAAAGGTTATCTGAAAGGTGCCAAGTCATTCCTGACACCGATTGAGATAGAAAATCTTCCTTATGCTGCGGCTTTATTCCCATATATGCAATGCGTACGTTTCCTTGCCGATTATATCAATGGAGATACTTACTACAAGATTAAATATCCGGAACATAATCTGGTTCGCACCAAGGCACAATTCAAATTACTTCAAAGCGTAGAAGCACACACACCGGAAATGGTGTCATTTATCAATGAATGCTTAAAGAGCTAAGAATAAAAAACGGAGAGAGTGGAGAGTTTACTTAGTAAAAGCTCCATTCTCCCAATGATACACAATAGGACGACGGAGAAACGGTTTCAGTTTTTCCGCCGTTTCTTTTGACATATAGTCAGGAGTAGTAAGTGTAACGGTCAGCTCTGTATTCTCTTTATTGAAATCTGCTTTCATTAAAAGTATATCGGCTGAACGACTAGCTTCGTTAAAGTCATAGATAGCTGCCGAATCCGGTGTATTCAGAAAATCGCTCATTGCAGGCAAACTAATGAACTGTGAGTCGGTAAGAGGTTTCCAGTCAGTCGAATAAAAACGAATACTACTATCACAAGCCGGAGCGCAAGCGGTAGACACCGTACAAATCACGTTCGTTGTATCATTCAATGCCAATACCTTCATCTGCCATGTAGTTTGCGGAGACATTTGCATGCGGATATAGTCTTTTCCAAGTTCAGTCATTTCCGACTTTTTGCCAAAACGATTTTCTACCTGTGCCTTCATTTTGCTTTCCAGAAAATCCACACAATCCGCCCGATTCACTTTAGTCAATAAGGGACTCAAAGAATCCGGCATATTCACAAACAAGGTTTTAGCTTCTTGTGCCTGAAGGGAAGTCAAGGAAAATAATCCGACAACAGAAAAGAATATAGCGATAAAAAGTGTATTTATTTTCATATCAATCTTATTTAGTCCCCAAATATAAGAATATCATTCCGATTAACACCAGTATAAGGTCAATCGCTTTGCTTTTTAAATTCTTTTCACGGAAGAAAAGGGCTCCGAAAATGAAAGAAACAATGACACTTCCCCGGCGAACCATCGAAACGATAGAAATCATGGAGTCGTCATAGCTTAATGCATAAAAGTAGACAAAGTCTGCCGCCGAAAGAAAAATGGAAATCAGAATGATTGTCCAGTCCCAGCGAAACGGAGTGGTGGACTTTCTTTTCGGCCACCAAAGTAACAGCAAGATAGGACACATGATAAAGACCTGATAGACATTGTACCAGGACTGCACCAACATCGGATTCAGTGACTTCATCAGATATTTGTCATACAGTCCGCTGATAGCCCCTGTTATCGCTGCCAATACAATAAAGAAGATCCATTTATTATGTTTGAAATCAATTCCTTCTTTCTTTCCCGAACGGCTCAACATGAAGAAAGAAGCGATAGCCAGCATTACACCAATCCATTGGTAGAGATTCAGTCGCTCGCCAAATACAAGCATAGCTCCTACCAGCACCATCACCGGACGAGTGGCATTGATAGGGCCTACGATGGTAATGGGCAGATGCTTCATACCAAAATAACCGAATATCCATGAAGATAATACGATAAATGACTTGATGATAATATATTTATGCTGTTCCCATCCCGCAACCGGAACATTGAATATCGTTCCATCCAACAAGTCCGGTTGATATGCAGAAAACAGAATAAACGGTAGGAAGATAAGACTTGAAAAGAAAGTGTTTAAAAACAAAACGGGAAGTACCGCATTATCTTTCAGCGATTTCTTCTTGAATACATCATAAAATCCCAGCAGAGTCGCCGAGAGAAATGCTAATAATAACCACATGAGGAGATTTACTATTTTATAAATTACTACTTACGATTCACCACTTGCAAATATACTTGCAGGATATTCTACATTTACCAGAAACAGCGCATTTCCGGGAACCGACGTTCCGGCTTTCCCACGATCTTTCTGCTCTATAATACGCCGGAAACCTTCGACCGATAGTTTTCCACGCCCCACTTCAATTAGAGTTCCCACTATGGCGCGCACCATATTCCGCAGAAAGCGGTCGGCACGAATGGTAAACACCCAAGTAGCATCTTCTTCCTGTGTCCATTCGGCATGAGTGACATGGCAAATATTCGTCTTTACATCCGTATGCAGTTTGCTGAAACTTGTAAAGTCCGTATATTCGAACAGGGTACGTGCGGCCTCATTCATGCGTTCATAATCCAATGGATTAAAGACACGGCAACGATATTGCCTGTTAAAAGGATATTTCGCAGTTGTTACATAATACTTGTACGTTCTGGCAGTTGCGTCAAAGCGTGCATGAGCGTCCGGTCTGACCCGGCAAACCCGATAAATGGAAATATCCGGGGGTAACAGACGATTCAGCTTATCAGTGACAGAATCAGTATCCAATAGCTCTTCATAGTCAAAATGAGCTACCATTAAAGACGCATGCACTCCCGCATCCGTTCTGCCCGCACCTATCACTTCTATATCACGACGCAGAAAGGTAGACAATGCTTTCATCAAACATTCCTGTACGCTAATCCCATTCGGTTGAATCTGCCAACCATGATAGTTGGTTCCGTCATAAGCTAAATAAATAAAATACCTTTGCACGCTCATTCCTTCTTTTTAGGGTTTTCGCGTGCAAAAGTAGTCATTTTTTTATTCATAAGTGGAAGGAGTAGTACCAAATGCATCTACAAAATGTTTTCTGAAGGTAGGAATATCATTGTATCCCACCATTTCCGCCACTTCCTGCACACCATATTGTTTCGTTTTCAGCAATACGCCCGCACGGCGCATACGTACTCCCCTGATCAGTTCTATAATGGTATAGTCGGTACTCTGCTTTACTTTTCTATAAAGAGTCGGCTGGCTCATATTCATTTCCGATGCCAGTTTCCTCACGCTAAAGTCGGCTTCACATATATTCTCTTCAACAATCCTGATAACAGAATTGATAAACGGATCTTCCGTTTTCACCTCCTCTACCACTTGTTCCGTTTCGTCGTTTACTGTACCCGCATCCGTTCCCGATAGCATAAATAATTTAGAATACATCTGCTTCAATGCCTGACGCCCGTTTATCAAATTACGCACTTTCGCTATCAAAATGCTGGGAGTAAAAGGTTTCAGTACATAATCGTCCGCTCCCAGTTCCAACCCGTGAATAACATCTTCATCTTCCACCTTCGCTGTCAAAATGATAAAAGGAATGCCACAAGTTTCGAGCCCTTCCTTTACCTCACGACAACACGCAAATCCATCCTTCACCGGCATCATTACGTCACAGAGTATCAAATCGGGAAGTTCCTTCATTGCCATGTCAACTCCCTCCTGCCCGTTGGTTGCCATCAACAGGTTATACTCTTTACCCAACAGCACCTTCAGATACACACGAATGTCTTTATGATCTTCTACAATCAATATTGTTTTCTTATCGGCAGCAAATTGCGACTGTTCTATTTTCGCATCAGCAGGCTGTAGCGGTATCCCGGGCTCCGATGCTTCCTCTGTCAACTCATTATCTGCCGACAGTTCCTGTTCCGTTTCTCCTATCGGCACAATATCCGGCTTCGTCAGTTCTTCCGGATCAACAAAAAAGACATTCGAATCATTTTCAAAGACAGACTTATCTGTAGGAAGATGCACCGTAACTTTCGTTCCTTTTCCCTCTGAACTTTCAAAAGAAATCATGCCGTGATGTGCCTCAACTATCTGCTGCACAGTAGAAAATCCGAGCTGTGTGGTAGACAGATCATTACCACCCCACTCATCCTCACCCAGTTGTTGTTCAAGTGTTTTTACTTCGTCATTGCCATCATCCGTCACCATCAAGCTGACATAAGTCAAGTTATCCCGCACCGTTTCGTATACAGAGAAAGAGACAACTCCCGTATAATTCGTATGGGTGAAAGCATTGGTCAACAGATTATGGATAATAAATTCTATCTTCTTTTCATCCACATAAAATTCCAGTTCCTTCCTAATTCTCATCTCACAACGGAAATCTATAGGATAAATCTTCAACAGTTCGCGAATCTTAAAAAGGTTACTATCAATTACCTTTTCTACCGGATATGAAGCAACTTCCAGCTTCGCAGCCAATCCCTCCGGACCATAAATGGCTGATAGCTGGTCGCAGGCATCCAACATACGAAGTGCGTTCCGGTATGCCACTTGTAGGGATGGGTTCTGCCCTTTAAACTTACTATGCAAATCTTTCAACGGGGCAAAGACCAATGATAGAGGAGTGCGCAATTCCTGCACAAACAACATTAGTAGACGTTTTCTCATGACCTCTTTCTCACGCTTCTGCTCCTGCTTCATTTTTTCCAAATTCAAATTCTCCCGTAACATTATCTCCTTGTCACGGCGTAGTTGTTTGTGCAATTCTTTCTTTTTATTGTAAGCATAAAGGAACCAACACAGCAAAACGGTCAACAATACATACACCATATATGCCCACACAGTGTAATACCATTTACTTTTCACCACCACGTCTATCTGATACTCCTCACCTTCTTTCCCGTCCGGAAATACAAGTTTCGCCTGCAATGTATATTTTCCGGCAGCCAGTCCTTTATACCATAATCCCTCCTCAAGTGGCAGCATCTTCCAGTCTGTATCTACAGGAAGCAAGCGGTAAGCTATTTTGCGTTGTGCCATCCCGTAACGTAAATCCGAAAAATATAAATGAAAACTATTATTGCGGCTCGAAAAGACCAGTTTTTCCTGCTTTTCCGGAGCTCCGGAAAGAACCACCTGTCCATTCCGCTTTTCTCCCGCCAAAATGACTTCTCCATTCACCTTTATATCTGTCAGCGTCACCCGTTTCTTCCTTTTTGTTGCTTTAACAGCCGCCGGATCAAAGAAAATCAATCCCCAGGAATTTGACCATAACAGTCGTCCATCGTTCAGCCGGCACACAGAATTGCAGTTGCCCACTAACAAATAATTATAAAAAGCCTCCTGACCGTTGCGGATCGTCATGACTCCCACATTATTCCCCACCCATATACTACCCATATAATCATCCACCATGCAACTGACATGTCCGTTCGGCAATCCGTTTTGCAAAGTATATATCGATTCAATCTTATCCCTCTTTCTTCCGTCAATACAGACTACGAGATTGAGATAAGCAGCATAAATCTGATTGTAGTTATTCACATAGATAGTCCGTACGGCCGTTTCTGCAAGTCCATTCTCTCTTTCATAGTCTCCTCCCACCCGAACCAGGTCATCCTCGGTGTTAATTCTTTTCAGTCCCTTATTCGTACCAATCCAAATATTACCTTCCTTATCCTCTTTCATGGCAAATATGCTCTCTATTCCGACGGGAAGATTTATCTTTTTATATGCCCGTGCTTTAGGGTCAAACCGCATCAGTCCTTCCGAAGTACCTATCCACAGTCGGTTTCGCGAATCCTGGCAGAAACACTGAATAGCCGCGTGTATATCCTTTCCGTCACTCGTCTGCAGATGAAAATACTCCACCTTCTCCGTCACCGGATGAATAAGAACAACTTCTCCCTGCCTGCCTCCCAGCCAAATCTGTCCCCCTTTGCACTTAAAGATTGTATAGCGTCCGGAATATCCGGATATCTTCTCCCAAGGTTCAAATCTCGTATGCACAGAAAGCACAGGTTCGGTACTCTTCATTATACCACCATCGGACATCGCCACCCAAACATATCCCCTGGCATCCTCAATCATCCCGCTTATTCTGGATTTAAACATCTGCTGCACCCGGCTATATATACTATTGCTAATATCAAATTTTGCAATTCCACCGCCAAAAGTACCTGCCCATAAAATCTGCTGCTGCTCATCCCACAACAAACAAGTCATCCTATTTTCAATATCCGGCCGAAATACCTCGGCATTCCCGCTCAAATGAGTCAATGTAAACGGACTTTCACACAAATTCCCGTTTTCAAAACTCAGTTTAAACAATCCGTCCCAAGTGGCCAGATAAAAAGTCCTGCTATTTTTATAGACCAAATCTGTAATGTATCTTTTGAAATATTCAGTCCGTAAAACCTTATTTATTGAAATCACCTGTTCCTTATGTGTCTTCAAATCATGACAGACAATATCATTCCATAATCCGCAAATCCATAAGTAACCATTTTGCAAGAATAGTCTGTTAACTACATTATACTCTTTAATCAAAGAACTCTTCTTCGTAGCAATATCATAAGACATCACTTTTTTCTCATCCGCAGAAAAATACAGTTTATTCTTCCCGTCCGTACACAGGTCAGCTATCTTTCCTTTCACCAAAGGCTGCGGACTCAGCACACAATATATAAAATCACCTTTTTTCCCTGTCCTACGGGAAACTGAGGTTTCATACAATCCCTGTAAAGTAGCCAGATATAACTTTCCGCCGCTCCAATAAAAGTCCGACACCTCTTCTAACTTGAAGGGTTTGTCAAAACTCAATGGCAAATACTTTTCACTTTCAGGATCGAAGCCGATTACTCCGCCTTCAAATAGCAACGCGTAATACAGTCCGTCTGAACCTTCACGAAAAGTTTTCACTGTTTGATGAAGTGATATGGAAAGAGAATCCGTATTCATTATTAAAGGATAATCCCGAAACCGGAATCCGTCATAACGGGTAATACCTTTATCTGTAGAGAGCCACATAAACCCGTCACTCCCATAACAGATATCATATATAGTGTTATTTCCAACTTCATTTTTGATGACCGCCGGTATCAAATCCCAATGGGTATCGACAGGATAGGCGACAATAAATCGAGACAGTAACAATAGGAGTAAACAAACCTTCCGCATATTCTAATTACATTTTGTTTATGTGATATGGACGATAAAGGTATTGATTAATATTACTACTAAACTATATATCACTTATTTTTAGAAATAATTCACAATAGAACAAAAACCCGCCAACTTTTTTTACAAGTCAGCGGGCCTTCCATTGTTTGTTTTGCCAACTATGTTCCCCTCAAGTAACCCATGTTTGCTGTTTGGTTCCTCTATATTATGGATAGTAATTACATATCCATTCAAGTCTTTTTCATTAAATTATTTGCGACAATGAGATAGAGCGAAATTATAAGTTCCGCAACCGGTATTGAAATCATAGTTTCCTTTGAAATCTACCGGAACTTTAACCAGGCAATTTTCCTGATCGCTTACACGAAAATAAAGGTGAGTAATAGCAGTGAACACATTTCCGCCACCGGCCGTAGTTGATAAAGAAGCCCCGTAACCTTTCCAGGTGAACAAATCGGCAGAAGAAGAATAGGTAGTTCCGATATAATACACGGTGTTTTTATCCACATTAAAATTCAAAGAAACACATAATGCAAATTCCTCCAGGTAAGCACCCGCCCTCGTACGTGCCTGATATTCGGCAGTCATCTTCACAGATTGCCTGTCACCACCGTCTCCAAAGTATCCCTCTACATTTTCTGATTTACATTCATGAGTGATGTTGCCGTTCTGACGAAGAGCTTCCAATACACCTTCCATCTCTTCTGCCGTAACAGCAGGAACATTACCGGTGTCTGTCACATTAGTTACAGATTCGATACCATATAAAGATTTTATGAATTCAAAAGTTGAAGAGTTGCCTTCAATACGATCATCCTCAGCATTAGAACATGCTGCAAAAGTCAATACGACCACACATACGAAAAAGAAATTCATTGCTTTCATTATATTTCCTCCTATTTTTTATCGGTTTGCAACTTCTTGCTTTTGCCAACCATTTACATTTCACATTATTTTCCGTTTGTTCGTTTGCGTTCCTCAGGAGGGAATTTGAAACCACCGTTTCATTAACACTAACATTATAGTGCGTTGCTTGTTGGCACAAACATAGGTGTTTTATTCAAGAAGGAAAACTTTCTCGAACGAAAAATGAACGATTTACCACTCTTTAACAGAGAAAATACAGCCTATTCAAGTAATTAAACAGGTTATACAAGTATCAGAAACGCCATTCATATAAAAATCATTCAAACCGAATGATTAAAATACAACCCATAAATACCGAATCACACACCAACCATCAAGAAACTAAATACCGCTCTACTTATTTGTTTTCATCAAAAAGCAATCAAAGAAAGATGAATCCACCAATTAACGCCAATCCAGATTACACGTACCTTTGCAATGTCAACAAACAAAACCCATCATACGATGAAAAAGAAAAGAATTTTGTTTTTGTTCATTACCATGTTCGCTTCTACCTTATTATACAGTCAGGTAGTCGGGGTTAAAACCAACGTTGTAATGGACGCGATGAAAATCATCAACCTCGGAGCCGAAATCGGCTTAAGTAAGAAACTGACCTTGGATTTATATGCCAATTATAATCCTTGGAAATACAAAGAAGAGAAAATGATGAAGATGCTCGCCATTCAGCCAGAACTTCGTTATTGGCTTTGCGACAAGTTCAACGGACATTTCGTGGGATTCCACGTTCATGGTGGAGTATATCAGGCTGCCGCCATTGATATGCCCTGGGGTATCTGGCCCGAACTTACCGACCACCGCTTCAAAGGCAATTTCTACGGGGCAGGTGTTTCCTACGGTTACCAGTGGATTTTAGGCAAGCACTGGAATCTGGAAGGAAATATCGGCGTGGGCTACGCACGTGTCAAGTACGAACAGTTCGAGTGTAAGACCTGTGGTGAAAAAGTGTCCGAAGGACATAAGAATTACGTAGGGCCGACCAAAGCCGCCGTCAGCTTAATTTATTTATTCTAAAACAAAACAAATATGAAAAAGATTCTATGCATACTCTTCTGCCTGCTGCCTGTATTGAGCGAAGCGCAGACTCTGTATAAAAATCAAGTGCGTATAGACAAAGAATCTATCACGCGCAGCGATGACAACCGCCTGACCATTAATCTGGATATCACTTTACAGGAAAACCTCAAAGTAGCTTCCAATAATGTAGCCACGCTCACCCCGTTTCTTGAAGCGGACGGAAAAACAAAAATACTGCCGTCCATCGTAGTGTACGGGCGTAAACGGGATATCGTCAACCAACGCAACCATACAGCCTTCAAAGATACCTATACAATCATCCGCCGTAAACGGAACGAAGAACAAAAAATAAGCTACCTGATACAGATGCCGTTTGAAGCATGGATGCGCACGGCGAATATGAAATTAAATATTGATGTATGCGGTTGCTGCGACGTATTGGAGGAGAACAGTGGTGAATTAATCACCCAATTGAACATTGCACCACTGAAACTGCAACCTTCCATTGCCTACATCACCCCGCAAGCCGAAGGTATAAAGCACCGTGCAGTAGAAGGAAGCGCCTATCTGGACTTTCCGGTCAACAAATACATAATCTATCCTGAATACCGTCGCAACACAACCGAATTGGCAAAGATACGCGCCACAATCGACACTGTGCGCAACGATAAGAACACGACACTTACCGGCATCAAGATTCATGGCTATGCATCTCCCGAAGGAAGCTATGCCAACAATATCCGCCTGGCAAAGGGACGTACACAAGCATTGGTTGATTACGTTACCAGTTACTACAACTTCGACAAGAGTCTGATAGTTTCAGAATCTACCCCGGAAGACTGGGAAGGTTTCCGCAAGTTTGTCGCCACATCGTCACTGGATAAGAAAGACGAGATTCTTCGCCTGATGGATGAAGAAAATATGGACATTGACAAAAAAGAACGCGCCATAGCCAAATTAGCGGGTGCGCAAGGATACCAATATATACTGGACGAATATTATCCGGCACTTCGTCACTCTGACTATACGGTCAATTATACAGTGCGCGGCTTCAATCTCGAAGAGTCGAAAGAGATTATCAACAAACGCCCGCAGTTGCTGAGCTTGCAAGAAATCTATCTGGTGGCACAGAGCTACGAGCCCGGAAGCGAAGAGTTCAATCATGCTTTCCTGGTAGCCGCCACCATGTTTCCGGAGGATCCGATTGCTAACTTAAATGCTGCCGCAATGGAAATCCAAAAAGGCGGCGACACAACCGAAGCAAAGAAGCATCTGGCGAAAGCCGACCCGAAAGCTGCCGAAACGCTCAATAATCTTGGAGTTATCGCCATGCTGGAAGATGATTTGGACAAAGCTGAAAAATATTTTAATGCGGCTAAAGAAGCCGGCCTGTCTACACAAGCAGACGCAAATTTGAGAGAATTGAAGAAGAAACAAAACTATCCTAGACAGTAGTAGAAGATAAAAAGGCACGTACAGAACTATTATTCCCCTCATTATTTGTAACCCCATAATGAATCTAAACGCACAGCCTGTGAAGGTTGTGCGTTTTTTTTGCTCTCAAAGATATGCAAATTCTTCACCCCGCTTCATATAGTTGTACATTCACATCACAAAGCCATAAATAATGACAATTCACACCTAACCACCGACAATGGCAAAATATCAAAAAAGATGGCAATTCATTCACAACAGCCAATTATCATTCACAAAACGACTAATTCACCACCCCAAAAAAGGCATCATGATATTAAAATTATTATCTCTAAAATTGAAACAAATACCGATGAGCACTTTTATATTTCTCTCATACCTTTGCAGTGTCAATAAGGAACTAAAGAGTTCTTGATAAGAAACAAATAAAAGAAACATAACTTATAAGAAAATGAACCAAACTTATTTCACCGGAAGTTAATCCTTTCTCTTATTATATATAAGAACTTCCAATTCAGAAAAGAGAAGAATATGATGTGTTTAACAAAACAAACGAAGCCCATCAAGTAAAAAGAACCATTACATCACAATTAAAATATTAAATTAACATGAAAGTAAAGAATTTGTTATTAGCAAGTCTGGCAATAGTTGCCATGACAGCTTGCAGCAATGAAGATGAGTTTGCAAACGAAAACAACCAAAATTCAACTGGGGAACAGGCAAAAATGAGATTATTGTTTTCATTCGATGAAGCAAACGGAACAAGAGGCGTAACTCAAGGCGAATCCAGCACAGGTACTGAACTGGAATATGGTGTAACAAAAATCACAGCCGTATTAGATTATGGTGATGGCTCGCCACGTGTTATCGTGAAAGAGTTGACACTTCAAGAAGGAGAAGGACAAGGAAAAACTAAAATCGCTACAACAGAAGCATTTGCTGTAACAGCAGGTACTGGTGTTAAATTGTATGCATTCGTTAATCCGACAGGTTTAAATATCACCCCAAAAACTGATTTAGACCAATTGGCAGTTGGAGACCATTCCAAATTCACAGGAGCTACATTAGCATATATTGATAATGATGTGGCAAAAGACGGTGCGTTTTTAATGAGCGGTGAAACTACCATTGACAAGATTGAAGCTAAAGAGGAAGCCAATACCGCTACAATCAAAGTTAGCCGCGTAGCTGCAAAATTGGATGAACAGACTGAGAACACGAAGCTTTTCTCTATAAAGAATTCCGGATTAACTTTTACTGGCGATATTCAAGAAATCGGTGTTAAGCTCCTCAGTCACTCATACTCCAATCTGACTACAGATTCATATGTATTACCACAAGCAAACACTTTTAACTCTTTCTTGCAACCATATATTGCCAAAGGCGCAGCAGCAAACGATGGTTCTTACAGATGGAATGAAACAGGAGTTACATACTGTCTTGATAACTCCAGTTCAGCAAATCCGACACGTGTACACTACAGAGCACAGGTTTATTTCGGTGAAGAAGAAGCCAATGAAACATTCTATATCAGAGCCGTATACACCGAAGGTGATAAGACCGAATTACGTGTATACAAAAATTGGAATGCTTTAAAAGCGGCATATCCAAATGTTACTTGGGATGACACCAAGAAAGAAGATAACGAATATTTGGCAAACCACAGCATCAAGAAATATGATGGCGGTATTTGCTATTACGAAGCTCCGATTGAAACAGCAGGAACTACAGCTTCAAGCCAAACGATTGTACGCAACAACTGGTATAAGTTGACTGTTTCAAAAGTTAGCAAATTAGGAACTCCTACCCCTGCATTGGAACCTGAAGAAACAACTGCCAAGCTGATTATCGAAGCTGAAATTCAACCTTGGACAGTTCAGATTAACGATATCGAACTATAATAAAAATCTGACTCAAGTATCGGGGAGACTCTTTTTTCCCTCTCCCCGATACATTTTCACCAATTACCGGAAAAAGACAATGCATCGCTTTCAAGCAAAACAATAGTATATCAAAAGCAAAAATAAAAAGAATGAAACGAATATTAACCGCCATACAAGAAAAAGCCAACAAGTTATTGTTGCTCACACTATTGGCTGGTGCAATCACATCTTGCGACTCCGTATTAGATTACGATGATGGCGATTGTAGCATCGAATACTGCGTCAAGTTCAAATATGACTATAATATGGAGGAAGTAGACGTTTTCGCCCAACAAGTAAGAACAGTGACACTTTACGCTTTTGATGAGAATGAAAATCTTGTTTATCAGAAAACAGATCAAGGAGAACAGTTAGGAGAGGGAAATTATTCTATGAAAGTAGACATTGATCCATCAAAGTATCATCTCATTGCATGGGCGGGACTTAATGATGAATCATTCGCAGTGCCGTTATTATATCCACAACAATCACAGATTGAAGAATTAAAAGTAAAGACTCTGCGTAAAGCTGTAACACGCTCTGTATCAGAAGAAGAAAAAGGGAATTATATAGTAGAACAGGAACTGCACTCGCTTTGGCACGGTGAAGTAAAAAGCGCTCCCACCACCCGCAGCGGAAGACAGCAAGTCAGCACAATGTCTTTAGTAAAGAACACCAATAATATCCGGATTGTCGTAGCGCAAGTCAACCAGTCTGACGGACCGGTAACCAGAGCCTTGACCGCAGAAACATTCAAATGTGAAATCTATGACGACAACGGATATATGAATTATGACAATTCACTGTTGGACGACAACCTGCTGACATACAAACCTTTTGTTGTAGAACCGGAAACAGTCAGCAGCAGAGCATTCAGCGAAGCCGGCGAACCGGCCGAAGAATACAAATCAGTTGTCAGCGAGATAAGCGTAGCAAGACTCATGGCAGATAAAACGCCCGAGTTGACAATCAAGAACTCGAAGACACAGGAGACATTATTTCACGTATCCAACCTGGTGAAGTATCTGGAAAAACTCCAACTGGAGAAATACAAAGACCGCCACTATACCCTTCAAGAGTATCTGGATCGTGAAGACGCTTACAGTATGATTATTTTTGTAGACGAGAAACTGGCACTAATCAAAACAGTAATTGATATCAACGATTGGATTATCCAGATCAATGACATCGAACTTTAACCGGAACGAAAAGAAAAAAGATGAAATGTTTTAATCCGACATATTATTTACTGACTATCCTCTGCATTATGATAGCTTCGTGTACCACAGACGGAGTGATGGAAGATTTCACAGACAGCAAAGGACAGATATTGGTAAAAGACGCACATATAAACTTTGTGCTTACTTTCCCCGCCAATCCTTCCACAAGAGCAAGTGAAAATGAGGGACTGGAGAGTGAGCGAAGCATAGACAATCTACATATATATACATTTCAAAATGACCAATTTGTAGAAGAGATTCAATACATCGTGATTGATGGCAAAGACGGAGATACCAAACGGAATATAGACGGAAAGTTATCAGCAACTTATGACGGGAGCAAACCGATGGAGTTTGTAGTAATTGCCAATGCCGAAAACAAAGGAGTCAACAATTTCAAAATAACTAAAGATCAAAATAAAGCCACCTTGTATAAACAGCTATCTTTCAACTTTGATAAAACACAGGATTGGTCAAAAGAGATTCCGATGTGGGGGCTGGGCACTATTAATAACATAAAAACAGGAGGCAACAATTTCGGTGCCCTTGATTTGATACGTGCTATCGCCAAAGTGAATGTGACAGTAGCAAACGGGACAGGATTAAAGAATTTCGAAATCACCGAAATCCGGTTGCACCACTATAATACAAAAGGATATTGCGCACCGACCGTGAACGACGGACCATCCATCCCTGCAAACTCGACAATAGCGAGCACTTCCGAGTATCTCACTTCAGGCACACTGAGCGGAAATCAAGGTAACAGATTTGAAAACAAATTCTACATTCCCGAACATAAAAACATAGGAATAACGGATAATGACAAAAAAGTCTGCCTGACCATCAATGCCAAAGTGAGAGAAGTAGAGAAAACATACACCGTACAGTTCAGCACAAACGGAAAAGCCTACAATGTGCTCCGCAATCATCTGTATGTGTTCAACATCACAAGTGTGGATAAAGTCACATCGTCATTAACCTATGAGGTAAAACAATGGGAGTATGTCAATGTGGACGTACCGGCTTTTAATTAAAGAGTAATGAATATGAGAAAGCAAATCAATATATCAGCATACATCAGACAAACATTCGTGCTTGTATTAACGGGCATTTTGTTCTTTGCCTGCCAGGAAGATGAAATCATCAAAAATACCGATGTGAAAGAAGGGATACCGGTAACGGTAAGCTTCAACCTGTCAGTGCCGGAGATGAAAACGACAGTCACCCGGGGATTGCGCGATGAAGAAGAATTCCAAATCAACGATTTATATCTACTGATATTCGATGCCAAAGGCAACAGAAAGGAAGGAACACGTTTTTATAGTTCTGACAGTTTGACTACCAGCAACGGAAACCAGAACAATCCGACTAACGGAGTCCTTAAGAATATCGAAACCACAAGCGGATTAAGTTATATTTTCGCTGCCGCCAATACAAACAGCAATCAGTTGAGTGGGGACGGAAATTTGAAAAAGAAATTAGACAAGGTGACTACCCTTGAGGAATTCAAGAATATCACTGCCATGCTAAATTCAAAAACGAATGCGGCGCAAGTAGATCGTACACAGGCGGCATTAGTCATGTGTGGCGCATATACCCCCAATGCTTCAGGCGACACAAGCACTAGCGAAGGAGAATGCACTATACCGGAAAAGAGCGGTGCATTGAATGGAAAAATCTTGTTGGAGCGTCTGGATTCTCATATCACTTTCAATATTTCATGGGGAGGGGAAAAGTCTAAAGTGACCTCTTTTGAACTAAGCAGTTGGAGAATATATAACGTTCCTGTCAGATCATACTTATTGGCGAAAACAGAAGATGCAGTAAAGAGTAATAAAAACCACTACTCTACAAGCATTGCGGAACACAAAGTTACAATGAACGAGAAGTCATGTTCTTTCGATTTCTATATGCTTGAAAACCGAAAAAAGGCGAAAATGTATGAAGGCTGTTCTTTAGAAAGTTATGCAGATAGAGAAGCGGAAGTGAAGGACGGCAATGGTCTAAATACCGGAACATACAAATATGTGGAGCCATTTGCTACCTATGTAGAAATTAAGGCTAATATGGAACTGACCAGCAGTAACGAAACACTTACAGGTAAAAAGATTGCCAACGTCACTTATACAATTCACCTGGGAGGAGGGAGCAATGATTATAGCAACTTCAAAAGCGAGAGGAATAAAAAATACATCTATAATGTCGAAATAAACGATACGGAAGATATTCGTGTAGAAGTTCAGGAAGGTAACGAAAGACGTCCGGGCGTGGAAGGAGATGTAGTAGATGCCAAAACCAAAGTGTACACATTAGATGCACATTACAATTGTTTCAATATCGGTCTGACCAAGAAAGACGCCGAGAATTTGAGCTTCGTGGTACATACACCATTCGGTTCGATTGATAACAGGGCAAATTACAATCAACGTGCAGGCGGGGATTATAAATGGATTAGATTTGCACACACAAGCGATAATAACACATTGGCCGAATATCCGAAAAACGGAGAAGGACTGATTGATTTGTTCGGTCTGGCAGCCGATATCCAAACGCAATCCGGAAGTGAAGATGATACATTCTACTACACAATTTTCGTAGACGAATATTATTATGATACACCGCCAGCAGGAGCAAACTGGCAACAGCCCTATTGGCAATACTTTGTAAACAAGGAAAACAGAGAAGTCATATTGCTGTTTTCACCTGATTATAGCAATGACAAGGAGAGCAGCTATGCAGACGCCCAATATATGATTACCCAAAGATCGATCCAGACATATTACAGCTCCGTAAACTTCAATGAAGAAAAAAATGCATTGGGTATGGAGCATATTAATGAAACCGGAGCACCTGCTGATGCAGCACCTATAATCGGCGGTTTTGACGTATCCAACGGCTTTTATAACACATATAGGTATATCACCCAAGGCACCACCGGTAATCAGTGGAGCGCACATGCAAATATGACTGAACCGAATGAAAAGGGTTACACTTTCGCTCTATCCAAAAAACATGGCTGGTCAGCTTGCCTGTCACGCAACAGAGATGAAAACCATAACGGCATTATTGATCCGGAAGAGTTAAAATGGTATCTGCCTGCCAGAGATCAATTAATGGGAATGTATCTAGGTGCAGAAAGTCTGGTTACACCATTGTTCGATGCAGATTCCCATCCCGTAGGCAGTATTGAAACAGGAGACTCTCAATATCAATATCTTTTAAGCAATAACCAGAAATTATGGTCGGACGAAGGTGCTTCTATCGGAGCAAGGAAGGCCATCAATTCAGGTGGTTCGCCCAAGCAACTTAGATGTGTCCGCAATCTGAATTTAGACATGAATGCAAGCAATGCGGAAAATAAAGACATAAAAGTAAGCAACGCATTCAAATATAATGATGAGACACGTGTTTTCACCATGGCACAACTTGACGAGAAAAACATACGCGGAAAATTAGATTCCGGAGAATTGGGATTGCATGACAACTTCAGCAATACGAACAAACCGTATAGCTCATTCCAAATGGCCGCTAATTTTCATAAAGCCGCCCAAGGAAAAGGAAAGTGGAAAAAATTTGTAGACATAGATAATCTTCATCGTAGTAGATGCAGCAGCTACTATGAAAATGAAAGTGACAAAGGCAAATGGAGGACACCCAATCAAAGAGAATTCATGATTATGTACACTCAGAATAAAGATTTTGTCTACTACAATGATGGTAAATTATACAGAGCATACAGTAGAACCGAATGGAAATACAATAGCAATAGATATTTTGGCTTTAACCAAGGAATACTATTTTTAGATGACGGTCAAGAGTTCGATGTCTCATTGCGTTGTGTCCGTGACGTTGATGTAGACGCGAATGGAAATATCATCGAAACAGACTCAAACGGAACTATCAATGAAAATAATTAATATAAAAAACTAAACATCATGGAACCGAAAGACATCTTGCAACTGGAATCATCAAATACGCGTCAAGCCTATTTGTTTGAAGAGAATGGTCATTGGTATGCCTATGAACGGTCTGCCAATCGGATAGAGAAATTTTTGAAAGGCTTTGCGGATTTCAAACACAGAGTGCAAGATGTCTGCGGTCGGTTCAAAATAGAAATCAATATCGACATGCTTTTGGAGAAATGCTCCATTACATCATGCGAGGATTCAATGCTTATCCTTGATTGCCCTACAGAGTAATGAATATAGTTAATATAGGTATTAGCACCCCAATATAAGCTATACAAAATATTGTTTGTTTTGTTTGTGTTCCTCAACTCACTCAGCAACGGCTTGTGAAAGTAGTGCTGAGTGGTTGGGGATTTTTATCCAAGAAACAACAAAGAGTATATTATAATCTCCTGAATAGAAATTATTTATTTTTTTAATCGATAATCTTTGTTTATCTCTTATAAACCTGTATATTTGGAGTATTATAACTAAAGACTTTATATTAACACAGAATTACTATGAGCCATACCATTTTTCTGATTATCGCCCTCGTTACAACAGGTATTTTTCTTATCCAATTCGTATTATCCATCTTCTTCGGAGATTTGGACGCGGATGTAGACGTGGATGCCGACATCAGCAGTGTAGTCTCTTTCAAAGGGCTCACACACTTCGGAATCGGATTCGGCTGGTATATGTATCTGGCAGGAAACGCGGAAATTCAAAGTTATGCCATCGGCATTCTGGTAGGACTCTTCTTTGTTTTTGCCGTCTGGTTCTTGTACAAGAAAGCCTATCAACTGCAACAAGTGAACCGCTCCGAAGCGACCAACGAACTCGTGGGACGCGAATGTACCATCTACTTCAAGCAAAGTGAGAACAGATATACCGTGCAGGTAAGCCGGGATGGAGCCATGCGCGAAATAGACGTAATCTCCGAATCGGGAAAGACGTATCAAACCGGGGACCGCACTGTTATCACCCGATATCAGGACGGAACATTATATATTCAATAACTATTCAAAATTACACAATTCCTATGACACAAGAAATGCTAATCATGGCCGCTATATTAGTGGCGGTTATCCTGCTCACCTTTATCGGTATCCTGTCCCGCTACCGCAAATGTAAGAGTGACGAAGTACTCGTTGTATATGGTAAGACAGGTGGAGAAAAGAAATCTGCGAAATTATATCACGGTGGAGCTGCTTTCGTATGGCCGATTATCCAGGGCTACGAATTCCTGTCAATGAAACCGATGCAGATTGACTGCAAACTGACAGGCGCACTATCCGCACAGAATATCCGTGTTGACGTACCTACTACTATTACCGTAGCCATCAGCACCGACCCTGAAGTAATGCAGAATGCCGCAGAACGTATGCTCGGATTGACAAGAGACGACAAACAAAACCTGATTACAGATGTAGTTTATGGTCAGATGCGTCTGGTTATCGCCGACATGACGATTGAAGAGTTGAACTCCGACCGCGACAAGTTCCTCTCCAAAGTAAAAGATAATATTGATACGGAACTCCGCAAGTTCGGTCTGTATCTGATGAATATCAATATCAGTGATATTCGCGATGCTGCCAATTATATCGTCAACCTGGGTAAGGAAGCCGAAAGTAAAGCATTGAACGAAGCACAGGCAAACATCGAAGAACAGGAAAAGCTGGGTGCTATCAAAATCGCGAACCAAATCAAAGAACGTGAAACGAAAGTAGCGGAAACCCGCAAAGACCAGGATATTGCTATCGCTGAAACCAAGAAACAACAGGAAATCTCAGTTGCGAACGCCGACAAAGACAGAATTTCTCAAGTAGCTATCGCCAACGCTGAGAAAGAATCGCAGGTGGCAAAAGCCGAAGCCGAAAAAAATATCCGAATCGAGCAGGCAAATACCGAAAAGGAAAGCCGCGTTGCCGAACTGAATTCCGACATGGAAATCAAACAGGCGGAAGCCGCCAAAAAAGCTGCCATCGGACGAAATGACGCACAGAAAGAAGTAGCCCTATCCAATGCCGAACTGGCTGTGACACAAGCTAATGCTGACAAGCAGGCCGGTGAAGCTGCCGCAAAATCAGAAGCTGCCGTACAGACTGCACGCGAAATAGCACAGAAAGAAGTGGAAGAAGCGAAAGCCCGGAAAGTGGAATCTTCATTGAAAGCGGAAAAGATTGTTCCTGCCGAAATCGCTAGACAGGAAGCCATTCTTCAGGCAAATGCTATCGCAGAAAAGATTACCCGCGAAGCAGAAGCCCGCGCAAAAGCAACTTTGGCACAAGCCGAAGCAGAAGCAAAAGCTATTCAGATGAAACTGGAAGCCGAAGCGGAAGGTAAGAAACGCTCACTGCTTGCCGAAGCGGAAGGTTTCGAAGCGATGGTAAGGGCTGCCGAATCGAATCCGGCTATCGCTATCCAATATAAGATGGTAGACCAGTGGAAGGAAATTGCCGGCGAACAGGTGAAGGCGTTCGAACACATGAACTTAGGAAATATCACTGTATTCGATGGTGGAAACGGCGGAACAAGTAACTTCCTGAATACGCTGGTGAAAACAGTAGCTCCAAGTCTTGGAGTATTGGATAAGTTGCCTATTGGTGAAACTGTGAAAGGCATTATTAATCCGGAAAGCAAAACGGAAGAAAAACCTGCCGGTAAAACAGAAGAGAAAAAGGATAAGAAATAATCCTGCTCCAACAATGATATGCGCTGATGGGAAAAGAATAAATACTTTTCTCATCAGCGTATTTTTTTCCCCTCTATCATCACGTTCTTTGTACTACATAAAATATGTAATAATATTGGCTCATGCAGGTACGGTTATGAATCAAATCCGTACGATTATGTTATGAACTAATTTCGAGCTTGCGCAGATTTATTTTTAATGCTTAATGGATTTATGGCTAATGCTTAATGGGGTTATTCGTCTGATAGCTGTTATCTTTTCGTCTGACAGTTGTTAGACGAAAAAACAACAGATGTCAGACGAAAGTTCAACAACTGTCAGACGAATAAAGTTATGTATAACGGGGATTAAATCATTGCATACTACCAATTAAGTTTTAGAAACACTAAAATTAGTTCATTTCCGTAGCGTTTTGAACTTTTTGGGTAAGGTCACCCCGTTATTCTTCTTAATTTCATATGCATATTCCAACGTTTTCATATAACTTTGCAGGCAAAAAATACAAAATGACTATATATAAGCTCCATTTACTACCACCATTTTTGCTGATTATAGGACTTGCAACGCTCACTTCAAGTTGCAAAAAGAAAGATATGTCGCTGAAACTGAACGAGCCGCGCAATATCCGTGGAGTAGTCAGCTACAAACGTTCTTTCCCTGATTTGAATGACGCCCATTTGGAAGTAGCCAAGAAGATTGGCATCCGTCCGCTTGCCGACCGTGACGCTGCCGAAGATATGAAAGAAAAGCTAGAGCATATTACAAGTAACGACTTTTATGTGGTAGATTCACTGACACACTCCATCCCTTACCTCGTTCCCCGTGCCAGTGCACTGCTCGACACGATTGGTTCCAACTTCCTCGATTCACTGACTGCCAAAGGCTTGAACCCCAATCAAGTAATCGTCACTTCGGTGTTGCGTACGGAAAATGACGTGAAACGTCTCCGCCGCCGGAACGGAAATGCTTCCGCAAACTCCGCGCATTGCTTCGGAGCTACTTTCGATGTCAGTTGGAAGCGCTTCAAGAAGGTGGAAGATAAAGATGGACGCCCTTTGCAGGATGTCAGCTCAGATACTCTGAAACTCGTTCTGTCAGAGGTTTTAAGGGACTTGCGGAAAGCGGAGAAATGCTATATCAAATATGAGCTGAAGCAAGGATGTTTCCACATCACCGCCAGATAATCGGGAGATGAGTATAAAATGCAATAAAATTCATCCCCAAACAATCAGAGAATCCAAAACGTTTCATTAAATTTGCAGAAATTTTTCTTTAATACAATTGAATGATAGAGAAACTGATTGTTCTTGAGGATGTTGATCCTGTTATTTTTTACGGTGTAAACAACGCCAACATACAGTTAATTAAAGCTTTATATCCGAAGCTACGTATCGTTGCCCGTGGCAATGTCATCAAAGTGCTGGGCGACGAGGAAGAAATGTGCGCCTTCGAAGAAAACATCACCAAACTCGAAAAGTACTGCGCCGAATATAATTCACTGAAAGAAGAAGTTATCATCGACATTATAAAAGGGAATGCTCCCCAAGCGGAACAGACCGGAAACGTAATTGTGTTCAGCGTCACGGGAAAGCCTATCATCCCCCGAAGCGAAAACCAGTTGAAGCTGGTGGAAGGATTCGCCAAGAACGATATGGTATTCGCCATCGGCCCGGCAGGTTCGGGAAAGACCTACACCGCCATCGCCCTTGCCGTGCGTGCGCTGAAGAACAAGGAAATCAAGAAGATTATCCTCAGCCGCCCCGCCGTAGAAGCCGGAGAAAAACTCGGTTTCCTGCCCGGCGACATGAAAGATAAGATTGACCCGTATCTGCAACCTTTGTACGATGCCCTTCAAGATATGATACCCGCCGCCAAGTTAAAGGAATACATGGAATTGAACATTATACAGATTGCCCCGTTAGCCTTTATGCGCGGACGCACGCTGAATGATGCAGTCGTGATTCTTGACGAAGCGCAGAATACTACCGCACAACAGATTAAAATGTTCCTCACCCGTATGGGTATGAACACCAAAATGATTGTGACGGGAGATATGACACAGATTGACCTTCCCGCTTCGCAAACTTCGGGTCTGGTGCAGGCTATCCGCATACTGAAAGGAGTAAAAGGCATCAGTTTTGTCGAGTTGAACAAGAAAGATATTGTACGCCATAAATTGGTGGAACGTATCGTGGATGCTTACGAGAAATTCGACAAAGAAGCGAAAGCCGAACGGGAGAAACGGAAAAACGAACAACTGGTGCTCAACGGCGAACGTCCGGTGAAACTGGCAAAAGAATAATCGCCTTTGGGTTCGGAACTCCTATGGCGACTTGCGATTTGAGACTTGTAATTTGTAATTATAAATAAAACAATGAAAGCATTAACAAAAACAGATTTCAACTTTCCGGGACAGAAAAGCGTGTACCACGGAAAAGTGCGCGATGTGTACAACATCAACGGCGAAAAACTCGTCATGGTAGCAACCGACCGTATTTCGGCCTTTGACGTGGTACTGCCTGAAGGTATTCCTTACAAAGGACAAATGCTGAACCAGATTGCAGCTAAATTCCTCGATGCCACTACTGACATCTGTCCGAACTGGAAACTGGCTACGCCGGATCCGATGGTTACTGTCGGTGTATTGTGCGAAGGTTTTCCGGTGGAAATGATTGTACGCGGTTACCTGTGCGGCAGCGCATGGCGTGCTTACAAAAGCGGTGTCCGCGAAATTTGTGGTGTGAAGTTGCCGGACGGAATGCGTGAAAACGAGAAATTCCCCGAACCCATCGTAACTCCGACTACCAAAGCCGAAATGGGATTGCATGATGAAGACATCTCTAAAGAAGAAATCCTGAAACAAGGTCTGGCTACTCCCGAAGAGTACGAAGTGCTTGAAAAATATACACTGGCTCTCTTCAAACGCGGTACTGAAATCGCTGCTGAACGCGGATTGATTCTTGTTGATACCAAATATGAATTCGGCAAGCACAACGGTACTATCTACCTGATGGACGAAATCCACACTCCTGACTCCAGCCGTTATTTCTACTCGGAAGGTTATCAGGAACGTTTCGAAAAAGGCGAACCGCAGAAGCAGCTTTCTAAAGAATTTGTTCGCGAATGGTTGATGGAAAACGGTTTTCAGGGCAAAGACGGTCAGAAAGTACCCGAAATGACTCCGGCTATCGTACAGAGCATCAGTGACCGTTACATCGAATTGTTCGAAAACATCACCGGTGAGAAATTTGTGAAAGAAGATACCAGCAACATCGCTGAACGTATCGAAAAGAACGTAATGAATTTCTTGACTAAATAAGAAATGGACTACCCACAACAACATATCAAGCCTTACGACGAGGAAGGAAAAAAGACTGAGCAGGTAGAACGCATGTTCGACAATATCGCCCATGCTTACGACAAGCTGAATCATACCTTATCTTTAGGTATCGACCGCAGTTGGCGCCGCAAAGCCATTGCCTGGCTGCGCCCTTTCCAACCCCAGCGTATGATGGACGTGGCAACCGGTACGGGGGATTTTGCCATCCTCGCCTGCCGCAAGTTGCAACCTGCCGAGTTAATCGGTACGGACATCTCGGAAGGTATGATGAATGTGGGACGTGAAAAAGTAAAGAAGGAAGGACTCTCGGACAAAATATCTTTTGCCCGGGAGGACTGTACTTCACTCTCTTTTGCCGACAATGACTTTGACGCCATTACCGTAGCGTTCGGCATCCGCAACTTCGAAGACCTCGACAAAGGGCTCTCCGAAATGTGCCGTGTACTGAAACCGGGCGGTCATCTTGTGATTCTGGAGCTTACCACTCCCGACCGTTTCCCGATGAAACAACTGTTTTCCGTCTACTCTAAAGTCGTCATCCCATTGCTGGGCAAACTTCTCTCCAAAGACAACAGTGCCTACCGCTATCTGCCGGACACCATCAAAGTATTTCCACAAGGGGAAGTCATGAAAGGAGTCATCTCACGAGCCGGATTCAGCGAGGTTAATTTCAAGCGGCTAACCTTTGGCATCTGCACACTTTATACCGCGACAAAATAGTGAGTTTTTATGATTGATTAATTTAATCCTTTCGTATTATGGAAAAATATGGTTTAATCGGCTACCCCTTGAGACATTCATTTTCTATCGGATACTTTAATGAGAAGTTCAAATCCGAAGGCATCAATGCGGAATACGTGAATTTTGAGATTCCCAAGATCAATGATTTCATGGAAGTGATTGAAGAGAATCCCAATCTGCGCGGTCTTAATGTCACTATCCCTTACAAGGAGCAAGTGATTCCTTTCTTAAGCGAACTAGACCCTGATACTGCGAAAATCGGCGCAGTAAATGTTATCAAAATTATTCGCCAGCCGAAAGGAAAAGTGAAGCTGGTCGGCTATAATTCTGATATTATCGGATTTACCCAGTCGATACAGCCATTATTGCAGCCTCATCACAAAAAGGCTTTGATTCTGGGTACTGGCGGAGCTTCCAAGGCTGTCTACCACGGTTTGAAAAATTTAGGAATCGAAAGTGTATTCGTTTCGCGCACTCATAGAGCGGACGGTATGCTCACTTACGAAGAACTAAGTCCTGAAATTATGGCAGAATATACAGTTATCGTAAACTGTACTCCTGTCGGCATGTTTCCAAAAGTCGATTTCTGCCCCAACATACCTTATGAATTAGTTACTCCAAACCATTTGCTCTACGATTTGTTATATAATCCAAACGTTACCCTTTTCATGAAAAAGGGAGAAGCACAGGGTGCCGTTGTTAAAAACGGTCTTGAAATGTTGCTTCTTCAGGCATTTGCCGCCTGGGAAATCTGGAATAAATAGAATCTCTCCTACCCCCTTTTTCAAGGCGAGAGAGTAAAAAAGGTTAAAGGTATCATATGAAGAGAAAAGTAGTCTATAGTATTATCATCATTATGCTGGTGATGACCGGTTGCACTATCGGGGGAAGTTTCTATATGTTGAACTTTTCTCTGACTCCAGACGCAAAGATTTTGTCTAAAGATGCCGACTCTTATCCTTTTATGTACAAAAACTATCCATTTCTGCGCCCATGGGTAGATAGTCTGCGACAGGCAGATGCGCTGAAAGATACTTTTATCATCAATCCGCATGGCGTACAGCTTCATGCTTACTATGTCGCTGCTCCCGAACCGACTAACAAGACAGCAGTTATTGTTCACGGATACACGGACAATGCCATTCGTATGTTTATGATTGGTTATTTATATAACCGCGATTTAGGCTATAACATTTTGCTACCTGAACTTCAGCATCAGGGAGAAAGTGAAGGCCGTGCCATTCAGATGGGTTGGAAAGACCGCCTTGATGTGTTACAGTGGATGAATATTGCCAATAATATATTCGGAGACAGTACGCAGATGGTGGTACACGGCATCTCGATGGGCGGTGCAACCACGATGATGGTATCCGGCGAGGAACAGCAGCCTTTTGTAAAATGCTTTGTGGAAGATTGCGGTTATACCAGTGTATGGGATGAATTTTCCCATGAATTAAAGTCATCCTTCGGACTTCCGCCTTTCCCACTAATGCATACCACAAGCTGGCTATGCGAAAAGAAATACGGTTGGGATTTCAAAGAGGCTTCTTCACTGAAACAAGTAGCCAAGTGTGAGTTGCCGATGCTGTTTATTCATGGAGACAAAGACACGTATGTCCCGACATGGATGGTATATCCGCTTTATGAAGCGAAGCCGGAACCAAAGGAACTTTGGATTGTGCCGGGTGCCGCCCATGCCGTTTCATACCAAGAGAACAAGCAGGAATACACCGATAAAGTCCGTGAGTTCGTCGGGCGATACATTCATTAAAACTATTATGAAACCAATATTTACATTTATACTCTTCACTTTTCTACTGATTCCTTTACAGGCTCAAGAGAAAGTATATACGGTAGACAATCTTCCGAAAGTTCACTTGCAAAACAAGATGCAGTATGTTTGTAATCCTGCGGGGGTACTATCACAGGCTGCTTGTGACAGCATAGATGCCATGCTTTATGCCTTGGAGCAGCAGACGGGAATTGAAACGGTGGTTGCCGCAGTCCCTTCCATCGGGGATGAAGATTGCTTCAATTTCTGCCACCAGCTACTCAATAAATGGGGTGTAGGAAAGAAGGACAAAAATAACGGTTTGGTTATTTTACTAGTTACCGACCAGCGTTGTATTCAGTTTTACACCGGTTATGGGGTGGAAGGAGTTCTTCCCGATGCTATCTGCAAAAGGATTCAGACGAAGTACATGATTCCTTATCTGAAAGACGGGAATTGGGATGCAGGAATGGTAGCGGGGTTGAAAGCGACTTGTCAACGACTTGACGGTTCTATGGAGAACGATTCTCTTTCTGATTCGGGCGAGGGTGGTTCATTCGATTTTATTCTTGCTATACTCTTCTTCATCCTCATTGGCGGAGGTATCTCCTTCTTTGCGGCACGTAAGCAAAGCCGTTGCCCGAAGTGCGGAAAACATACATTGCAAAGAAGTGACAGCAGGATAGTATCCCGGACTAACGGTGTAAAAACCGAAGATGTCACTTATACTTGTAGAAACTGCGGACATACTCTCGTACGCCGTCAGCAAAGTTACGAGAACGACTATCACCATCGCGGTGGTGGTGGAGGGCCGTTCATTGGCGGCATGGGCGGTGGAAGTTTCGGCGGCAGTAGAGGTGGCGGCTTTAGTGGTGGCAGCTTCGGCGGCGGAATGGGTGGTGGCGGCGGTGCCGGTTCACGATTCTAAAATAAACGTAATACGATACCTAAGTTTCAAAATAAATTAGTAACTTTACTTAATTACTAAGATTGAAGAATATGAAAGAAAATAAGGGATATAAAGACAATAAAGAACAAGAGAAGGTTGTTCACGAACCAGCAGGTTCTTATGGTCTGGATGCGGTTACCATGAGACAAAAAATTATGGAACGGGTAATGCTCATGGAAGATAATCAGCTAAAAGAAATGCTCCGGTTCTCCAACGAACTGGAACAAAAATCCTGGTTAATACCACATACTCAAGAAGAATTAGAAAACGCTATCAACAAAAGTATGGAAGATGTCAAAGCCGGAAGGGTTATTTCACATGAAGATGTCCTCAAATATTATATGAAATGATAAATATTGTTTGGACTCAATCAGCTTTACAAACGCTGGAATTAGTTTATTTACAAACATTACGATATACAAAGAACGAACGTATAGCTACGAATTTGCATAATAAGCTCATCAAAGAAGCAGAAATACTTAGTACCTTTCCCAATGCGGGCAGTATTCTAAGTACTTCAGATAAAGTCACACTTTGTTACAGAGCATTAGTAGTAGATGCTAACTATAAACTTATTTATTACATTGATATTAATGAAGATGTAATCATCGTAGCAATTTGGGACGTTCGTCAAAATCCTGATAAATTAATAAAAACAATAGAATAATAGAAACATGAAAAAGTCAATTATCATCATTTTAGCCGTTGTAGCTATCCTTGTCTTTTGGGCAGTCAGTGTATATAACGGCCTGGTTACTATGGACGAGAATGTAAGTGGACAATGGGCAAATGTGGAAACACAATACCAACGCCGTGCCGACTTGATTCCCAATCTGGTAAATACAGTAAAAGGGTATGCAACCCACGAAAAAGAAACATTGGAAGGAGTGGTTGCCGCACGCAGCCAGGCAACACAAATCAAAGTGGATGCTGCTGACCTGACACCGGAAAAGCTCGCGCAATATCAGAAGGCACAGGGTGCTGTCACTTCTGCTTTAGGTAAGTTATTAGCTATCACGGAGAATTATCCCGATTTGAAAGCTAATCAGAATTTCCTTGAGTTGCAGGCTCAACTGGAAGGTACGGAAAACCGCATCAATGTAGCACGCAAGAATTTCAATGATGCCGCACAGGCTTATAACACCAATATCCGCCGTTTCCCCAAGAGTATCTTTGCAGGAATGTTCGGATTCGACAAGAAAGCATATTTTGAAGCAGAAGAAGGTAGCGAAAAAGCGCCTAAAGTAGAATTCTAAGAAAAGTCTGCTGAAAAAATTGTGCCGCTGACTAATAAAGTTTCCGTATCTCGTTAGACACGAAAACTTTATTAGTCAGCGGCATTTCTATTAAGATAGTTGGCTGTACGAAAAAAAAGCAGTACTTTTGCAGCCGTATACAAAATAATTCTATAACTCATGAGTAATCAACGATACATGATGCGTGGAGTAAGCGCATCAAAAGAAGATGTGCACAACGCCATCAAGAACATCGACAAAGGAATTTTCCCGAAAGCATTCTGCAAAATTATTCCCGATATATTGGGAGGTGACCCGGAATATTGCAATATCATGCATGCCGACGGCGCCGGAACCAAATCTTCCCTCGCTTATATGTACTGGAAAGAAACAGGCGACCTGTCTGTATGGAAAGGAATCGCCCAGGATGCCTTGATTATGAATATCGACGACCTGCTTTGTGTAGGAGCCGTAGACAACATCCTTGTCTCTTCAACTATCGGACGCAACAAGTTATTAATCCCGGGGGAAGTTATCTCCGCCATCATCAACGGAACAGACGAATTACTTGCCGAACTCCGCGAAATGGGTGTAGGTGTATATGCAACCGGTGGCGAAACGGCTGACGTCGGCGACTTGGTACGCACCATCATTGTCGATTCTACTGTAACTTGCCGCATGAAGCGTTCAGACGTTATTGACAATGCCAATATCCGTCCGGGCGACGTAATCGTCGGCCTTGCTTCTTACGGACAGGCTACTTACGAGAAAGAATATAACGGTGGCATGGGCAGCAACGGTCTGACAAGTGCACGCCATGATGTATTCGGCAAATATCTTGCTGAAAAATATCCGGAAAGCTATGATGCGGCAGTTCCCGAAGAATTGGTTTACTCAGGAAATCTGAAACTGACAGACAGTGTAGAAGATTCTCCGATTGATGCAGGCAAGTTAGTGCTCTCTCCTACCCGCACCTATGCACCGGTAGTAAAGAAATTGCTGGATGCATTACGTCCCGAAATTCACGGAATGGTTCACTGCTCCGGCGGTGCACAGACCAAAGTGCTGCACTTTGTTGAAAACGTCCGTGTTGTAAAAGACAATCTTTTCCCTGTTCCCCCATTGTTCAAAACTATTCAGGAACAAAGCGGCACTGACTGGGCCGAGATGTACAAGGTATTCAATATGGGACACCGCCTTGAAGTTTACCTGTCACCGGAACATGTCGCAGAAGTTATCGCTATTTCCGAGTCATTCGGTATCCCGGCACAGATAGTAGGACGCGTTGAAGAATGTGACAATACAGAGTTAATCATAAAGAGCGAGTTCGGAGAATTCAGATATTAAGGAATGGCAGACAACAGTACCATATTAGAAAAATTAGACGGTCTTGTAGCCCGTTTTGAAGAAATATCAACCCTTATCACTGACCCGTCAGTAATTGCTGACCAGAAACGTTATGTTAAACTGACTAAGGAATATAAGGAACTGGATGACTTAATGAAAGCCCGTAAGGAATATATCCAATTGTTGGGCAACATCGAGGAAGCCAAGAGTATCCTTGCCAATGAGTCGGATGCCGAAATGCGTGAAATGGCTAAAGAAGAAATGGATAACAGCCAGGAACGCCTTCCGGTATTGGAAGAAGAAATCAAACTGATGCTTGTCCCCGCCGACCCGCAGGACAGCAAGAATGCGATTCTTGAAATCCGTGGCGGTGCAGGTGGTGACGAGGCGGCTATCTTTGCCGGCGACCTTTTCCGTATGTATGCCAAATTCTGCGAAACAAAAGGCTGGAAAATGGAAGTCTCCAATGCGAACGAAGGAACGGCAGGCGGATTCAAGGAAATTGTTTGCAGCGTCACAGGTGACAATGTTTACGGAATCCTGAAATATGAATCGGGCGTACACCGTGTACAGCGCGTTCCTGCAACAGAGACTCAAGGACGCGTGCATACTTCGGCAGCTTCAGTAGCCGTACTTCCCGAAGCGGAAGAATTCGATGTAGTCATCAATGAAGGTGAAATCAAATGGGATACTTTCCGAAGCGGTGGTGCCGGCGGACAGAACGTAAATAAGGTAGAATCCGGAGTACGACTGCGCTATATATGGAAGAATCCAAATACAGGTATCGCCGAAGAAATCCTGATTGAATGTACCGAAACGCGCGACCAACCGAAAAATAAAGAACGTGCATTGGCTCGTCTGCGTACGTTTATCTATGACAAAGAACATCAGAAATATATCGACGATATTGCTTCCAAACGCAAGACAATGGTATCGACCGGAGACCGTTCGGCTAAAATCCGCACTTACAACTATCCGCAAGGACGTATCACCGACCATCGTATCAACTATACAATTTACAATCTCGCTGCTTTCATGGACGGAGATATCCAAGACTGCATTGACCACTTGATTGTGGCTGAGAATGCGGAAAGGCTGAAAGAAAGCGAGTTGTAAAAAATAGAAAGTTGCGAGCGAGGCTTTAAATTGTAAATAGTAAATCGTATAATAGTAAATAACAAGATGGATAAGCAACAATTATTTGAAAACATAAAACGCAAGAAATCATTCCTTTGCGTAGGACTTGATACCGACATCAAGAAAATCCCCGAACACCTGTTGAAAGAAGAAGACCCTATCTTCGCATTCAACAAGGCAATTATCGACGCGACAGCAGACTTGTGTATCGCCTACAAACCGAACTTGGCTTTTTACGAAAGCATGGGTGTAAAAGGATGGATTGCGTTTGAAAAGACAGTAAAATACATCAAAGATAATTATCCCGACCAGTTCATCATTGCCGATGCAAAGCGTGGCGATATCGGAAATACTTCCGCCATGTACGCCCGTACATTCTTCGAAGAACTGGATATCGACTCTGTCACAGTAGCTCCTTATATGGGTGAAGACAGCGTCACTCCATTCCTTACTTATGAAGGAAAATGGGTTATATTATTAGCGCTGACATCCAACAAAGGCTCTCACGACTTCCAGTTGACAGAAGACGCGAATGGTGAACGGCTGTTTGAAAAAGTGCTGCGTAAATCACAGGAATGGGCAAACGACGACCGCATGATGTATGTGGTAGGTGCAACACAAGGACGTGCCTTCGAGGATATTCGTAAGATTGTCCCCAACCACTTCCTTCTTGTTCCCGGTGTCGGCGCTCAAGGCGGCTCACTTGAAGAAGTTTGTAAATATGGAATGAACAGTACCTGCGGATTAATTGTTAACTCATCCCGTGGAATAATCTACGTGGACAAGACAGAGAAATTTGCTGAAGCTGCCCGCGCCGCCGCACAAGAAGTACAGGCACAAATGGCCGAACAACTCAAAGCAATTCTCTGAAAAGAATACAAAATCTCTAAAAGAAACGAATGCCTTACGAAAGAAAGATAATCAACGACCCGGTATTCGGGTTTATCAATATTCCGAAGGGGTTGCTATACGATATAGTACGGCATCCCCTTTTGCAGCGTCTTACCCGTATCAAGCAGGTAGGGCTCTCGTCTGTGGTATATCCAGGTGCGCAGCACACCCGCTTCCAACATTCCCTGGGTGCTTTCTACCTGATGAGCGAAGCCATTACGCAACTGGCATCGAAAGGAAACTTCATCTTCGACAGTGAAGCGGAAGCCGTACAGGCTGCCATTCTGCTGCATGACATCGGACACGGGCCTTTCTCTCATGTGCTGGAAGACACTATTGTTAAAGGAATTCCTCACGAAGAGATTTCCCTTATGCTGATGGAACGGATGAACAAGGAGATGAACGGCCAGCTCAGCCTTGCCATTCAAATCTTCAAGGACGAGTATCCGAAGCGCTTCCTGCATCAGCTTGTCAGTGGCCAGTTGGATATGGACAGGCTTGATTATCTCCGTCGTGACAGTTTCTATACGGGAGTTACAGAAGGAAACATCGGCTCGGCACGAATCATCAAGATGCTCGATGTGGCAGACGACCGCCTTGTCATCGAATCCAAAGGAATCTACTCCATCGAGAACTTCCTCACGGCACGCCGCCTGATGTATTGGCAGGTATATCTGCACAAGACTTCGGTAGCCTACGAAAAGATGCTTATCAGTACCCTTCTGCGCGCCAAAGAACTGGCTTCGCAGGGAGTGGAGCTGTTCGCATCACCCGCATTCCGCTTTTTCCTTTACAAAGACATCACTCCCGAAGAGTTCTACAACAACCCCGATTGTCTGGAGAACTTTGTACAACTGGATGATAATGATATATGGACGGCCCTGAAAGTATGGAGTACCCATACTGACAAGGTTCTTTCCACTTTAAGCATGGGAATGATTAACCGAAATATCTTTAAAGTGGAAATTTCGTCGGAACCGATTGGTGAAGACAGAAAAAAAGAATTAACTTTGCAAATCAGCCAGCAATTAGGCATAACACTTTCCGAAGCGAACTATTTTGTCTCTACCCCCAGCATCGAAAAGAATATGTACGACCCGGCGGATGACAGTATTGACATTATCTATAAAGACGGCACTATCAAAAATATTGCCGAAGCATCGGACATGTTGAACATCTCTTTATTGTCCAAAAAGGTAAAGAAATACTATCTCTGCTACCAGAGATTACATAGATAAGTATAAAATATTCATGCAATAACACGGAAATCTGAAAAAAAAGTCCGTTATTTGTGAACTAATTAAATTTTAAATTAAAGACATGGAGTTCTCGGCTAAGCAAATTGCAGCATTTATCCAAGGGGAAATCATTGGAGACGAAAACGCTACGGTACACACATTCGCTAAAATAGAAGAGGGAATGCCCGGAGCTATTTCTTTCCTGTCAAACCCCAAATATACGCCTTACATCTACGAGACACAATCTAGCATTGTCCTGGTTAATAAGGACTTCACTCCTGAACATGAAATTAAAACGACCCTTATCAAAGTAGACAATGCATACGAAAGCCTGGCGAAATTGCTCAACCTTTATGAAATGAGCAAACCTAAAAAACAGGGTATCGATTCATTAGCATTTGTTGCCTCCAGTGCCAAGATTGGTGAGAACGTATATATAGGTGCTTTTGCCTACATTGGCGAAAACGCCGTGATCGGAGATAATACTCAAATTTATCCGCATACTTTTGTTGGAGACGGAGTAAAGATAGGCAACAATTGCCTGCTTTACCCGAATGTAAATGTTTATCATGATTGCCGCATAGGCAACGAATGTATCCTGCACTCGGGTGCGGTAATCGGAGCCGACGGATTCGGTTTCGCCCCTACTCCGAACGGATACGACAAGATTCCTCAAATCGGAATTGTTATTCTGGAAGATAAAGTGGACATAGGTGCCAATACCTGTGTAGACCGTGCTACAATGGGAGCTACGGTAGTACATAGTGGTGTCAAATTGGATAACCTGATACAAATAGCCCATAATGACGAGATCGGTTCGCATACCGTAATGGCTGCACAAGCCGGTATCGCCGGTTCTACCAAAGTGGGAGAATGGTGTATGATTGGCGGTCAGGTAGGTATTGCCGGACACTCAAAAATAGGAGATAAAGTCGGTTTGGGCGCACAATCGGGCGTACCGGGAGATATCAAGTCCGGCAGTCAGCTCATCGGTACTCCTCCTATGGAGTTAAAACAATATTTCAAGTCATCCATCGCACAAAGAAGCTTGCCGGACATGCAGAAAGAACTGCGTAGCCTGCGCAAGGAAATCGAAGAATTAAAACAACTATTAAATAAGTAAATAGCCAATGCTGAAACAAAAAACGCTGAAAGATAGCTTTTCACTGAGCGGGAAAGGTCTTCACACTGGACTTGATCTCACTGTAACATTTAATCCTGCTCCGGACAATCATGGATATAAAATCCAGCGCATTGACGTAGAAGGACAACCAACTATCGATGCAGTAGCCGACAACGTGACAGAAACCACCCGTGGTACTGTGTTGTCGAAGAATGGAGTCAAAGTAAGCACCGTTGAACATGGTATGGCAGCCCTTTACGCATTGGGCATTGATAACTGCCTTATCCAGGTAAACGGCCCGGAGTTTCCGATTTTAGATGGTAGTGCACAATATTATGTACAAGAAATAGAACGTGTAGGAACAGTAGAACAGAATGCTGTCAAGGACTTTTATATCATTAAGTCAAAGATTGAATTCCGTGACGAATCGACAGGTTCTTCCATCATCGTACTACCGGACGAGAATTTTAGCCTGAATGTACTGGTTTCTTATGATTCGACCATTATCCCGAACCAGTTTGCTACACTTGAAGACATGCATAAATTCAAAGACGAAGTGGCTGCCAGCCGTACATTCGTCTTTGTTCGCGAAATAGAACCGCTGCTCTCTGCGGGATTGATTAAAGGGGGCGACCTGGACAATGCTATTGTAATCTACGAACGTAAGATGTCACAGGAAAGCTTCGACAAGTTGGCAGACGTTATGGGAGTTCCTCATATGGACGCCAATGAGTTAGGCTATATCAACCACAAGCCGTTGGTCTGGGCGAATGAATGTGCCCGCCACAAATTACTGGATGTTATCGGCGACCTCGCTTTAATCGGCAAACCGATTAAGGGGCGTATCATCGCTACCCGTCCCGGACATACTATCAATAACAAGTTTGCCCGTCAGATGCGGAAAGAAATTCGTTTGCACGATATTCAGGCACCAAACTATGACTGTAACCGTGAGCCGGTGATGGATGTAAACCGTATCCGCGAACTGTTGCCGCATCGCTATCCTTTCCAACTGGTAGATAAAGTGATTGAAATCGGTGCCAACTATATAGTAGGTGTAAAGAATATTACTGCCAATGAGCCTTTCTTCCAAGGACATTTTCCACAAGAACCCGTTATGCCGGGCGTGCTCCAAGTAGAAGCAATGGCACAAGTAGGCGGTTTGTTGGTTCTCAACTCTGTTGACGAACCGGAGCGTTACTCCACTTATTTTATGAAGATAGACGGTGTGAAGTTCCGCCAGAAAGTAGTGCCGGGAGATACACTGACATTCCGTGTGGAATTATTAGCACCTATCCGTCGTGGTATATCCACAATGAAAGGTTACGCATTCGTTGGGGAAAAAGTAGTTTGCGAAGCTGAATTTATGGCACAAATAGTAAAAAATAAGTAATTAACAATTGGAAAATCAAATGATAAGTCCTTTAGCGTATATTCATCCCGAAGCTAAAATCGGGGAAAATGTAGAAATTGCGCCTTTTGTATTTATAGATAAAAACGTGGTTATCGGCGACAACAATAAAATTATGGCTAATGCCAACATTTTATATGGTTCACGTATTGGTAACGGAAATACTATTTTTCCGGGTGCCGTTATCGGGGCTATTCCGCAGGATCTTAAATTTCAAGGGGAAGAATCAACAGCCGAAATCGGAGACAATAACCTGATTCGCGAGAACGTGACAATCAACCGTGGTACGGCAGCTAAAGGGCGCACGATTGTGGGAAATAACAACTTACTGATGGAAAGCGTGCACGTGGCACATGATGCTTTGGTCGGTAACGGATGCATCATTGGTAACTCTACCAAGATGGCCGGTGAAATCGTAATTGATGATAACGCTATTATCAGTGGCGGCGTACTAATGCATCAATTCTGTCATGTAGGCAGCTATGTAATGATTCAAGGTGGTTCCCGTTTCAGTAAGGACATTCCTCCCTACATCATTGCAGGACGCGAACCAATCGCTTTCAGCGGAATCAACATTATCGGCTTGCGCCGTCGTGGTTTTACCAATGAAGTGATTGAAAACATTCACAATGCCTATCGTATCATCTACCAAAGTGGATTGAACACGACAGAAGCATTAAAGAAAATTGAAGATGAATTCGAGAAGAGTCCTGAAATCGACTACATCATCGACTTCATCCGTAATTCAGAACGTGGTATAATTAAATAAACAGTTCAAAATAGTCATATTATGATATACAGATTTACTATCATATCTGATGAAGTTGACGATTTTGTCAGAGAAATACAAATTGATCCGGAAGCTACTTTTTTAGACTTCCATGAGGCAATCGTAAAATCAGTTGGGTACGCAAACGACCAGATGACTTCTTTCTTTATCTGCGACGACGATTGGGAAAAAGAAAAGGAAGTGACTTTGGAAGAAATGGACGACAACCCTGAAATGGATAGCTGGGTGATGAAAGAAACTACTATCAGTGAACTGGTAGAAGATGAAAAACAAAAGTTGCTGTATGTATTCGATTACATGACGGAACGTTGTTTCTTCATTGAGTTATCTGAAATCATTACCGGAAAGGAAATGAAGGGTGCCAAATGCACCAAGAAATCAGGGGATGCCCCGAAACAGACAGTCGATTTTGAAGAAATGGCTGTTGCCGGTGGTTCTCTCGATTTGGATGAAAACTTCTATGGCGATCAGGATTTCGATATGGAAGACTTTGATCAGGAAGGATTCGATATTGGTGGCGACGCAGGCGGTTCATTCGAAGAAGAGAAATTCTAATTTAACGATTAGTGGTTAGTGATTAACAATTGCACAATATACTGCATAGTGTTAATCACTAATCACTAACCACTAATCACTAATCACTTAAGTCCATTGCCTACTCTCATTGTTCTTATAGGGCCTACCGGCGTAGGGAAAACCGAATTGAGTCTACGGATAGCAGAGAATTTCCGGACAAGCATTGTATCTGCTGATTCGAGACAACTTTATGCTGAATTAAAAATAGGCACGGCAGCGCCTACTCCCGAACAATTGGCACGTGTACCCCATCACCTGGTCGGTACGCTTCATCTTACAGACTATTACAGTGCCGCCCAATACGAAGCGGAAGCACTGGAAATCCTTGAAAAGTTATTTACCCAACATGAAGTCGTGGTTCTTACCGGCGGCTCGATGATGTATGTGGACGCTATCTGCAAAGGTATTGATGACATTCCTACCGTTGATGCGGAAACCCGCCAGCTCATGTTGCAGAAATATGAGGAAGAAGGACTTGAACAACTCTGCGCGGAACTCCGCTTATTAGACCCGGAATATTATCGTATTGTAGATTTGAAGAATCCCAAGCGAGTAATTCATGCACTGGAAATCTGCTATATGACGGGACGCACATACACTTCTTTCCGCACGCAACAAAAGAAAGAGCGCCCTTTCCGTATTATCAAAATAGGATTAACCCGTGAACGGGAAGAACTTTATGACCGTATCAACCGCCGTGTGGATATGATGATGGAAGAGGGTTTATTGGAAGAAGTACGTTCCGTACTTCGCTATCGCCATCTTAACTCTCTCAATACGGTAGGATACAAAGAACTGTTCAAGTACTTGGACGGAGAATGGGAACTCCCTTTTGCCATCGAAAAGATAAAGCAGAATTCCCGTATTTATTCACGTAAACAGATGACCTGGTTTAAGCGGGATGAAGAAATACGCTGGTTCCACCCGGAACAAGAAACGGAGATACTTTCGTATCTCCGTCTAAATATAAAGAATATGCATGAATAGTCTCCTTCAATTCAGACAAACCATTCTTATTTATTCTTCAAAACGATTTTAAGTACAGGTTCCACCTTAACTTCAACAATAGCTTTATCAACATCACCGACCCGAAGCACTCCATTTTTAGGAGCCTTCATATTGAAATGACCATCAGAATCAGCTACTGCAAAATCATTTGTATACTTTACAATTAAAGTAGCTGCAATCGGCTTTCCGCTTTCGTCAGTCACAGTTCCAGTCACAGGAATCCAGTCAGCACCATACTTATCTGTTTTTAACTGTATAATCTTCCCTCCTTCCATATCACTTACAGACACTGACCTGATTAGCTTGGTAGACATACCTTTCAACTGTTCTTTATTCATCTCTTTGTCATCCAGATAATAGGCTATTTTTCCGCCAATCTTTTGTGCTGCACTTTCCGCTAATTCTAAAGCATCTGTATAAGGCTTCTCAGGATTAGCCTTCCTAAATTCATATTCTCCTTCGGTAAGCAAAGTAACAATTATCACTCCATTTTTTCCTTTTTCCCCATAAACAGCTGTTGCCGATTTATCTTTCAATATAGTAATACTTTTAATACGGTCAGGAGAAATCTTGGATAAAGCATCTTTTTCCAAAGCTTCCTTACCGTCAACAATAACCAATGGCTGTTCACCCTCTTTCACTCCATGAACATTAATGCCATTAATAAGGCCGGCAGGTTTTGTATCCCGAGCCCTCACAAGCCGATTTGTAGTTTCCGGCAATAGTTTCACTACTTCCTGTTCCATCCGTACTGACATCGTAGCACTTACAGGAACTTTCATGGATTTGTATCCGATAAACGAAAATAGCAGATTACCACCCTTTACAGCTTTCAGGCTGAAACGGCCGTCTATATCCGTGATTGCACCATAAGTCGTATTAGGCACAAGTATGCTTACACCTGCTTTCGGACGCCCCTGTTCGTCAACGACAGTCCCACTAACTTGGAAATCGGGTACTACGTTTTCCTGATTATCCACTTTAGAAAAATTAAACTGTGTTGTCGTACCCGGCTTTTTCGTGGTTATAAGAATCACTCCATTTTCGCCACGTTTACCATATATTTTTATAGAAGCACTATCTTTCAGGACAGACACGCTCTCTATATCCGACGGATTCATCCTTTCCATAGCATTCATGCTGATTTCCTTACCATCAGCAAGAATCAACGGCTGCTTATCCAATCCAAATCTGATATTACCAAATCTTACAGGAATAGAATACTTCACAGGAACAGGCTTACCACGTTGCTTTCCCGGAATCCAGTCCGGCATTTCACTAACGATTCTTTCGGCTTCCTTGTTCAGCGAAGGTTGGTCAGATTCAAGCACTTGCACATTTGTCACTTTTCCGCTTCCAGTGACTGTAAAGCCAATCGTTACCAGTCCACCTGCCTTACCTTTCATAGGAGAGTCGGCCACTTTACTTTCCAAGTACTTGCTCAATGCATCCATACCGCCAGGGTATTCCGGCATCTGCTCCACCACCTCAAAGATAACAATTTCTTCTTCCTCTTTCTTTTCCGTCGCAGCCACCTTCGGATCAGCCTTCTTCACGGCTTTCGATACTTTCACTGTATCTTGCAGCACCTTTTCTTGCACAATTTCAGCTAAATCATTAACTTTGACTGCTGAAATCTCTTCGACTTTCTCCGAGATTTCGGGACGGGCAAAGGCAGTTACTGCAATAGCTGCCAACGGAAGTACATACAGGTACTTCAAACGAGCCCATGGACTTGATTTTTCTTTTAACATCATAGTGATACGTTTTTTAAGTTTACTGTGATTAAAGCTGTTGGCCATAGAGTAGAGCCTTGTGCCAACGGCTTTTTTTATTAATAATAGTTGATATTCCTTCGCGTTTACTCCTTCATTGATAACCGTCTCGTCCGCTTCGTACTCATGGATATTCTGCAACTCCTGTTTCAGCAACCATGCGCCCGGATTGAACCATTGGAAGAAAATACAAATATCCGCCAATAATAAATCTATGGAATGACGGTGACGGATATGCGCCGTTTCGTGAATCAGAATCTCCCGTCCATTCTCTTCCATATCTTTCTGACTGATAACGATATACTTCATCCAACTAAACGGAGCGATTGTCCGATTATGCACCACAAGAATAATACCCTTCTCCAACTTCTCATGTCTGCCCGAATATATCAGCCTGAAAAGACAAATCAAAGAACAGATATTGCGACAAGCAAAAAAGACTATGCCTGCCAGATAAACCAATAAAACGATTTGTATCCAGGAAACAGTAGGCGCTTCCTGTATCACTGCCCCCACTTCCGGAGCCGTCGCGTTCAGTTCCGCCATCATCAACAACTGCTCGATAGAAAGTACAGCCTGCTGCACTTCAACCTGATGACGGGTAGTCATCTCAATGCAAGGGATGAGCAACGAAAAGAACAGCACTCCCAATAAAGCAGCACGGTTGAAACGGTGAAACGTCTCCTTGCTCAATAATAACCGGAAAAACAGGTAAAACAAGACAAGGCAGACAGATGATTTCAATATATAAATAAAGAATGCTCCCATAGTGTAGATTGTCGTTTTATTAATTAGTCTTTCTTGTCTGTCTTCTCTACTTCCTGAATCAGTTGTTTCAGCTCATCCAAAGAAATATCTTCCTCTTTGACCAAAGAAGAAACAGCACTCAAATAAGAATTATTAAAATACTTGCTAATCACATTCCGAAGCGTCCCTTTACGAAAATCCTCTTCACTGACCACAGGATAATATTGATAGGTATTACCAAACGTATTGTGAGCCAGAAAACCCTTGTCTTCCAACCCGCGCACGATAGTAGATAATGTATTGAAATGTGGTTTCGGCTCTTCATAGAAAGCCAACATTTCTTTCACGAACAAGGGGCCTTTTTCCCAAAAAAAGCCCATGATTTCTTCCTCTTTTGCTGTTAATCCTTTCATACTTGCAACATTGTTTGCTGCAAATAACGAAAAGTTTTAGTTCATAAACTAATTTTTCTAGTTAAAGTAAACTAAAGCATCTAGTTTATCCCCACAGCTTATCTACAATAAAGTTGCCGATAAAGAATAAATCACCCATAAAAACAATGCTGAACACTAAAAAAGTGAAGCAGGTACTCCAGCGCGCACCACCTTCCTCTTCGCCGCGCTTGATACGCAACAGGGAACTATACAGGCAATCACCTGCAATGAACAGTACAAACAAACCCGGTATCAAGTCACCCCACGACACCAGCCACAAGTTATCCCCCTTCCCCAACAGGAAGGTCAACGCCACCGCCAACAAGAAGACAGAAGCATACTGCAAGTCTTTCCTTTTTGAATTCATAGTGGTAATATTTAAAGTCCTTTTCACAAAGATATTGAATCTCACCCAATAATCCTTATCAAAACCGCATAAAAATCCATCATGTTTTGTCGAATCTAAGTTTATTGTTACTTTTGCAAGTACGAATAAAAACCAAAACTGAATTATAAAAGCAATAATAAAAGCAGATGAAAAAAATCAGCATCACATTATTACTCTGCCTTATCTGCCTGACCGGAATGGCACAGGGTCAAAAGGCTCTTGATTTAAAAGACATCACATCCGGACGCTTCCGGCCGGAAAACATCCAGGGGGTCATCCCTACGCCTGACGGTGAACACTACACGCAGATGAACGCCGAAGGCACGCAAATCATCAAATATTCTTTCAAGACAGGCGAAAAGGTAGAAGTTATTTTCGATGTAAACACTGCACGAGAATGTGACTTCAAGAACTTCGATAGTTACCAGTTCTCACCCGACGGACAAAAATTGCTGATTGCTACCAAGACAAATCCGATTTACCGGCATTCATATACAGCTGTACATTATATCTACCCTTTGAAACGAAATGATAAGGGCGTTACGACAAACAACATTATTGAACGGCTGTCTGACGGCGGACCCCAACAGGTCCCCGTCTTTTCACCGGACGGCACGATGATTGCTTTTGTCCGTGACAATAACATCTTCCTTGTCAAGCTGCTCTATGGCAACAGTGAAAGCCAGGTGACCGAAGACGGCAAACAGAACTCTATCATCAACGGTATCCCCGACTGGGTGTACGAAGAAGAATTCAGCTTCAACCGTGCTTTGGAGTTCAGCGCTGACAATACACAGATTGCCTTTATCCGTTTCGATGAATCGGCAGTCCCCTCCTACTCTTTCCCGATATTTGCCGGAGAGGCTCCCCGCATAGATGCTCTCAAGGATTATCCGGGAGAATATACGTATAAGTATCCGAAGGCCGGCTACCCGAACTCAAAAGTAGAAGTACGCACGTATGATATTAAGTCGCGCGTCACCCGCACCATGAAACTTCCGTTGGATGCAGACGGATATATCCCCCGCATCCGCTTTACCAAAGATGCCAACAAACTGGCAATCATGACGTTGAACCGTCATCAGGATCGTTTCGACCTATACTTTGCCGACCCGCGTTCCACGCTTTGCAAACTGGTATTGCGTGACGAATCTCCTTACTATATTAAAGAGAACACTTTCGATAATATCGAATTCTACCCCGAATACTTCAGCCTGCTCAGTGAACGCGACGGTTACAGCCACCTTTACTGGTATAGCATGGGGGGCAACCTTATAAAAAAGGTGACGAACGGAAAGTTCGAAGTAAAAGACTTCCTGGGATATGACGAGGAAGACGGTTCTTTCTACTACACCAGTAATGAAGAAAGCCCGCTTCGCAAAGCTGTCTACAAGACAGACAAGAAAGGCAAAAAGACGAAACTGTCCCAACAAGCGGGAACGAACACGCCGCTTTTCAGCAAATCAATGAAGTATTATATGAACAAGTTCACCAACCTGAATAATCCGATGGTGGTGACATTGAACGACAATTCGGGCAAAACGCTCAAGACATTGATTACAAATGACAAGCTGAAAGAGACTTTATCAGGATACGCAGTACCGCAGAAAGAGTTCTTCACCTTCCAGACTACGGACGGTGTAACCTTGAACGGATGGATGATGAAACCCGTAGATTTCTCCGCATCGAAGAAATACCCGGTGCTGATGTATCAATACAGCGGCCCGGGCTCCCAACAAGTATTGGACAACTGGGGCATTAGCTGGGAAACCTATATGGCAAGCCGCGGATTCATCGTTGTATGCGTGGATGGTCGCGGAACAGGCGGCCGTGGAGAAGCCTTTGAAAAATGCACGTATCTGAAAATCGGCGTAAAAGAAGCCAAAGATCAGGTAGAAACCGCTCTTTACCTCGGCAAACAGCCCTATGTAGACAAAGACCGTATCGGTATTTGGGGATGGAGCTACGGCGGATACATGACCCTGATGAGTATGAGTGAAGGAACTCCCGTATTCAAAGCAGGAGTAGCCGTTGCCGCACCGACCGACTGGCGTTTCTATGATACGGTCTACACCGAACGCTTCATGCGTACTCCGAAAGAAAACGCGGAAGGCTACAAAGCATCATCCGCTTTCACCCGTGCCGACAAGCTTCATGGTAACTTATTGCTCGTACACGGTATGGCAGATGACAATGTACACTTCCAGAACTGCACCGAGTATGCCGAGCACCTGGTTCAACTCGGAAAGCAGTTCGATATGCAAGTATATACCAACCGCAATCATGGAATATACGGCGGTAATACCCGCCAACACCTGTACACACGCTTGACTAACTTCTTCCTGAACAACTTATAATGGCGGACAGAGTACGTAAGCCTGAATGGCTGAAAATAAATATCGGTGCCAACGAGCGATACACCGAAACCAAACGGATTGTCGACTCCCATTGCCTGCATACCATATGCAGCAGTGGGCGTTGCCCTAATATGGGGGAATGTTGGGGAAAAGGCACTGCCACCTTTATGATTGGCGGTGACATCTGCACCCGCAGTTGCAAGTTCTGCAACACACAGACCGGACGCCCGCATCCGTTGGATATCAATGAACCTGTTCATGTGGCAGAATCCATCGCACTGATGAAACTGGATCATGCCGTTATCACTTCCGTAGACCGGGACGACCTTCCCGATTTAGGAGCGGAACATTGGGCACGTACCATCCGTGAAATCAAACGGCTGAATCCCCAAACGACCATCGAAGTATTGATACCCGATTTTCAGGGCAGGATGGAATTGGTAGACCTCGTGATAGAAGCCTGCCCCGACATCATCTCGCATAATATGGAAACCGTCCGCCGCATCAGTCCGCTGGTACGCAGCGCGGCCAACTATGATACGAGCCTGCAAGTGATCGGACGTATCTCCTCCAAAGGAGTCAAATCCAAAAGCGGTATCATGGTCGGACTGGGAGAAACTCCCGAAGAAGTAGAAATGTTGATGGACGATTTATTAGCAGCCGGCTGCCAGATTCTTACTATAGGACAATACCTGCAACCCAGTCACCGTCATTATCCGGTAGCGGAATACGTGACTCCACTACAATTCGCAAAATACAAGACCATCGGTTTAGAAAAAGGATTTAACATCGTAGAGAGCGCCCCCCTTGTTCGCTCATCCTACCATGCAGAGAAACATATTCGTTAGCAAACAAAACACAGACCCTATTTGTTTTATAAGTAGAACCGACAAATAAACATAAAGTAGAGATGAACCATAAAGGAACACTTTCTTCCGCATTCAACATGTCACTGGGATTTATCCCCGTTATTATTTCCATTTTATTGTGTGAACTTATAACGCAAGACACGGCCATTTATATCGGTACAGGTATAGGTATCGTAGGTATATATCTTTCCCACCAACGAAAGGGGATACTAATTCCTAACTTTATCCTATATATTGCGACCGGTATGCTGGCACTATTATCCTTAGCCGCACTTATCCCCGGTGATTATGTTCCGGCTGGCGCACTTCCCCTTACATTGGAAGTCAGTATCCTCATTCCCATGCTGATACTTTACATGCATAAGAAAAGGTTTATCAACCACTTCCTGAAGCAGATAGGTTCCTGTAACAAACGCCTGTACGCGCAAGGAGCGGAAGCCGCCGTCGTATCGGCACGCATCGCTTTAATCTTCGGTGTACTGCACTTTATCATTATCAGCATCGTTGTTGTTTTCCAAGACCCGATAGGACAAATAAGCGGGCTTATTCTTTACAAGATACTGCCCCCCACTATCTTTATACTAAGCATCCTGTTCAATCAGATTGCTATCCGTTTCTTTAATCACCTGATGTCTCATACGGAATACGTACCCATCGTCAACACTAAAGGAGATGTGATTGGAAAAACACCCGCCATCGAAGCAATCAATTATAAGAATGCCTATATCAATCCGGTGATAAGAATTGCCGTGTCTACACACGGAATGTTATTCCTTTGTGACAGACCGTCAACAGCCATCCTGGACAAGAATAAGGTGGATATTCCAATGGAATGTTATCTTCGCTACGGAGAGTCCCTGACAGCAGGCGCTACCCGTCTGATGAACAACGCACTCCCCCATGTCGAAGACATAAAACCGGAGTTCAACATCGCCTATCACTTCGAAAACGAAGTGACGAACCGGCTTATCTATCTGTTCATTGTCGATCTGGACGACGATTCCGTCCTCTGTACGCCCCGTTTCAAGAACAGCAAGCTATGGAACTTCAAGCAGATAGAGGAAAACTTAGGCAAAGGCTTCTTCAGCAGTTGCTTTGAAGACGAATACGAACATCTGAAAAATGTTATTTGTATAAGAGAAAAATACAAGGAATCTTAGACAACTCGGGCACATGACCTTTCCAGTCTTTCACCGTGCGCGTCTGTATATATTCCCCTTCGCAAGTGATATTGGCGGCAATGCACAGCTTTGTCTGCGGACGGCAATTCTGTAAGATATCTTCCACCATTTTATGATTCCGGTAAGGCGTCTCGATAAAGAGTTGCGTCTGATTCTCGGCATACACACGCTGTTCCAATGTCTTTAACTTCTTGCCCCGTTCTCCCGGTTCAATCGGCAGATAACCGTGGAACGCGAAGCTTTGGCCATTAAAGCCCGAACCCATCACGGAAAGAATAATAGAAGAAGGGCCGACCAACGGAACTACTTTCAGCTTTTTGCGTTGTGCAATAGCCACCACATCCGCGCCCGGATCGGCAACGGCCGGACAACCCGCTTCGGATATGACTCCCATAGAAGCACCATTCACCAAAGGTTTCAGATAACCGGAAATATCTTCGGGCGAAGTATGCTTGTTCAACGGATAGAACGTCAACGCGTCAATATCAATCTCCCTGTCCACCTTCTTCAGAAAACGGCGGGCCGAACGGACATCTTCGACAATAAAATAACGGATACCGGAGATAATCTCCTTATTATAAGAAGGCAATACCTTTTCGATAGGCGTATCACCCAAAGTCACGGGCAACAGATAAAGGGCAGTTTCCACTTTAGAATGAAGAATTAAGACTATACATTAATATTAAAAATCAAATAAGGTTTTGAGCGAAGCTAATGAAAAATCAAGAATTGGGTAATCAATCAGGAAGCCAAATAGTTGGATTCACTCAGCATTTGATGGTAGTCGGTAAATTCCAGAAGGTCTTTCAGCTTCATATCCTTATGCTTTTTCATATACGAAGCGACGATTCTCGCGCCCACCCACGTACCTATCAATGCAGGAGCCTGGCTACCTAACATTTCAACAGCCGGAGCAGGTTTCATATAATAACGAAACACCATCGGGTCGCGTGCGTTCAAATGGTCATTGGAACAGATATAATCCCAAATCGCCTGTTCATTCTCCCTGCACCAGTCATTCTCTTCTTTCGAATACCCCATCGCTTCACCTATATTATTATATCCTAACAGGTTCTGCACCACATAATTGATTTTGCCGGAGTGCATCATCAGGTCGACTAGACAAGTCCCCTCGTGATAGTTCATACCATAGCGACTCAAAAGATAAAAAGCGAAACAATCCGGCACAATCCGTTCAGGACGCATCGAGCGGCATTGGTAATCATAATAAAAACGCTTGTAAAGAGGATAATCCTCTCCCATATATTTATCAAGGCTGATACCGAGCAAGGAATCGACCAGAATAATAGACTCGTTGAATGCAGATACCTGCGAGTAGATGAACGGCACTTTCGTATCGGGAACTTCCTTCTTCAGTTTCTTGAATCCCTTGGTCAGCCCCTTTTCCACTTCATCCAAATTGGGGAATTTAGCTTCCACATCTCCCATCAAACGAACCAATGTCGTATCCGAATAGAATTTTTGCAGCCGTTGGGAGATGGTATCATCCTTCACCGTACCGATGGCCAACACATCTTCAATCAGAATCTTTGTCGGCATACGATAATCCATCGTCAACTTCTGCATGGCAGAAAAGCTGTTGGAGCGAACATATTCGCCCAACAGCTTATCGTATCTTAGAACAGAAATCTCCTCTTCCTTCTGCTCCGTACCATTTCCTGTGCTTAACCCACAGGAGGCGAAAAGCATACTTATTACTATTATAAGAAGAGAAATCCGTAGTTTCATACTGTATTAACCGTAAATGATGTTACCATTTTCGTCCATGTACTCATCGAGTCCTTTCTCGTAAGTAGCCATGGCACGAAGACTCATACCTACACTGGAGAATCCGCCGTCGTGGAAGAGGTTCTGCATGGTCACCTTGCGGGTGAGGTCGGAGAACATCACGATGCAATAATCGGCACATTCGTCAGCAGTCGCGTTTCCAAGCGGAGACATGCGGTTGGAGAAGTCGAACAGTTTGTCCATCCCCTTTACACCCGAACCGGCTGTTGTAAATGTAGGTGATTGTGAAATAGTGTTCACACGTACGCTGCGTTCGCGTCCGTAGATATAACCGAAGCTACGTGCAATAGATTCCAGCAATGCCTTCGCATCCGCCATATCGTTGTAGCCGTAGAAAGTACGTTGAGCAGCGACATAGCTCAATGCAACGATTGAACCGTAATCGGCAATAGCATTCAGTTTCTTGGCAGACTGAATCATTTTGTGGAATGAAACAGCCGAAATATCCAATGTCTTATCCAACATTCCATAGTCAAGGTCATCGTAAGTACGTTTCTTGCGCACGTTGGGAGACATACCGATAGAGTGGAGCACAAAGTCAATTTGTCCACCCAGTATATCCATTGAGGTTTTGAATACATTCATCAAGTCCTCTACGCTGGTAGCGTCTGCCGGAATAATCTGGCAATTCAGTTTTTCGGCCAGAGCATCGACTTCACCCATGCGGATAGCCATCGGAGTATTTGATAATGTAATAGTCGCACCTTCTTCTACAGCACGTTCAGCCACTTTCCACGCAATGGACTGGTCATTCAACGCACCGAAGATAATACCTCTTTTTCCTTTCAACAAGTTGTAACTCATATCTTTTAATAGTTAAATTTTGTGCAAAGATAGTATCTTTCCGCATAAAATCATGAGAAGTGTGCAAATAATAGACAGAAATGACAAAAAATACACGTATTCTATCAATTAGTCCACATCCCTTTGGGGGTTCGCTCCTATCTTTGCATTCGATAATTAAGAGGTTTTTTCATAATATTTATTTAAGGTTAGAATTAGGTTAACATGAATTCGTCTTATTCCTCTCCAGCAGGCCGCCTGCGACAGATAGCCTGCGGAAGGACATAAGAATTATGAAAAACACCTTCATTAATATCCGATGGAATACCAATGAAAACAACAGATGTATAACCCTATAGAAAATAAGATTACCAAATGAACACATTGACAAAAAGACTTCTCTGGATGGCCGTATGTTGCCTGCCGTTCGTCGCGGGATGCAAGTCCGGCGAGAAGACAGTTAGCGGAAGCACCATAGACGACGCCATTTATCAGAACTTGCCTTTCGAAATGCCGAAAGTACAACAACCGGCTTTCCCTGCTTACGAGGTGAACATTGTAGATTTCGGAGCCAAGGGGGACGGACTGTTCCTGAATACGAAAGCTATCAACGATGCCATCAAAGACGTGAACCGGCATGGCGGTGGCAAAGTGATTATCCCGGAAGGTATCTGGCTGACCGGCCCTATCGAGCTGCTGAGTAATGTAAATCTTTATACGGAACAAAATTCACTGGTACTCTTTACCGGAGATTTCGAAGCATATCCCATCATCGCCACTTCTTTTGAAGGCTTGGAAACCCGTCGTTGCCAGTCGCCTATTTCAGCACGCGACGCGGAGAATATCGCTATCACAGGATACGGCACATTCGACGGAAACGGCGATTGCTGGCGTCCGGTTAAAAAAGGCAAACTGACTGCTTCGCAATGGAAAAAACTGGTCAATTCAGGCGGTGTCCTTGATGAGAAACAAGAAATATGGTATCCCACGGCAGGCTCACTGAAAGGCGCTATGGCTTGCAAGGATTTCAATGTGCCCGAAGGCATCAATACGGATGAAGAATGGAACGAAATCCGTCCGTGGCTGCGCCCTGTTTTGTTGAGCTTCATCAAGAGCAAGAAGATATTACTGGAAGGCGTCACTTTCAAAAATTCACCGAGCTGGTGTCTGCATCCGCTGTCCTGCGAGGATTTCACAGTAAACAATATCATGGTAATCAATCCCTGGTATTCTCAAAACGGAGATGCCCTCGACCTGGAATCTTGCAAGAACGCGCTGATTATCAACAGTGTGTTTGATGCGGGAGACGATGCCATCTGTATCAAATCCGGTAAGGACGAAGACGGTCGCCGTCGCGGAGAACCTTGCCAGAATGTGATTGTGAAGAATAATACCGTATTGCACGGACATGGCGGATTCGTTGTAGGCAGCGAGATGTCCGGCGGTGTGAAGAATATATATGTAGAAGATTGTACATTCCTGGGCACGGACGTAGGCTTGCGTTTCAAGAGTACCCGCGGACGTGGCGGTGTGGTGGAAAATATCTATATCAACAACATCAACATGATTAATATTCCGAACGAACCGTTATTGTTCGACCTGTTCTATGGCGGCAAAGGTGCCGGAGAAGAATCGGAAGAAGACTTGCTGAGCCGCATGAAAACAGCCATCCCACCGGTGACGGAAGAAACTCCGGCATTCCGCAATATCCATATTTCAAATATTGTGTGCAGAGGTTCGGGACGTGCGATGTTCTTCAACGGTCTGCCGGAAATGCCGATTAGCAATATCACAGTCAAGAACGTCGTGATGACGGAAGCTACGGATGGGGTTGTCATCAGCCAGGTGGACGGAGTTACTTTGGAGAACGTTTATGTAGAATCTTCCAAAGGCAACAATATCCTGAGCGTCAAGAACGCCAAGAACCTGACCGTAGACGGAAAGACATACGAAGAAATCAATGCGAAAGGCGAGATTTTAAGTCTCAAATAAAGTTCACCACAGAGGACACGGAGAACACAGAGGATTCAAAGGACACAAAGAATTCAGTTCAATAAAATGAAATCCATTTACTGCATTATTCCTCTGTGCCCTCTGTGTCCTCTGTGGTGAAAAAAGAAAACCACAATATCATTATATAGAGTAAAAAGCTCAAATAGCAGACTATTTTATCTTCAAAAGATAGACAGTCTGCTATTTTTTTCAGTTATTTTTGCAGGGAGAAATACGATGTATACTATCAGCCTTTGAATCATTTGAAATCATGAAGAAGAATCTTTTTATACTTGCTTTCCTTTTAGGAAGTTTTAGTTTGCCGACTTGGGCTCAGAAACAGGAGAAGACCCTTACGGTAGAAGTGCATAATAACTGGAACCAGGCAAAAACAGACGCTCCGGTTGTCATCAACCTGCATGACCTGCATACGGGTTTCAAAATCAAATCCGCAGTTGTCATGGAAGGAGCGAATGAAGTTCCGTCCCAACTGGATGACCTGAACAGGGACAGGAAGATGGATGAACTTGCTTTTGTAACCGACCTTCCCGCTCATGGAAGAAAGACATTCCAGATTACTCTTTCTTCGGAAAAGAGCACAAAGACTTATCCCGAACGGGTGTATGCCGATATGTTTATCGTAGACCAACGCAAAGGGAAACATCAACGGGTACGGGCAATCACTGTTCCCGGAACCAGTAATATATACAGCATGGTACGTCCTCACGGCCCGGTTCTGGAATCGGAACTGGTAGGCTACCGTCTCTACTTCAATGAAAAACAGACCCCGGACATTTACGGCAAATTCAACAAAGGGCTGGAAATCAAGGAATCCCAGTTTTATCCTACCGATGCACAGTTAGCCAAAGGATTCGGCGATGACGTGCTTCGTGTGTTCGACAGTTGCGGCCCGGGCGCCTTGAAAGGTTGGGACGGACAGAAAGCCACCCATATCACTCCGGTAGATACCCGTACCGAACGTATCATCTCATATGGCCCGGTACGTGTGATTGCGGAAATTGAAGTAACCGGATGGCAATATCAGGGTACGGAACTGGATATGATGACACGTTACACGCTTTATGCGGGACATCGCGACCTTCATATCGAAGCATTCTTTAACGAACCGCTTGATAAAGAAGTTTTCTGCACAGGGGTGCAGGACATCACAGGCACTTCCAAATCTTTCTCCGACCATAAAGGACTGGTAGGAAGTTGGGGAACGGACTGGCCTGTAAACGACACAGTGAAGTACGCCAAAGAAACCGTAGGCTTGGGAACTTGTATTCCTCAACGTTACGTGAAATCAGAGGAGAAAGATAAAGCCAACTTCCTTTATACGATTACCGCTCCGGGAAACAAATATTTCCAATATCATACCACTTTCACTTCCATGAAAGAAACCTTCGGATACAAGACTCCGGAAGCATGGTTCGCCTATCTCCGCGAATGGAAAGAGGAACTGGCTCATCCTGTGACAGTAAAGGTGAAGGACAGCCACGCCGCCAAGTAAAGAGAACCACATACTAAAAGAACCACATCCCACTAAATAAGGTAGAATACAAATACAACTAAACAAAAATTACGAGGTTTCTACCAATTTTTATACGACTCTGCACAATTATTACTCCCTGTGCAGAGTCTTTTTTTCTACCTTTGCCAACGTAAGACAAGCCAACGAATCATTTATATAAAACTATTAATCTACCTATATCATGAAACGATTGACACAGACGTTAGTTCTCTGCCTGCTGACTGCCTTCCCGGCATTGGCGCAGAAAAACTATGTATCCGAAGTATGGGTTTCCGACCTCGGAAACGGCAAATACAAAAATCCGGTACTCTACGCCGACTACTCCGACCCTGACGCTTGCCGCGTAGGTGATGATTTCTATATGACTTCATCCAGTTTCAACTGTCTGCCGGGGCTGCAAATACTACATTCCAAAGATTTGGTAAACTGGACGATTATCGGTGCGGCAGTGCCCGACGCCCTCACTCCTATCGAAACTCCGGAACGTCCGGAACATGGTAACCGTGTATGGGCTCCCGCCATCCGCCATCACGACGGTGAATTTTATATCTTTTGGGGTGACCCCGACCAAGGAGCTTTTATGGTGAAAGCCAAAGACCCGAAAGGCCCGTGGAGCGAACCAGTCCTGGTTAAACCCGGGAAAGGAATCATCGACACCTGCCCGTTTTGGGATGAAGACGGAAAAGTATATATGGTACACGCGTACGCAGGAAGCCGTGCCGGACTGAAAAGCGTAATCACCATCTGCGAACTGAACGCAGAAGCTACCAAAGCCATCACCCCTTCACGTATCATCTTTGACGGTCACGAAGCCCACCAAACTTGCGAAGGCCCTAAAATGTACAAGAGAAACGACTATTACTATATCTTCCATCCGGCAGGCGGCGTACCGACAGGCTGGCAGGTCGTACTGCGTTCCAAGAACATCTACGGCCCTTACGAATGGAAAACCGTACTCGCACAAGGCAACTCTCCCGTCAACGGCCCTCATCAGGGTGCCTGGGTAGATACTCCTACCGGCGAAGACTGGTTTCTCCACTTTCAGGATGTAGGCGCCTACGGACGTATCATGCACCTGCAACCGATGAAATGGGTGAACGACTGGCCTGTTATCGGTGTGGATAAAGACGGTGACGGCTGCGGCGAACCTGTCCTGACTTACAAGAAACCGAACGTAGGTAAAACATATCCTGTCTGCACTCCGCAGGAAAGTGATGAATTCGACAGCTACACGTTGTCCCCGCAGTGGCAATGGCACGCCAATATCAATGAAAAATGGGCGTATTATGCAGGAGACAAGAGTTATGTCAGACTGTATTCTTATCCGGTCGTAGAAGATTACAAGAACCTGTGGGATGTAGCCAACCTCTTATTACAGAAAACTCCTTCCGATAATTTCACCGCAACGATGAAACTGACCTTCATCCCCAACCAGAAGAATAAGGGAGAACGAACCGGACTTGTCGTTATGGGCAGGGATTATGCCGGACTGATTTTAGAAAATACCGAGAAAGGTCTTGTCCTGTCGCAAGTAGAATGTAAAAGGGCGGATAAAGGAAAACCGGAAGAAGTGAAAGCTACCATTGACCTTTCCCAAAATACGGTTTATCTGAAAGTACGTTTCAGTTGTGACGGAAAGAAAATCAAAGCCAGCGAAGGCGGACATGACCTCATTGTAATGTGCAATTTCAGTTATAGCCTCGACGGAAAGAAATTCGAATCACTCGGTGTTCCTTTCCAGGCAAGAGAAGGACAATGGATTGGTGCCAAAGTCGGTATGTTCTGCACGCGTCCGGCTATTAAAACGAATGACGGCGGTTGGGCAGACGTGGATTGGTTCCGTATTACGAAGAAATAGCCAAAATACATATAAGGATAAAAAAGATTGTCCCGCTACTGCTTGAAAGTAGCGGGACAATCTTTTTTATTTTCTTTCAACTTACATGCAAGCCCAACCAAATTTGCGAACAAGCTCTGCAAGCAGACTACGGTCTTTCATTGGCAAATTAATAACCACATTCTCGCGCTTCTCTCCAGATAAAACATATCCTTCAGCCGGCAATTTATCTTCCAACAATGCACTTTCCTTTAATAACGTTTTCTGGTATTCACCCGATTGAAACACAACATCGTAATATTCATGTTCATTTTCAGGCTGTAGATAGAGTAAACGCAAATCGGCTTTACCCGCTAAAAAGGATTCAAGTCTACGTGTAGAGATACGTATTCCCGTATAGCGACAGACCATCTCATCATCATACAAAAGACAAAGATACAGTGTATCAAAGGCATCTCTTGCCACAAAAAGCTGAGGCACATCACAGAAATCCAGAATCTTGTCTATCCTTAACACATCTTCCATTCCCATAATCAGACTATTTTAGCTTGTAAAACATTACAAAGTTAAGCCAATCTTGTAGAAAAATATATTTCCGGCTTTGTTGTTCATTCGATATTCTCTAAACTATTGCCTCATTCTTCCCAATCTCATTTTTTTAGTATACCTTTGCAGAATAAGAAATTTAAATATAGAATTAACTATAAACATAAGCCTTAATGAAAAAACTAGCAATATTCGATTTGGACGGTACATTACTAAATACTATTGCAGACCTTGCCCATAGCACTAATTACGCTTTAAATAAATTAGGATACCCCACACACGATGTGGAAAAGTATAACTTCATGGTAGGAAATGGTATCAACAAACTCTTTGAACGTGCATTGCCCGAAGGAGAAAAGACAGAAGAGAATGTACTCCGAGTTAGAAAAGAGTTCGTTCCTTACTATGATATCCACAATGCAGATGACAGCCGCCCTTATCCGGGTATCTCAGAACTTTTATCCTATTTACAATCCGCAGGTATCCAACTTGCCGTAGCTTCCAACAAGTATCAAGCGGCTACCGAGAAACTGGTTGCCCATTATTTCCCCGAAATCCGTTTCACTGCTGTTTTCGGCCAACGGGAAGGGGTGAACGTAAAGCCTGACCCGACAGTAGTTTTTGACATTCTGAAATTGGCCAATGTAGAAAAAGAGGATGTACTCTATGTCGGTGATTCGGGAGTCGATATGCAAACGGCAGCCAATGCAGGCGTGACAGCTTGTGGGGTAACATGGGGCTTCCGTCCACGGGCAGAATTGGAAGAGTTTAGTCCGGCATATATAGTGGATACAGCCGAAGAGATAAAAGGATTGATTCTTTAATACAAATAGCTTTACAAGAATAGTTATGATTCGGCAAGCAGAACTTCAATAGTCTCAATAAGTTCTCTTGCCGGGGCTTTTATCGTACTGATTTCATACTAATTTAATTCCCTCCTGTTCCACATTTTTATAAAATGGTGTAATACAACTTGCAGCCCATTCTTTCATGGTATACATAATCGGATTAATCCGCGCTCCCAAATCCCATCCCAACATAGTTAAAGGGAAGCTTACTTTATCATAATCTTCAGGCTCCAGTTTTTCTTTATCAAGAATAATCAAAATATCCCAATCAGAATCAATCCGTGCATCCCCACGAGCTTGAGAACCAAACAACAAAGCCTTTCCTCCTTTTGGCAAATGCTCCGTTAATGCCTGCTTAATAGATTCTAATACTTTATTTGCATGACTTTTCATATTCGTTTCTTCTTTACTCTTCTACAAATATACGATAAATATCAATTCGGCCAATATGACTTACGAAGAAATCGCTCTTGCAAATAACTCATACTTAGTTATTATCTATGATGAAATTGAATAAAGTGATATTTCCTTTCGGCTTGTCGCTTATCAGGATATTCATCTATTTTAGTATTGTATTGGTTATCATCAATATACTTTAATGTATCAATATCTTCATTCTGCTGTGCGATTATCAACGACAGCACGAATATTATAAAAATTAGTACTATGTAGCCTAACGCCAATAAATAAGCAAGCATCTTGTACCAATAAAGAAACATTTTAAAATCACTAATTATGCCCATATTCTCAATTTTTTGATAATTTATTGGTTTCCCGCAGCACTAATAAAAAAGGCGCGGAAACTATTACGATATTATTTTGTGAAAGGCTCTGGTAAGCCTGCAATCCAATAATAAGTAATAGCTCCACGCCCATTGAGATATATAACAAAATTATATACAACATAGACGTGGAGACAGGTCACTTATTATCTGCGATTGCTAAAATTTACCAGATTCTTCACAACAGATAATAATGAAACACTATCTCTAGTAATTCAATAAAATGCATCTTCTTTTTCAAGACACACCACAAATATAAGTATATTTTTTCATTATAGATATTACTTTCTTCTATTATTTAATTATGCAGATTACTTTTATTTTTCAACTCCATTCTAGAATAAAAAAACAAAATCATTTCTCATATTCTCATAGGAAAGCATATTCATCTGATTACTAACCGTATATATTATGAGAATAAAATTATTTACATGTATTTCTCATGGTTTTATCAAGAAAATGCGCTTAAAATAATGCATTTCTCATCCTATTACCGGCATTTCTCATGCATCAAAAATAGTATTCTCATAGTCTAATCATCAACGCTTAATGAACTGTAGTAAAGCGACCGTTCATTTTCATCATAACTAGCTGATAATCAAAGATTATATCACTGTAATCAATAGATTTTCAATAAGACATCTCTATCGTTGCACTCCAGTGAACAGGCTCGTGCACTAGACAGGGCAGACGCATTAAAAATTATTTTCCTGTAAAAGTTGTGACAAATAGTTT
>ERZ779623.52-NODE-52-length-80334-cov-8.042427_pt1 | contig 80334 bp, 61 predicted proteins | sample MGYA00514189_ERZ779623 | MGnify/ENA primary metagenome ERZ779623 (study PRJEB29562, sample SAMEA4376712) | mouse gut metagenome | isolation source: Cecum | study: EMG produced TPA metagenomics assembly of the A DSS colitis mouse model was used to assess the microbial... | reverse complement strand
ATACATAATCTTTGCTGTTGCCGAACCAGTCTTCCCAACCTTCGTTCCAACCTTCTACCAATACGGCGTCGAATCCGTTGGCTGCCGCGAAGTCAATATAACGTTTTACATTGGCAGTGTTGGCAGAATGTTTGCCGTTCGGTTTTGTTTTAGAGTAATCGGTTTCACCTAATTTTACGCTGGTCAATTCGTCGGTATAAGCCCAAGAACCTTTTCCGGTAATCATGTCCCACCAAACGCCGATGTATTTCACAGGTTTCACCCATGAAGCGGCATCCGCAATTTTGCAAGGCTCGTTCAGGTTCAGAGTGATGCGGGATGCAAGGATATTGCGGGCATCATCACTGACAATCACGGTACGCCATGGAGTATGGCTAGGAGTCTGCATATATCCTTTGTCTCCTTTTGCGTCAGGAGTCAGCCAGGATTCGAATACCATATTCTTGTCGTCGAGGTTCAGGTGCATACAAGAGTAATCAATAAGGGCTGCTTCGTGAAGGTTGATATATAAACCATCATCTGTTTTCATCATCAGTGCAGTCTGTACGCCTGTTTGTGAGAAAGGAGTCTGTGAAGAGTTCGGGGTAATGGCTTCTTTCATCAAACCTCTGATTTCCGACAGGCGGGAGATGGTATAATCATATTCCTGAGTATCATAGTCACCCGGTATCCAGTAAGCGATATGGTCGCCTGCCATCGCAAATTGGGAGTGTTCTTCTTTGATGATGAAATAGTTCAGGGATTTCTGCTGCGGGAATTCGTAGCGGAAGCCTAAACCGTCATTGAACAAACGGAAACGAATGAGGATGGAACGGTCATTCATTGGCTGATACAAGTTTACTGCCAGCTCATTATAATGATTGCGGATTTCTTTTTCTTCTCCCCATACCGGTTGCCAGGTTTCGTCGAATGTGGAAGTCTTTGTGTCTTTCACCTCAAAGCCGTTATAAAGATTCGTCTTTGAATCAAGCTTGGTCAGATCCCTGCGGTCTACCCAGTCGAAGTCTGTGCGGGTATTGTCTTCTTTCTTTAATTCCAGTCCCAAGGTACTGGGTTTGATAACCGTTTTTCCTTTATAAATCAAGTCGTACGTAGGAGCACCTTCCTTGTTAACCTGGAAGGTCATTACCAGATTTCCATCCGGTGAAGTCAGTTTCTGTTGTGCGTTCGCTATAAACGGGATACAGAGAATTGCGATAAGCAAAAGATTCTTTTTCATTTTATTTTTATGGTATTAAATTGTGAGCTAACTGATAATTTTATTCTTTTTGTTTCGGATATTGCAAATGTAGCGACCGTCTGGACTGAGTCTGTCAATTAGAATAAAAATACAAGTTAGTATGAAGTTTATTGTTTTGATTTATAGTTGAATAAGCATTCTGTGAATACGGATAAATATAAGTCGTAGTGAACATTTTTAGAAGGATAAAAGGTATATTCCGCGGCCCGGAAGTGTTAAATCCTTTCCTAATTCTACTTTTTTATCCTCTAATACATTGTATGCGGAAGAGCCGGGTAGTATTTCCTGATAAGAATTCAAGTCGATAGTCTGTTCCCGGTCTGTTCCGTTGAGGAAAACAACAACTGATTTGTCGCCTAGTTTTCTTTCGTATGCATATACGCCTTTATTCGGTGCGAAGTGTTTCAGTTTTCCTTTGGCTATGACTTCGTTTCCTTTTCTCCATTGGAGCAGCTTCTTCAAGTAAGAGAAAGCTTCATTCTGTTGCGGAGTGCGGTTTGCTGCCTCAAAGTAATTATGAGTATCGTTCTGCCAGCCGCCCGGGAAGTCACATCGAAGTAATCCGTCACCGTTTGCTTTATCGGCAGCCATTAAGATTTCAGTTCCGTAATATATCTGCGGAATGCCGCGTGTTGTCAGAAGGAATGCCAAGGCTTGTTTGTACCGGTTCAGGTTTTGGGTATTTGCTTCCGAACGGTAGAAACGGGAAGTGTCGTGATTATCAAGGAAAGTCAGCAGGTTCATCGGGTCGGCAAAGACGATGTCTTGTGACAGGTATTCATAAAGCCGGCACAGTCCACCGTTCCAGTCGGTTGTTTCTTCGTCAAAGGCTTTGTTCATATGTTCCATCAATGGGAAGTCCATGACAGTGGGCAGGTAGGTATTTTTAGGATAGGTCAGTCTGCTGTCTTTCTGCCAGTAGGAGATAAGTACATTGCTGCCTAACCAGGTTTCGCCTACAATATTGAATTTAGGATATTCTTCGTTCACAGCCTTGCACCAATGAGCCATCATGTCAAAGTCTGCATAAGGGTGTGTATCCTGGCGGATTCCGTTAATACCGGCATACTCTATCCACCAGATACTGTTCTGAATCAGATAAGTAGCTACATGACGGTTTCGTTGGTTAAAATCGGGCATAGCCTGGCTGAACCAACCGTCAACAGCGATTTTCTTTTCATAATCAGACGCGTACGGGTCTAGTTGGGTGGCAGTCTTGAAGCTCGTTTGTACATAGTTTCCTTTGAAGTTGAACCAATCTTTGGAAGGCATATCCTTATACAGATAGTTTTCATCTCCACAGTGGTTGAAAATCATATCCATTACCACTTTCATTCCTTTGGCATGTGCCTGGTCTACAAGATTCCGGAATTCCTCGTTACTCCCGAAGCGGCGGTCTACCTGGTAATAATCAGTGATGGCGTAGCCGTGATAAGAACCTTCCTTCATATCATTCTCCTGAATCGGATTCAGCCATATGCTCGTCACTCCTAAATCTGCCATGTAATCCATATGCTTTTCTATTCCTTTGAAATCACCGCCATGGCGGGCAAAGGCATCGTTGCGGTCTACTCTCGCTTCTAACATTCCGGGAATTATGTCATTGGAAGGATCACCGTTTGCGAAACGATCCGGCATAATAAGATAAAGCACATCGCCGGAGTCGAATCCTTCCACTTCGGAAGCATCCGGCTTTCTTTGTTTGAGTTCGTAAGGAATGGCAGTTTGTTTTTTACCTTGTTTCAGGATAATATTGAATGTCTGCGGAGTTGCTTCCGATGTATTCAGATAGATAATGAGATAGTTCGGATTTTCTTGTTTAACTACCTCTTGCAGAGTGATGTCACGGGAAGAGATGCTAACTTCTGCAGACGCTATATCTTCACCGTATAGCAAAACTTGCAGTTCCGGGTTTTTCATTCCTGCCCACCAAAAAGTAGGGGCTACTTTTTTTATACTAATTGCGGCATATACAGGACTGCAACCGAATAGTAGTACAAGTAAGATTACAAATAGAAAATTCTTTTTCATGGTAACATAGATTTTAAATGTTTGCTCGGAGAACCGATGTTGCAAATGTAGGGGGATAGGATGCAGTATTTTGGGACTAGAATATAAATATAAATACCTCTGATGATTATTGTGTTGACAATGAGGATATTGACGGCTGACTGACTATAAGAAAATACAAGTAGGAATTAAAATAATTTTGACCGTATATTTCATAATCATTACTATATTCATTATATTTGTGACATCTTTAAAAAGTGACCTATGAGAAATATAACCTATATCTTAGCTTTTCTTTTAGTTTGCCCGATTTTGCTATTTGCAAAACAGACAGATAATGCGGCAGTTCTTAAAAGGCTGGATGATATTATAAATAAGAAAGAAACCTTTCAGATTCAGAAAGAGAAGGATATTGATGCTTTGAAAGTGCAACTTGCCCATTCGGTTACTCCTGCTGATAAATATAGGTTATATGGTTCGTTATTCGATGCCTATCTTCATTATCAGGCAGATTCTGCGCTTCATTATATAAATAGGAGACAGCAGATTCTTCCTCAACTGGAACGTCCGGAATTAGCAAACGAGATAATCATTGACCGCGCCACGGCATTGGGAGTGATGGGAATGTACATTGAAGCCATGGAAGAACTGGAGAAAATAAATCCGGCGAAGTTGGACGAACAAACATTGTTGTCCTATTATCAGACGTATCGTGCCTGCTATGGCTGGCTTGCAGACTATACCACCAATCGGGAAGAAAAGAAGAAATATCTGAAGAAGACTGATCTATACCGCGACTCCATCATAAGTATTATGCCGCCGGAAATAAACCGCACGATTGTACTGGCAGAACAATGCATCGTCACAGGCAAAGCTGATACGGCTTTGGTGATGCTTGGTGACGCGCTGAAAGATGCGGCCGACGAGCGTCAGAAAGTATATATATATTATACGATGTCCGAAGCGTATGGGATGAAAAAAGATACGGAACAAGAAGTCTATTATCTGATATTGACAGCTATTGCTGATTTGGAATCTTCTGTCAGGGAGTATGCTTCGTTGCAGAAGCTGGCGCACCTGATGTATGAATTGGGCGATGTAGACCGCGCTTACAAATATCTGAGTTGTTCGATGGAAGATGCAGTAGCCTGTAATGCCCGTTTACGCTTTATCGAGGTGACGGAATTCTTTCCTATTATAGACAAGGCATATAAACTGAAGGAAGAAAAAGAACGTGCGGTTTCACAGGCAATGCTTGTCAGCGTCAGTATGCTATCTTTCTTTCTTCTCATTGCCGTTTTCTATTTGTATCGCTGGATGAAGAAACTGTCTGCCATGCGGCGTGATTTAAGTTTGGCGAACAAACAAATGCAGGCAGTAAACAAAGAACTAGAACAAACGGGGAAAATTAAAGAAGTATATATCGCCCGTTATCTCGATAGATGTGTCAACTATCTGGATAAACTGGAAACTTATCGCCGTTCATTGGCTAAATTGGCTATGGCATCCCGTATCGAAGACCTGTTCAAAGCCATAAAGTCCGAGCAGTTCATCCGTGATGAACGGAATGAATTTTATAATGAGTTCGACAAGTCCTTCCTGAAACTGTTCCCTAATTTCATTACCGCTTTTAATGATTTGCTGGTAGAAGAGGGGCGCATATATCCGAAATCCGACGAACTGCTGACAACGGAACTCCGTATTTTTGCCCTTATTCGCCTGGGAGTGGTAGATAGTAACAAGATTGCCCATTTCTTGGGATATTCTCTGGCTACCATTTATAATTATCGTAGCCGGATGCGTAACAAGGCTGCCGGTGATAAGGACAGGTTTGAGCAAGATGTGATGAATTTGTAATATGGCATCCGGTTAATTTCTTCTTTTTTTCCTATCTTTGTAGACGACTAATCTAATAATAAACTTACTAAAAAATGAAAAAGTTAATCTACACACTGTTCTTTGTCCTTATCTCCGTTGTTGCAAACGGTCAGGCAAAGTACGTATTCTATTTCATCGGGGATGGGATGGGAGTGAACCAAGTGAATGGTACGGAGATGTACCAGGCCGAACTTCAAAACGGACGTATTGGTGTCGAACCTTTGTTATTCACTCAATTCCCGGTTGCTACCATGGCAACTACTTTCTCTGCGACAAATTCAGTAACCGACTCTGCTGCCGCAGGCACTGCATTGGCTACGGGGCAGAAAACGTATAATCATGCTATTTCTGTAGGAGAAGATAAGAATGCGATTCAGACAGTAGCCGAAAAAGCGAAGAAAGCCGGCAAGAAAGTAGGTGTCACTACTTCTGTTAGTGTAGACCATGCCACTCCGGCCGCATTTTACGCACACCAACCGGACCGTGGTATGAATTATGAAATTGCCCTTGACTTACCGAAGGCTAATTTTGATTTCTATGCAGGCGGTGGTTTCCTGAAACCGAATACCTCTTTTGACAAGAAAGAGGCTCCGAGTATTTTCCCTATTTTTGAAGAAGCAGGATATACAGTGGCGCGTGGTTACAATGACTATAAAGCGAAAGCCGGCAAAGCTGACAAAATGATTCTTATCCAGGAAGAAGGAGCAAATCCGTCCTGCCTGCCTTATGCCATTGACCGCAAAGAGGGTGATTTGACATTGGCACAGATTACCGAAAGCGCTATCGACTTCCTGACGAAAGGCAAGAACAAAGGCTTCTTCCTGATGGTAGAGGGTGGAAAGATCGACTGGGCTTGCCATGCTAATGACGCCGCTACTGTGTTCAATGAAGTGAAAGATATGGACGATGCTGTTAAGGTAGCTTACGAATTCTATAAGAAGCACCCGAAAGAAACTTTAATTGTTGTCACTGCCGACCATGAAACAGGTGGTATCGTACTTGGTACAGGAAAGTATGCGTTGAACCTGAAAGCATTGCAATATCAGAAACATTCTGCTGACGGACTTTCACAACGTATCAGCGAATTGAGAAAATCAAAAGGCAATAAAGTGACTTGGGAAGACATGAAAACATTCCTTGGTGAGGAAATGGGCTTCTGGAAACAATTTCCTATCTCTTGGGAGCAGGAAAAGAAATTGCGTGATGAATTTGAAAAGTCATTCGTGAAAAATAAGGTAGTATTTGCAGAAAGCATGTACTCAAAAAGCGAACCGATGGCTGCACGTGCCAAAGAGGTGATGGATGAAATATCTATGGTCGGCTGGGTAAGTGGCGGACACTCTGCAGGTTTTGTTCCGGTATTCGCTATCGGAGCCGGTTCACATCTATTCGGTGAAAAGATTGATAATACTGAAATTCCGAAGAGAATTGCCAAAGCGGGAGGATATAAATAATCATATCGGTACAAAGCATAATAAAGAAAGCCGGAAGTCCACTGGACTTCCGGCTTTCTTTATTATATAATGTTCTATGTAAATTATGCTTTCACGCGTCCTACGTAAGAACCGTCGCGAGTATCAATTTCGATTGTTTCGCCTTCGCTGATGAACAACGGAACACGAACAGTTGCGCCTGATTCTACAGTGGCAGGTTTCAATGTGTTAGTAGCTGTATCACCTTTCAATCCTGGCTCTGTGTAAGTTACTTTCATCTGAACTTTAATTGGCATATCAGCGTAAAGTACAGTTTCTGTAGAAGCATCGGAAACTACATCCAATACCATACCTTCGAGCAGGAAGTCAACACCGTTAATCAAATCGTGAGCGATAGGGTGTTGGTCAAAAGTTTCCTGATTCATGAAGATATAATCTTCTCCTTCTTTATATAAGAATTGGTAGGGACGACGTTCAACACGTACATCTTCCAGTTTTTCACCGATGTTGAAACGACGTTCCAGAACGTATCCGCTAACTACATCTTTCAGTTTAGTACGCATGAAAGTGTTACCTTTACCTGGTTTTACATGCAGGAATTCAATACAGAAATAGAGCTTTCCGTCCATACGGATACAAGTTCCGTTTTTGATGTCTTGAGCATTAATCATACTGCTGTTTTTCTTTTTATATTATTGTAATTTAATTGTTTTCACAGGAAATCGAGTGCAAAAGTAATCTAAATCGGTAAAAAACACAAAAACTTTTGAGCAAAAATGAGTTATCTCTTGGTTAATTTAAAAAAAGTGCCTATTTTTGCAGCCCGATTACGTAGAATAATAACATAAAAACAAGATACAGTAATGAAAAGAACATTTCAACCCTCTAACAGAAAGAGAAAGAACAAACACGGTTTCCGTGAGAGAATGGCATCCGCTAACGGTCGTAGAGTGTTAGCAGCCCGCCGTGCAAAAGGCAGAAAGAAACTGACTGTTTCTGATGAGTACAACGGACAGAAGTGGTAATCAGTTGCCATCATGGAAACAAAAAAGGCGGAGAAATTGATCTCCGCCTTTTTTGTTTCCATGATTTTTTGAAAAATAGAATGTTAAAATACTCCGCTGTTGGCACTCGTTTATTGTTTTTTGCTTTTCTTTGTAGCCGAATATAGAAAAACATAAGCAAACATATACGATGAAAGAATATATCCGGGACTTGAAAACCCGTATAATCATAATAAGGTTGTTGAAATCTATAGGAGTGGGGATTATAGTTGCAGCAATTCTGGCGATGATTAGTGTCCTTGCATCGTAAATGAGGACATTTTTCATCGCCTACTTTTCATAAATTCAACTATTTTGTCGTATCTTTGGCGCATATTAACAGCAATGCGTATGACTATTAAAGAATTCTTTTCTTTTAAAACAAATAAATTTTTCTGGTTGAATATTATCGCCATGATTGTGGTGGTGATAGTGATGGTATTCGGTGTGTTGAAATGGCTCGATATACATACACATCATGGTGAGACAGTCATGGTGCCTGATGTGAAAGGTATGACGGTGGAAGAAGCCACAAAAATGTTCCGCAATCACGGGCTGGTATGTGTGATTTCCGACACCAAGTATGTGAAGGATGAGGCGGCAGGTATTATTCTCGATCTGAAGCCGGGAGTTGGAGAAAAAGTAAAAGAAGGCCGTACTGTCTACCTGACGGTCAATACATTGGATATTCCTTTGCGCGTCATTCCTGATGTCGCTGATAATAGTTCCCTTCGGCAGGCGGAAGCCAAGTTGCAGAGTGCCGGTTTCAAGCTGACTGAAATTCAGTTGATACATGGCGAGAAAGACTGGGTGTATGGTGTGAAGTATCAGGGACGCCAGTTGGCGACAGGAGAAAAAGTTCCTATGGGTGCTTCCCTGACGTTGATAGTAGGAAACGGAGCAGGCGATATGACCGGAGAAGACTCCATAGATACCGGTATGGATACGGAAAAACCTGTGGCATCAGACGCGTCACCAGCTCAGGAAGACAGTTGGTTTTAATTGATAAATAACAGAAACAGACTCACATGATAGAGGAAGAACTTCCGGACGGACTGGAAAATGACTTGGATGATATAGAACCTGTCGGTGACGAAGCCCAACTTTACGAACACTTCCGTGTGGTTGTAGACAAAGGTCAGGCGATGGTCAGAGTCGACAAATATCTGTTCGAACGTATTGTCAATGCTTCGCGCAACCGTATCCAGAAAGCTGCCGAAGACGGATTCGTTATGGCTAACGGCAAACCGGTGAAGAGTAGCTATAAAGTGAAGCCGTTGGACGTCATCACGGTGATGATGGATCGTCCGCGCTATGAAAATGAAATTATTCCTGAGGATATCCCCCTTACTATCGTTTATGAAGACCCGTACCTGATGGTTGTGAACAAACCTGCGGGACTGGTAGTGCATCCGGGACACGGGAATTACCACGGTACACTGGTCAATGCCCTTGCCTGGCACATGAAGGATAATCCTGATTATGACGCGAACGACCCGCATGTCGGACTTGTTCACCGGATTGACAAAGACACTTCGGGATTACTGGTGATTGCCAAAACGCCGGATGCGAAAACAAATCTTGGACTCCAATTCTTTAATAAAACAACCAAACGCAAGTATCGCGCCTTGGTATGGGGAATTGTAGAACAGAATGAAGGAACTATCATAGGCAATATCGCCCGCAACCCGAGAGACAGGATGCAGATGGCGGTGATGTCCGACCCGACGGTAGGCAAGCACGCCGTAACCCATTATCGCGTATTGGAACGGTTGGGATACGTCACTCTCGTGGAATGTATCCTGGAAACAGGGCGTACACATCAGATTCGTGTTCATATGAAACATATCGGCCATGTGCTGTTCAATGATGAACGCTATGGCGGTCATGAGATACTGAAAGGAACTCATTTCAGTAAATATAAACAGTTTGTAAATAATTGCTTTGACACTTGTCCCCGGCAGGCTTTGCATGCTATGACGTTGGGATTTGTGCATCCCGTCACAGGTGAAGAGATGCACTTTACTTCCGAACTTCCGGATGACATGACCCGGCTTATCGAGAAGTGGAGAGGCTATATCAGTAATAGAGAATTAGAATGAAACGCAACATTGCTATCGTAGCAGGGGGAGATACCTCTGAAATCGTAGTTTCCCTGCGTAGCGCACAGGGTATTTATTCCTTTATAGATAAGGAAAAGTATAATTTGTACATTGTGGAGATGGAAGGCCGTCGCTGGGAAGTACAATTGCCGGACGGAAAACGAATTCCGGTGGACAGAAATGATTTTAGTTTTACGGACGGAACGGAAAAGGTGGTGTTCGATTTTGCCTATATCACCATTCATGGCACACCGGGTGAGGATGGCCGCCTGCAAGGCTATTTTGACATGATGCGTATTCCGTATTCCTGCTGTGGGGTACTGGCTGCTGCCATTACTTACGATAAATTTGCCTGCAACCAGTATCTGAAAGCTTTTGGGGTGCGCATTGCCGAATCACTGCTGCTGCGCCGTGGACAATCGGTTTCCGATGAAGACGTGATCGAAAAAATAGGTTTGCCCTGCTTCATCAAGCCCAGTCTGGGCGGTTCGAGCTTCGGCGTTACGAAAGTAAAAACGAAAGAACAAATCCAACCTGCCATTGTTAAGGCTTTCGGAGAAGCGGAAGAAGTGCTTGTAGAAGCATTTATGGAAGGAACGGAGCTGACTTGCGGTTGCTATAAGACCAAAGAGAAATCGGTGGTATTTCCGCCTACGGAAGTGGTGACGCACAATGAGTTTTTTGATTACGATGCAAAATACAATGGTCAGGTAGATGAAATCACGCCTGCGCGTATCTCGGACGAACTGACCGAACGTGTGCAGATGCTGACTTCGGCTATCTATGACATATTGGGTTGCTCCGGCATTATCCGTGTGGATTATATAGTGACTGCCGGTGAAAAGCTTAACCTTCTCGAAGTGAATACAACTCCGGGAATGACTGCTACCAGCTTTATACCCCAGCAAGTGCGTGCTGCCGGACTGGAGATAAAGGATGTGATGACCGATATTATTGAAAACAAATTTTAATCGCGTTATGGATCTGACAGAGTTTAATGATATTCGCCCTTATAATGATGAGGAGCTTCCTCAAATCTTTGAGGAACTGATTGCTGATCCGGCTTTCCAGAAAGCCGCCACAGGAGCTATACCGAACGTCCCATTCGAACTTCTGGCGCAGAAAATGCGTGCTTGTAAGACAAAACTGGATTTCCAGGAAGCATTCTGCTATGGCATTTTGTGGAAGATCGCTGCCGACCATACGGCCGGATTGACCCTTGACCACACTGCTATACCGGACAAGAGCAAAGCCTATACTTATATATCAAATCATAGGGATATTATCCTTGATTCGGGTTTCCTTTCCATTTTGCTGATCGACCAGGGAATGGATACCGTGGAAATTGCGATTGGGGATAATCTGCTGATTTATCCCTGGATTAAGAAACTGGTTCGTGTCAACAAATCCTTTATTGTGCAGCGGGGATTGACCATGCGGCAGATGCTTGAATCCTCGGCACGGATGTCACGTTATATGCATTACACCATTTCGCAGAAAAAACAGTCTATCTGGGTTGCGCAGCGTGAAGGGCGTGCGAAAGACTCCAATGACCGTACACAGGATAGTGTCCTGAAGATGCTGGCAATGGGTGGTGAAGGTGATTTGGTAGAGCGTCTGATGGAAATGAACATTGCTCCGCTTGCCATTTCATATGAATATGACCCTTGTGATTTTCTGAAAGCGCAGGAATTTCAATTGAAAAGGGACGTAGAAGGATATAAGAAGACTACACAGGACGATTTGATTAATATGCAGACTGGTCTGTTCGGATATAAGGGCAGAGTCCATTTCCAGGTTGCCCCCTGTCTGAATGATGAGTTGCAACGTCTGGATCGTTCATTGCCTAAACCGGAACTGTTTGCCCGTATTTCTTCTTGTCTCGACCGTAGAATCCATCGTAACTACCGTATTTATCCGGGTAATTATGTGGCTTACGATTTGCTGAACGGTACGACGAAGTTTGCATCTAACTATACCGAAGAAGAGAAACAACAGTTTATAAACTATATTGAGCAACAATTGGGTAAGATAAAGATTCCGAATAAGGATGAGGAGTTTTTGCGTGAGAAGTTGTTATTGATGTATTCCAATCCGTTAGTAAATCATTTAGCTGCCTGCCAATGAGAAGAAGTAAATTACATATAGTCTGGTTGTGGGGATTGCTATTCCTGATGACTGCTTGTGGAGATGACGACTATTATTATCCTTCGGTGCAACTGGAATTTGTTACAGTAGTGTCCGGTGAGGATGGTAGCATACAGACGCTTATCCCCGATAAAGGGGAGTCGTTGCCTGTATTGGAAGACCGTACAGGGTCTACTATTTCTCCGAATACTTCCAGACGTGTAATGAGTAATTATGAACTGCTGACGGGCGGTGTCCGTATTTATTCTTTGCAGTCACTTATAACGCCGGAGCCCAAGCCGGAAGATGATCCGGTTTATAAAGACGGCGTAAAGACTGATCCTGTAGAGATGGTCAGCATTTGGCTTGGACGGAATTATCTGAATATGATTTTGAATCTGAAAGTCAGCACCGGCAAGGGACATGTATTCGGCATAGTGGAAGATATATCCGAACTGGAAACAAAAGGTATTGTAAATATGTTATTATATCATGATGCGAACAGTGATGCGGAGTATTACAACCGACGCGCTTATATCTCTGTTCCTTTGGAGAAATACGTAGATGCGGAAAATCCTGACCGGGCGATAAAGATTAAGTTTAAATATTACAAGTACGGTGAGGACGGGGCTGGCGAAGAGTCAGACAAATATTGTAATCCCGGATTTGACTATATCCCGGAACTGAATTGAAGAATTGAGTATATATGTTTAAAATGAATCAACTAATCGTGGGACTATTTTTATTTCTTTCTTCCCTCTTCTCCTGTCAGCAGAAAGGGGACTTTCAGTCAATGAATGTAGAGGATTTCGATACTCTTATTCAGAATGAGGATATACAGCGCCTGGATGTCCGCACATTGGCCGAATATTCGGAAGGGCATATTGCAAAAACGATTAATATCAATGTGATGGATGATTCTTTTGCCGCAATGGCAGACTCATTATTGCAGAAAGACAGACCGGTGGCTGTATATTGCCGTAGTGGCAAACGAAGCAAGAAGGCTGCTGCTATTCTGGGTGCGAAAGGCTATAAAGTCTTTGACCTCGATAAGGGATTTAATTCCTGGCAGGAAGCAGGTAAAGAGACGGAACGTTAATTTGAACAGTAGTAATTATAGGATATCGGACACGGATTAGCCAACTTATAGATTATAATCCGGAAATGTAAAAAATAGTTGCCTGACCCGTGCCTGATAAATAAAAGATTGAATCATTCTTTCTTGTCAGATTTGAATTCTATCCCTATTGTATAATAATGTGGTATATCTTTTAGTATTTCCGCTTTCATTTCCGGGTCAATTTCTTTCTCTCCGCAGAATCGGATGATGTTATATTTCTCGTCCAGCCAAGCTGAACCGTATAAAATCAGGGGAATTTTGAAATGTTCTTCTTCTCCCTCTTTTATAGTCTGAAATTTGAATGGGCGCGGATAATAAACGTAAGAATGATATTTCTCTACCGGCCGCAATTTTAAAGGCACACCGCCCCGCATGGCTCCAGGTACGTTAATGGTACAGACTGAAGTTGAATCATTGGACTTTCTAAGATACACTGCCAGTTCTTTTATTTCTTCCCATTCGTTTTTTCCTTCCGGAATATTTTTTATTTTCCGGAAAGCTTGCCGGTGTTCTTCCGGTACTACATTCAACGACTGGATATTGTTTCCAAGCCTGATGCTATGTGCTTGCTTGGGTGATTTTCCTTTTTCGTATTCGTCTACATAGACGTTGACTGAATATGTTTTGTTCAGGAACTCTTTCAAGTCGAAACGGAAAATATGAGTATCCATAGCTTCCAGTACATTGTAGATGTCTTCTAATTGCGGCTCTGATTTTATTACCTGAGGGCTTTTCTCCTGGGCATTTGCTATGCCTGCAAGAGACAGGCATAGCAAAATGGCTGTTAGTTTGTTTTTTCTCATGTGCATATGTTTTTTGTAATGCTAGATGCTTTCAAGCAATTTCTTCAGAACGACTGTTGCCGAGATTTCACGGTTTGCAGCTTCCGGAATGACGATTGATTGCGGACTTTCAATGACATCATCCGTGACAATCATATTTCTGCGAACCGGCAGGCAGTGCATGAAATAAGCATTGTTAGTGACGGCCATCTGGCGGTCGCTTACTGTCCATGCGCGGTCTTTGCTCAATATCTGTCCGTAATTATCGCCTGCATAAGCAGCCCAGTTTTTAGCATATACAAAGTCGGCTCCTTCAAAAGCCTTCATCTGGTCATACTCTACCTTGGCATTTCCTACAAATTCGGGAGCCAGTTCGTATCCTTCCGGGTGGGTAATGACAAAATCATAATCGGTAGCGTTCATCCATTCCGCAAAAGAATTTGGAACGGCCTGCGGCAATGGACGGGGATGCGGTGCCCAGGTCATGACCACTTTCGGACGTGGAGTTTTCTTATACTCTTCAATTGTAATCAAGTCAGCGAAACTCTGTAGCGGATGGCGGGTTGCAGCCTCCATGGAGAATACCGGACGTCCCGAGTGTTGGATGAATTGATTCAGAATCGTTTCCTGATAGTCAAAATCACGATTCTCGAAACGGGCGAACGAACGTACTCCGATTATATCACAGTAGCATCCCATTACAGGAATAGCCTCTAATAAATGTTCCGGCTTGTCACCATCCATGATAACGCCCCGTTCGGTCTCCAATTTCCAGGCGCCTTGGTTGATATCCAGCACCATAACGTTCATCCCCAGATTAAGCGCAGCTTTCTGTGTGCTGAGACGGGTGCGCAGGCTGGAATTGAAGAAGATCATCATTAATGTCTTATTCCTACCCAGTTCTACATATTTGAAGCGATCGTTCTTGATTTCAAATGCTTCTGCAAGGGCCGATTTTAAATCGCCGATGTCCTGTACACAAGTAAATTTCTTCATTTTATCTATCATTAATTCGTTATTGTCTTATGAATTCATTCTACCATCTTGTTTGTCCCTCTCCTTCGATGATCCATTTGTAAGAAGTGATTTCTTCCAGTCCCATCGGGCCCCGTGCATGCAGTTTCTGCGTGCTGATGCCTATTTCGGCTCCTAAGCCGAATTGTGCTCCGTCGGTGAAAGCGGTGGATACATTAGTATATACACAAGCGGCATCTACTATCTTTGTAAACAGCGCCGCACGTTCCTTGTTTTCCGTGACGATACATTCGCTATGCTTCGAACTATTTTCCTGAATATGCCCCAAGGCATCTTCAAAGCTCTTCACAGTCTTGACGGCCATTTTGTAATCCAGAAACTCCGTTCCGAAACTTTCTGCCTTCGCATGCTGCAAGAGTTCGGCAGGATAGTGCCCTTCTAATGCCTGATAAGCCTGCTGATCCGCATAAATAATCACATGGCTGTCTTTCAATTTCTCGCAAAGCCCGGGAAGTTCAGCCAGCCTTTTCTCATGCACGATAGTACAGTCCAACGCATTACATACACTCACCCTGCGTGTCTTGGCATTATGGATAATATCCGCCCCCTTGCTTACGTCTCCAAACTCATCAAAGTAAGTATGGCAAATACCAGCCCCCGTTTCAATAACGGGAATCCTTGCATTTTCGCGTACAAAATTGATAAGCCCGCTACTTCCCCTGGGAATAATCAAATCAACATAGCCTACTGCATTTAGTAGCACTGCCGTAGCTTCTCTGTCTGCCGGAAGCAGTTCTACAATATGGGGATTGACATTGAATCTTTTCAATACTTCATGAATCACACTGATAATAGCCCGATTGGAACAGTCAGCGTCACTTCCCCCTTTCAGCACGCAAGCATTCCCGCTCTTCAGGCAAAGAGAGAATACGTCGAAACTGACATTAGGGCGAGCTTCGTAAATAATCCCTATTACTCCGAAAGGTACGCTGATCTTTGTCAACTTCATCCCATTCGGGCGGACAGTCTCTTTCAGCACCCTACCCAAAGGAGAGGGGAGTGTAGCTACATTACGTGTATCCGCCGCAATACCTTTCAAACGCTCTTCCGTCAATTTCAACCGGTCGTACTTCGGATCATTTTTGTCCATTCGTGCGAGATCTTTTTCATTCTCTGTAAGAATGAAAGACGTTTCTGCAACCGCTGCGTCAGCCACTGCATTTAAAATCTGATTGATGGTATCATCATTCAGCAAGGCTAATTCCCGACTTGCTGCCTGCACGGCAGCAAAGGTTTCGTTTAAATCTGTAGTCATTTGCTCCTTTTTTGCATTAAATGGAAAGATAAACTATGCAAATATAGTGAATGATGTGAATAAAACTCGTTGAAAAACAAAATAAATGTTGGGTAGTTATTTATAATGCTCTCTTTTAAATCAGAGTTTAAAATAGATTTGGAGAATATTTATGTTTCCTTCTTTCTCTTACAATGTGATTACAAAGTGAATATTTGCTGTCACCTGTCACAACTTTGCGTTTAAACCTTTGATTGCGAGTGAGTAAGGACGTGACAGCAGCATGTGACAGCACGGTGACAGCAGAAGTGGTGTCACCATTTCTCTTCTTTTTTCTTTCTTCTCTTCCTTTTCTCTTTCTTGAAAGTCGCAATCTGCATAGCTTTATGTTTTTTAACCGTAGGGGATATTCGTTTCATGCCTTTAAACTGTTGGTTTCATGGGATGAAACTAGAGTTTCACATGCTTGAAACCAAAGTTTCATACGCTTGAAACTCTAGTTTCAATTACTTGAAACAATTGTTTCCTTCGCTTGAAACTCTAGTTTCTTCGGTGCGAAACTAAAGTTTCAGGCAAGGAAACTAACTTGAAACTTGCTTTTAAAAGAGGAAGAAGAGGTGACAACAGAAATGCTGTCACCGTGTTGTCACATGTTGCTGTCACATCATTACTTATTCACAATCAAAGACTTAAATGTAAAGATGTGACAGGTGACAGCAAAATTCCACTTTTTAATTCTCTAGTAGAGTAGCTGAAATTATATTTCAACTCATTTCCGCACTGGCTTGATTCGCTGAAACTATTTGTATGAAAGGTTATTATTAGAAATTGTCTCCTTGCCATGGAAGGTCTTGTCCGGGATCTTCTCCCATTTCTCCTTCTTCTATTTCGATTCCTATATTGCCTGGTGTTCCTATATGGTCAATATTGGTTAATGCAATGCTGTGTATATAGTTCCTTTTAAAAGTAATGGTACTGTTGATTATTTGTTTTTCATCCTCTTCCGGATTTTTTTTCCAATAGACTGTCACTTTAATGTTTTCGGTCAAGTGCTGGTTAACGCCGGTAGGTATGTTTGCTGTCAGATTTTTCATGCTGACCATTTTCAACTCTGATTCAACTGTTTTGTGAATATCACCACTCGCATCCAAATAAATACTTGGTGCATCGTCCAATTGTATTCTGAGCTGTCCGCTTTCCAAACCTGTTTGTTTGAACTTGACTCCGAAAAAACGGCGATAGAGCATAATCGGATTTTCCATTCCGTCTGTAACGTTCAACTTGTCTATTAGTCCATGATAACGTTCGATGAATGGGCGGCCACACTTGTCTTGCCCTTCGCTCTTTGTTTGTATTTTAGGGTTTTCGATATTGTATAAGAATTTAACTCCGTCTACTTGTTCGGCAGTAAGGAACTTATTCAAGCATTCTCCTTTGATTTTTCCGTTGCGCTCTAAATCGAATGGAGCTGCAAAACCGCCATCTTCCATTCGTATGGAATCCTTTGCGTTGGCTATCATGGAGCAGGATATGCGATACGTATATCCGTCGATGACCCTTATTTTTAAATTCTCAGGGTTCTTGGCTTTGTCTAATTGAAATATTCCATAGGCATATGGCTTTGAAGTCGGATTTGCTCCCTCTTTAGGTGTCATGGATATGGCGATTCCTACTATTGTTTTACTTTCATCAATTACAGACGACTTTGTGGAACGTGACATCGGCAATTCGGTAATAAGGTAGTCTCCGTCTAGTTTTAAGTTAAGTTCCGAATAAGTAGTGGGCGGCTCTTGATACAGATTTTTCTCTTCAATACATGACTGTAAGGTGAAAGCTGTGAATAGGCAGCCTGTAATCATAAGATGTTTGATTTTCATATGAATGTTTTTTTAGTATTGTTCAACTTTGATGTGATTGATTATTTCCCAATTTCCTGTTCTGCTTCTTCCATTTCGGCGTTCTCACCGAAAGAGATGGTGGCATTATTTATATATTTGTCTATCTTGGTTATTTTGACTATGTTCTTTTTGTTTCTTCTCATCTTAAGACCTTGGTCAGCGTATATGGTATACCATTCTTCTTCGTCAGCCGGGCGGTAGGCGATGGTGAACCCGATTGTCTCATCATCCTTTAACCTTGCTGTATAATAATCTGATATGTCGTACATTGAAATGATTCGTTCTTCCGATTTTGATGTTCCGTCGGGAGAGTATAATAGATATAGCGGTGAAATATCAGTTGCTGTGATTTTGATAGAATCACCGGGATTTAACTCGTTTGTGGTGAATTGTACCGAGTAATAGGCACGTTTTAATGAGATGGAAACGGAAGTGTTGGTATCCGGGGATAAGAAATCCATCTGCTGGCTGCCGAAAAAGCGCTTAACGGTGGGATGAGTACTTGTACTATCCTGTTTCATTTGCATTTCACCTTTGTATATATGTTGGTAGAATGACTGATTGATATTTAGAGGGTTAATTGAAATCAATAAGTCATTGGTGATACGTCCGTCCATTCCTTTTGAGGGAGAGCATGAGAAAGGAAGACCATAAAGAGGAATGTCATTTTCCACTTTGCAGTATGGGGCGTCTTTATAATCTAAGAAACTGCAATCAAACCGGTAGGTATATCCTTCGATTAATCCTATTTCCACTCTGTAAGGATCGTCGAAAAGGCCGGATGCATAAGGCTGAAAAGAAGTCAGGCTTTTTCCTTTCCAAAATACGTTGACTGCATATAATCCACCGGGTAGGCTGGAAGCAACCGAACGTCCTAATGGCTGCTCGTCCACTTCAAGAAAAGGGGCGATGTCCAGACTTACATTAAACTCTTTGCCGACAGGAAATAGCGGAGTTGAGTCTGCTGTCGTTTCATTCTTGTCACCCTCGCAAGAGGTGGTTAAGAAGATGAATATAATAAGTGCAAAATGCCAATGTTTTAATAGCATGAGGTTATATTGTTTGTTTCAGGGAACAAATATACTGCTATTAATAATTTATTGCAAATAAAGTGTTTCGTATTTCTATGGGCAGTTTGTTTTATATCGTTCGGTTGATACTCTTTTTATTCGATATACAAATAATCATAGTGCACCACCGGCTTCTTTCCGTGTTTGCCAATGGCCTCTTGCGCCTGCTTTGAATCACAGTTTACTTTTCCTACGCCTATCTGGTTTCCCTGAAAGTCCATGATGCGTACGATATCGTCTTTTTCAAATTCTCCTTCGATATGGGTGATTCCAATCGGAAGTATGCTGACAGCTTTCTCTGAGTTTAGTACTTCCGTGGCGCATTCATTGATATGAATTTCTCCTTTTGCAAATCCCTCACTATGTGCAATCCATTTTTTGACACTGGATACCGGTTCTTTAGAAGGGATGAAACGTGTACAAAGTGTATTTTGGGGACGTTGCAGCAAGTCTACCAGAATATTGTCACGTTTCCCGTTGGCGATGATGACTGTAATTCCTTCATCGGCTACTTTACGGGCGATATTTGTTTTTGTCAACATGCCACCCCGACCGAAACTGGACTTGGATGCCTGGATATAGTTGGATAAATCTTTGCCATGACCGATTTCCTGAATGACGGAAGAATTGGGATCGGCAGGAGAACCATTATAAATGCCGTCGATATTGCTTAAAATGATAAGTGCTTGCGCATCCATCATGGAAGCGATGAGTCCGGACAGCTCGTCATTGTCCGTGAACATCAGCTCACTGACAGAAATGGTATCGTTTTCATTGACAATAGGAATGACGTTATTTTCGAGCATCACCGTCATGCAGTTCTTTTGATTCAGATAATGGCGGCGGGTGCCGAAATTCTCTTTCGTTGTCAGCACCTGACCGACAGCGATGCCGTGTTCACGAAATAGTTCGTAGTAGCGATTGATTAGTTTTGCCTGTCCGACGGCAGAAAATAGCTGACGCTGGTCTACACTGTCAAGTTTCTTTTGCGGGTGTATTTCGCTGCGTCCGGAAGCGACGGCTCCCGAAGAAACCATAATAATTTCCACACCGGATTTATGTAATTCCGCTATTTGGTCAACAAGTGCCGACATGCGGGTTACATCCAGCGTTCCATCGCGGCGTGCCAATACATTGCTTCCTACTTTTACTGCGATTCGTGTAAATTCCTGTTTCATCTTTACTAACGATTTGAAAGCACAAATATAGGACTTTTTGTCGATATGTAACCAAAACAGGCTGAAAAGAATATCAAGGAAGGCCTGGAACGAATTAGTCGCTATCTTTCTCGTCCCGACTTCTGATAAGTTCGGTGGCTGCCTCGTATTCTTCCTCGGTGACAAGGATAGAAACGGCAGGAGCGATGTAGGGAGCTAGTGTCCCCATAATCCCGTCTTTGATGACGCAACGGATATTATTACTCTCTAATAACCCTTTGATGATTTCGGCTTCCCATGGAGAACCGGAGAATACTTCTATCGACTTGCTATAATCTTCTTCTTTCATGACTGTATGGTATTAGGGGTTGTTTTCTACAAATATAACAAAAAAGAAAGACAAAAGGTTATTCTTCTCTTAAAATTTATTCGAGTGTGATGTGTTTCACACTAATTTGTCGGTTTAGAAATGTAGACGCTGATTCGGAGAATTTCTCTTCCGCCTCTGTGGTGTAAAACTGGCAATTTCCGTTCTTTGTGCACTTTGCGTCCATTTCCGGATGTCTTCTCAAATAATCTTTCAGGCTTTCCGCTACATATTCTCCTTGTGAGATTACGCTGATGTCATTGGCAATGTATTGTCGGATTTTAGGAAGAAGGAGAGGGAAGTGGGTGCATCCGAGAATGACGGTGTCTATTTGTGGATCTTTTGAGAGTAGTTGGTCTATATATTTGCGGATGAAGTAATCGGCTCCATCGTTTTGTGATTCATTGTTTTCAACTAATGACACCCACATCGGGCATGCCACTCCGCTTACCTGAATATCCGGGAACAGCTTATGAATTTCCAAAGGGTAAGATTCGGATTTGATGGTACCTGCTGTTGCCAGTACACCGATATGCCGGTTCTTACTAATATCTCCGATACATTCTACGGTGGGACGAATCACGCCGAGCACACGGCGTGCCGGGTCAATTTTGGGTAAATCATTCATCTGAATGCTGCGTAGTGCCTTGGCGGAAGCTGTGTTGCAGGCCAATATGACCAAATGACAGCCCATGTCGAATAGTTTGTTGACAGCTTGCCGGGTGAATTCGTACACGACTTCAAAAGAGCGTGTCCCGTAAGGAGCACGTGCATTGTCGCCCAAGTAGATATAGTCATATTCAGGCAATGCTTCTCTTATCTTGTCCAGGATAGTCAGGCCACCGTAGCCGGAGTCGAACACTCCGATAGGGCCGGGTATATGCGATAGATGTTGATTCATGACAAACAGGATTTATATACGCAAATGTACACCAAAAAAAGTGAAAGCGAAAGAAGTTTGAACTTCTTTCGCTTTCGCTTTTAGTATTTCTTTCTCTTGGCGAGAAATCTTATTTGATACCCAGATTTGCTTTAACCTTATTGGTCAAGTTAATACTTAGTGACTCGTTAACGTAAGGAATCGGAGTTCTTGCAAGGTCGAAGATGTAGACTACACCTTCAGCGGCACCTACAGCTTTGATAGCATTGTCCAACTTCTGATAGATAGGAGCCATTGCGTCATTCTGGGCTTTCGCCATTTGCTGCTGTGCATCCTGTTGGAATTGTTCTTGTCTCTGCATCATATCCTGCAACTCTTTCTGTCTTCTTTCCGCGATATTGGCCGGAAGAGAATCCTTAGCGATAGCTTGCTGGAATTCCTGATATTTCTTATTGAATTCTTCCTGAGTTCTTTGAAGTTCGGCAGTGAGTTGTTTTTCCAATGTTTGGATGTCGTTTTGTGCCTTAGTAAATTCAGGCATCACAGTGATAATCTCCTGTGCATTAATATGACCGAATTTCAGGTTCTGTGCAAATACACCCATTGGGAGTGCAAGCAACATTACAAGTGCGATTTTTTTTAGCATAGTTCTATAATTTATTTGAATGTTTTTTTTAGTTATTTCCAGTTGCAAATGTATGAAATTAATTTGAATATCCTAATCTTCTTAGGATTTCATCACTAATATCTATACGTGGATTTGCAAAAATTATACCTGCAGCAGAGGCTCTGTCGACTACCATGTCATATCCATGCTGTTGCGATACAGCTTTCACTGCTTCATAGATGTCATCCTGAATCGGCGAAATCAGCTTCTCTCTCATCTTGGCTAATTCGCCTTCAGGGCCGAAATATTTGCGTTTCAGTTCGGCCGCTTCTTTTTCTTTGGCTACGATTTCATCCTCTTTCTTTGTCTTTTGGGCAGCAGATAGAGTGGATGATTTTGTCTGGTAATCCTGGAACATCTTTTGTGCTTCCTTTGCCAGAGTTTCTACTTCACCCTGATATTTCTTCGTAGCTTCTTGCATTTGCTCATTGGCGCTTTGAGCAGCCGGAATATTCTTCATAATATATTCCGTATCGATCAGTGCAAATTTTTGTGCGTTTGCTGCCATTCCGACGGCAAACAGCAACATGATTAATAGAACAGACTTTCTCATGACGTTTAGTTTTTTGTGATACATTAGAATTCTTGTCCTAAGATAAAGTGGAATTGACTTCCGCCATATTGTTTAGAACCAAATACTTTATCGAAACCGTAACCCCAGTCGATACCCATCATACCAATCATCGGCAAGAAGATACGAACACCGACACCGGCAGAACGTTTCAACTCGAACGGATTGAATTTCTTGATATCATGCCATGCGTTACCTGCTTCTAAGAAACCTAACACATAAATGTTAGTACTTGTTTCCAGCATCAACGGATATCTTAATTCGATACCAAGACGTGCATAAGCATAACCTTCAGAACCGTATGGGGTCAATGAGCTGTTTTCGTAACCACGCAGAGCAATACTTTCTGTAGCATAGGTTGAATAACCGGTCATACCGTCGCCACCGACATCGAATGTACCGAACGGTGATTTCTTGTATTCGTTATAGTGACCCAGCAAACCGAACTCTGTGCGTGTCATCAATACAAGACACTTAGGATGTGCAACCGGATCCATCAACGGAGTATATGTTTTTCCTTTGAATTTCCATTTGTGGTACTCTACCCATCTGTGAAGTTTATTCATGTTGTCCTGGGTAATGCTACCGTCTGATCTGTAATATCCTTTATAGTCCTTGCCATCCATCAACGAATACGGTGGAGTGAACTGAACTGACAATGAGAAATCGGAACCCGTACGCGGGAAGATCGGATTGTCAATAGAGTTACGTGCCAAAGTCAATGAGATACTGAGGTCATTACATTTACCGTTGGTTACCGGGAAATATTGCCAGTCGCTCAAGTTATAGCGTTGATAAGCCAACTCTGCAGAGAGTGTGAAATAGTCATCCGGCCATTTCAGACGTTTACCCCAACCTGCTGAAAGTCCCCACATCTTGATTGATTTGTCAGGGTCATAATAGTTTTCGTAGTTGTTGTAGTTGCCATAGTTATACATACCATAGCCACCGTAACCGCTATACATACTATTGTAATAGTTGTTGAAGTAACTGGAGTTATAGTAACGGCTGCTAATATCAGTCTGTACAGAGAAGAATGCCGATAAAGAGAATGAATTCGGGCGTTTTCCTCCAAACCAGGGGTCGAAGAATGAAATACTATATGATTGGTAGTATTTAGCATTCGTCTGTCCGCTGATGGTCAATGTTTGTCCGTCACCTTGCGGCAGGATACCACGGTAGTTTTCACCCGGATGCAGCAAGTTGGCAACAGAGAAGTTGGTGAACTTCAGACTCAATTTACAGAAAATACCGGTTTCTCCCCAACAAGCAGAGAATTCTACCTGGTCGTTTGCTTTGGATGTCAACGGCAAGCCTATGTCAACAGTTCCGTTCATAGGATCCGGTTGAATGTCCGGTTGCAGTTTTTCAGGGTCAAAGTGTCCCATCTGCTGGATTTCACGCAAAGAACGCATCAGGTCTTCCTTGCTGAACAGTTGTCCCGGACGAATACGAAGCTCACGACGAACAACGTTCTCATACAAACGGTCGTTACCGCTGATGTTGATCTTGTTGATAGTAGCCTGACGACCTTCATAGATTCTCATTTCGAGGTCGATAGAGTCACCGACAATATTAACTTCCACAGGGTCGAGGTTGTAGAACAGGTAACCGTTGTTATAATATAAGTTACCGATAGCATCATCATCCGTTGAAGTACGTTCCTCCAATAACTTCTGGTTATATACATCCCCCTTCTTCATGCGAAGTAAATAGTTCAACTGTTCGGAAGGGTAAAGGGTGTTACCTACCCAGGTTACATTGCGGAGATAGTATTTCTGTCCTTCGTCTATGTTCAGATATACATTAACTGTCTTTTCATCGTATTGTGCGATGCTGTCTTTTGCGATCATGGCATCACGGTATCCCAACTCATTATACTTGTCGATGATAAGTTGCTTGTCTGCTTCGTAGTTCTCAGGCACGAATTTCTTTGTGCGGAACAAGTTGCGAAGTTTGCCTTTCTCATTGGTTTTCTTCATTACCCGTTTCAGCTTGGAAGCTTTGATGGCGGAGTTACCAACGATTTCGATAGCGTGAACTTTGATTTTTTCCTTTTTATCAATGTCGATGTCGACAATTACCTGATTCTCACTGGAAGGATCGTCTTTCTGTGAAATGATGACTTCTGCATTCTTAAATCCTTTATCGTCGAAGTAACGTTTGATCAATGTCTTGGCGCGGTCTACGGTATTCGGGGTAATCTGCATACCTTTTACCATACCTAATTTGCCTTCCAAATCAGTACGTTCGGACTTCTTGACACCATGATAACGTACGTCAGAGATACGTGGACGCTGTGTCAGACTGATCTTTAACCAGATTTTGTTGCCTTCCACTTTCTCGGCTGTGATTTGTACGTTTGAGAACAAGCCATGACGCCAATAACGTTTGATTGCTCCGGTGATTTCGTCACCCGGCACAGTGATTGTTTGTCCTACCGATAGTCCTGATAGTCCAATCAATACATAGTCTTCGTAATTCTTCACGCCTTCGACCTTTATGTCCGCTATCTCATACTTTTTGGGTGTTCCGGAGTATAAGATGACAGGTTTCGAGTCTTCATCAGTATTGGCATTTTGCGCAATACCTGTTGTCGCAAAGCAACACAGGCAGATAAACGTTATGAATAGATAGGAAATACGATAATGCATTTATGTTATAATTTGATGTTTCGAATTATGTTAGCTGATTTGTTCACTGGTTTTGCCAAAGCGGCGCTCCCGTTGCTGATATTCGTAAATGGCTTTGTAGAATTCTTCTTTGTCGAAGTCCGGCCAAAAGGTATCACAAAAATAGAGCTCCGAATAAGCACATTGCCATAGCAGGTAGTTGCTTAGTCGGATTTCTCCTCCCGTACGGATTAATAAATCAGGGTCGGGCATAAATTTTGTTTCCAGATGAGATGCGATGCATTCATCTGTTATTTGTTCGGGAGATAGTTCTCCCTTTTTAACCTGTGTCGCTATTTGGCGGACTGCTTCAGTTATTTCCCAACGGGAAGAGTAACTAAGAGCCAATACCAGGCACATACCTGTATTCCCTGCCGTATGTTCTATGCATGATGCCAAACTTTTCTGAACTTCATCCGGTAATTTCTTGAAATCACCGATAATCTTGAAGCGAATATCGTTTTTCATCAGTGTCTCTTCTTCAATAGAATCTAGCAATAGATTCATCAGAGCCGCTACTTCTTCTTGCGGTCGATTCCAGTTCTCGGTAGAGAAGGTGTATAAAGTCAGATACTTCACTCCCAAGCGGGCTGCGTCTTCGATAATTTTCTGTACCGTTTCTGCGCCTGCACGGTGACCGTAAGTACGTTCTTCCCCTCGTTGTTTTGCCCATCGTCCGTTGCCGTCCATGATGATGGCTACGTGTTGGGGTATCCGAGTTTTGTCTATTTGTTCTATATAGGACATCTTCTTATTTTAAACGTATACGTTTTATTATTGACCGGCATGTTCTGGATCCAAGTCAAACCATAGCTGATTCAGACGACCACTCCACACTTCAGAGCCATAAGGGTAACTGTGTGTCTTGGTAGCTCTCGTAGTGTCTTCTTCGTCTTCAACTTCTTCTTCAAAGCTAGCCTCGCCCTTACTGAAAAGGATAAAGATATTATTATTTTCAGTATCAATTACAGACGAATAAGTTTTTCTTCCTCTAAATTCAGGCTTTTCGGTACTTGGCTTAAAATCGGATTCACTCCAATCCTGATAGGGGAAATCGAATTTCTTATTTGCTTTTTTCCATGCGATACCTGCCTTGGAAACATAAAATGATTCGAAGTCTTCTCCGAAGATATAGAATTGGTCATTATAATACATGATAGAGGGACTTGTCAATGCAGGACAACTTGTGTCTACATTGTTTGGTGGCAGGGGAGTCCATATATCTCCCATATAACCCCAAGGAACAATAGTTTTAGTCTCTCCAACAGTCGGTTGTTCTTTGTATTCGCCAATAAGCATTATTGCATCAACTTTGGTCGATGTTGCATAAGTCGTATAAGAAATATTGCCAATCGGAAAATCGTCGGGTACTGCTTGAAGTTCTTTTTCTGCCCGTGACTCGATCTTTTCTGTTGAATCAAAGACTTTTTTGCTATCAACAGTCTTGATATATGTTATTTTATGACTTAAGGGAGCAAGTAGCAGATTTACGTATTCATTATTGAATAAATTAGATTCTGTCCATGTTGTTCCATCAGTAGACTCATAAACTTTTCCATTCTCTATCGTTGATGTTGCGTATAGCTTTTTATCATATGATAATATTGAAGTTGGAAGCGTATTATTAAATACATTACCGTCCACTTCACTTGAAGACCAAGATTTAGGATTGTCTTTTTGTGCACGATATACCTTAAGTTTACCACCCACAATAGAATAAGTCAGGATTTCGTCAGCTAAAATAACAGATTTCAGTTCTTTTACTTGATTATCAAGTTCTGCATCATTAATGTTTCCCCAATATTTCCATCTCAACGAGTCCGGATCATGTTTATGTACTCGTACAGTAATAGTGTATTCTTTGACTTGATCAGGAGATATACCTGCTAAAGCTTCAGTTGACCATACCTTAACTTTTAAAGGATTACGAAGATCTATAGAATCACTCATGTTGATAATAGAATCTTGATCGTTTTGATCCTTCATTGTAACAACACCTGATGCTGTCGTTAATGTTTTGATTAGAATCTTATCAATAATGGTATCGGCATGAACGGGGAGAGAATCCTCATTATAAATAAGACCTTGTTGCTGATCAATAGTAAATTTATAGCTCCCAAGGCCTGCTGTGTCAAGTGCAAATGCATGTATAGTCGCATCCGGGCTATATTCGATGTTATTATCGTCATCAAGACATGACGTTATAACAAATGACACCATGAAAAAACTCGCAATGAATGATAAAAACTTTATTCTCATTTGAAAGATTGTGTTTATTTACAAGTTGCAAAAATAGAAACATTTTTTCCGATAAAGAACAATACCGGCAAGTTTTATATAAAATTATAGATAATAATACTGATTTTATCGACGTAAAACTCCCTGAGCAGGACTATTTTAGCTACGTTTGATGAATGTAATGCCAAATCTGTCTTTCGAAGTGTTCTTCTGTCGAGTAACTAAATTTATCGCTTATTTCAGGTGCTTTAACACCGGAATATAGCCTGCTGGGGCACTTCTCGATAAATGCTTCATCCCATAAGCCGTTATCAATGAAAGATTGCAGCAACTGACTCCCGCCTTCGACTAACAATGATTGTATCTTACGCTGATATAGCTCTTCCATAATCTGTATCAGTGGGTTATGGCTGAAATCAATCGTGATATAGGTGATGTTTTTTTCTTCAGAACGTTTCTTCTCTGTAAAGATTAATGTCGGAATATCTCCGTCGAATATTTGTAAATCGTTTGGAAGGGATAAGCTACGGTCTAAAACGATACGTATCGGATTATGTCCATACCAATTGCGTACTGTTAGTGACGGGTTATCCAGTAAGGCTGTCCGTCGGCCTACCATGATGGCATCGGCTTCTGCCCTTTTCTTATGTACTAACATGGACGAGAGAGGAGAGGAAAGTATCACCGGCTTTCCGTTAGTACGTTCTATATCAATGAAGTGGTCAGCCGATTCTGCCCATTTCAATGTAATGAAAGGACGATGAAGTGTGTTGAAAGTAATAAAGCGACGAATCAAATGCTGGCATTCTTTTTCCAATACGCCAACTATCACTTCTCGTCCGGCATCCCGTAGCTTCTGGATACCTCGTCCGGCTACCTTTGAAAAAGGGTCTTGGCAGCCAATGACAATCCGCGGAATCTGTTTCTCAATAATCAAATCGGCACAAGGTGGAGTTTTTCCATAATGTGAGCAAGGCTCCAGACTTACATAGATCGTGGAACGTTGCAATAAAGATTCATCTTTGACGGAACGGATGGCATTGACTTCGGCATGTGCCTCTCCGCAACGAATGTGGTAGCCTTCGCCGATAATACGCCCGTCACATACGATAACAGCCCCTACCATCGGATTGGGAGCAACATTGCATAATCCGTTCGCGGCGAGCTCAATGCAGCGTCTCATGTATTTTTCTTCTTCCATTTTGGTGCTCTTCGCTATATTATTCTTACTTTTGCACTCCGAAATTGTAAATATATGAATCGTATCACTAATTACATCCGCCAGTCCTTGCAGGATATTTATCCGCCGGAAGAGGTCAAAGCTCTTACAATGTTGATCTGTTGCGACATGTTATGTTTGGATGCGCTTGATATTTACCTCGGCAAAGATATGATTTTATCCGAATGCAAAGAGCGTGAATTAGAAAACATTATATTCCGTTTACAGAAAAATGAGCCGATACAGTACATTCGTGGCTTTGCGGAGTTTGATGGAAGAAGATTCAAAGTGGCTCCCGGTGTGTTGATTCCACGTCCCGAGACGGTGGAACTGGTAGAACTAGTGGCTCGGGAGAATGCGAGTGCCCGCCGTTTATTAGATATAGGTACGGGAAGCGGATGCATTGCAATTTCTTTGGATAAGAAACTGCCGGAAGCGGAAGTGGAAGCTTGGGACATTTCGGAAGATGCGTTGGCAATTGCCCGTGAGAATAATAAGGAATTAGCGGCAGATGTCACGTTTCTGCAAAGAGATGTTTTATCAGATGATTGGAAGAAAGCGCCTTCTTTTGATGTAATAGTCAGTAACCCGCCTTATGTGACCGAAGCGGAAAAGAAGGATATGGATGCCAACGTGCTTGATTGGGAACCGGAGCTCGCTTTGTTTGTTCCTGATGATGACCCGTTGCGGTTTTATCGCAGAATCGCTGATTTAGGACGTGAATTACTTTTGCCGGATGGCAAACTTTATTTTCAAGTAAACCAGGCTTATGGCCGGGAAACAGCACACATACTTGAAATGAACCAATATCATGATGTTCGTGTTATAAGAGACATATTTGGAAAAGAAAGAATAGTTACAGCTAACCGATGAGTGCACAATTAACAGATGAAGAGGCTTTGAATCGAGTAGCCTCTTATTGCTCCACTGCCGAGCATTGCCGGGCAGAAATAAATGAGAAGTTACAACGTTGGGGAATTGCCTATGATACCATTGCGCGTATTCTTGACCGACTGGAAGCGGAGAAGTTTATCGATGATGAACGTTTCTGCAGGGCTTTCGTGAAAGATAAGTTTCGTTTTTCCAAGTGGGGGAAGATGAAAATAGCCCAGGGACTTTATATGAAGCGGATTCCTTCTGATGTAGCATGGCGTTATCTGAATGAGATTGATGATGAAGAATATCTTTCCATTCTGCGTGATCTCCTGGCTTCCAAGAGGAAAAGTATTCATGCACAGGATGAGTATGAATTGAACGGAAAACTGATGCGGTTTGCCATGAGCCGTGGATTTGAACTGAAAGATATCAAGCGTTGTATTGACATTCCCGATGAAGAGGAACAGATTGACTGAAAAAATAAACGGATTCTTCTTTTTATTCTCGTTCAAATTCTGTACTTTTGCGGCAAATAATTAATAGTTAGTTTAGTTATGAAAAACTTAGAGAGACTATTTGCGGAGAAACTGTTGAAGATTAAGGCTATTAAGCTTCAACCCGCTAACCCTTTCACATGGGCTTCTGGATGGAAATCCCCCTTTTACTGTGATAACCGTAAAACTCTGTCCTATCCTTCTCTTCGTAATTTTGTGAAGATTGAAATTACACGTCTGATATTGGAACGATTCGGACAGGTGGATGCGATTGCAGGTGTGGCGACTGGTGCTATCCCGCAGGGAGCTTTGGTAGCTGATGCATTGAATTTACCGTTCGTGTATGTTCGTTCTACCCCGAAAGACCATGGATTGGAAAACCTGATTGAAGGTGAGCTTCGTCCGGGTATGAAAGTTGTTGTTGTAGAAGATTTGATTTCTACCGGTGGTAGTAGTTTGAAGGCTGTAGAGGCAATTCGTCGTGATGGTTGCGAAGTGATTGGTATGGTTGCGGCTTATACTTACGGATTCCCGGTTGCTGAAGAGGCATTCAAGAGTGCCAAAGTAACTTTGGTGACATTGACTAATTATGAAGCTGTGCTTGACGTGGCTCTTCGCACTGGTTATATCGAAGAAGAAGACATACAGACATTGAACGAATGGCGTAAAGACCCCGCTCATTGGGATGCTGGAAAATAAGGACTTTGTTTTAATCAGACATATTTGTAAAAAGAACTATTCGGACATGAATTGGCCGGGTTGTTCTTTTTTTGTTTTATACTAAAAGAAAATTATGAGTAATTTTGAAAGCAGTGTTAAGGTAATACCTTATAGCCAGGAACGCGTATATAGTAAACTTTCAGATTTGAGTAATCTGGAAGCAATCAAAGATCGTCTGCCGCAGGATAAGGTGCAGGATTTGAGTTTTGATTCGGATACATTGAGTTTTAGTGTTTCACCTATTGGGCAACTGACACTGCAAATTGTTGAACGTGAGCCATCTAAATGTATAAAGTTGGCAACAACTAACTCTCCGATTCCTTTTAATATGTGGATTCAGTTGGTCGCAACGGGAGAAGAAGAATGTAAAGTGAAGGTAACTATCGGAATGGATATTAATCCGTTCATGAAAGCGATGGTGCAGAAGCCGCTTCAGGAAGGTCTGGAAAAGATGGTTGAAATGTTGGCGGTTATTAATTATTAAACCTTGCATTATTAAGAAAGCTTATGGCACAGAAACTTTGGGAGAAATCCGTACAGGTGAATAAAGATATCGAACGTTTCACGGTTGGTCGTGACCGCGAGATGGATCTTTATCTGGCTAAGCACGATGTGCTTGGTTCTATGGCTCACATTACGATGCTCGAAAGCATTGGCTTGTTGACAAAGGAAGAACTGGAACAGTTGCTGGCTGAATTGAAGAATATTTATGCTTCGGCTGAAAAAGGTGAATTTGTGATAGAAGACGGAGTGGAAGATGTACATTCTCAAGTGGAATTGATGTTGACCCGTCGTTTGGGAGATATAGGAAAGAAAATACATAGCGGCCGTTCGCGGAATGATCAGGTGTTACTGGACTTGAAACTCTTTACTCGTACACAAATTAAAGAAATAGCCGAAGCAGTTGAACAGCTCTTCCATGTGTTGGCTCGTCAGAGTGAGCGATATAAAAATGTATTGATGCCGGGGTATACTCATTTGCAGATTGCCATGCCCTCTTCTTTTGGATTATGGTTTGGTGCCTATGCCGAGAGTTTGGTAGATGATATGCTGTTTTTACAGGCTGCATTCAAAATGTGCAACCGCAACCCGTTGGGATCTGCTGCCGGCTATGGTTCATCATTCCCGTTGAACCGTACGATGACGACAGAGTTGCTCGGCTTCGATTCTATGAACTACAATGTAGTGTATGCGCAAATGGGACGCGGAAAGCTGGAACGCAATGTTGCCTTTGCATTGGCTACGATTGCCGGAACTATTTCCAAACTGGCTTTTGATGCCTGTATGTTCAATAGCCAGAACTTTGGTTTCGTGAAATTGCCGGACGATTGTACTACGGGGTCTAGTATTATGCCTCATAAGAAGAATCCGGATGTATTTGAACTCACACGTGCCAAGTGCAACAAACTGCAATCGCTTCCTCAACAGATTATGATGATTGCCAATAATCTGCCTTCCGGTTATTTCCGTGATTTGCAGATTATTAAAGAGGTATTCTTGCCGGCTTTTCAGGAATTGAAGGATTGCTTGCAGATGACAACCTATATCATGAATGAGATCAAAGTAAATGAGCATATTCTCGATGATGATAAATATCTGCTTATTTTTAGTGTGGAAGAGGTGAATCGTCTGGCGCGTGAAGGCATGCCTTTCCGTGATGCATATAAAAAGGTAGGTCTGGATATTGAAGCAGGTAAGTTCTCGCATGATAAAGAAGTTCATCACACCCATGAAGGAAGCATCGGCAACCTTTGCAATGCGGAGATTTCTGCTCTGATGCAACAAGTCGTTGACGGATTTAACTTCTGTGGAATGGAGAAGGCGGAAAAAACGTTGCTTGGAAGATAAAATAAACTTTCGAAGGATAGTTTTTAAAACTTTCCTTCGAAAAGATTTGGCAGAAACAAGTAAACTACTTATCTTTGCACCCGTTGAAAAAATGCGGAAATAGCTCAGTTGGTAGAGCATAACCTTGCCAAGGTTAGGGTCGCGAGTTCGAGTCTCGTTTTCCGCTCTTTCTTTGAAAGGATGCTCGAATGGTGGAATGGTAGACACGAAGGACTTAAAATCCTTTGGCCATTGCGGCTGTGCGGGTTCAAGTCCCGCTTCGAGTACGAGTATTCTTTAGAGGCTTTATGAATCATTGATTCATAGAGCCTTTTTCTTTTTTAATGGGTGTACTATGTACGTTTGATTTGTTTTCATAATAAGGTGCAATATTAGGTGTGCTTGGGAAAACATATCAAAATAAAGTTCTATTATTTTTTTATTGTGTTATTAATCTTTTATTTTGCTTTTAGATTATGACCTGATATTATACTAATACTCTTTGCCCCTTTATATTGGGATAATTGATTTTATTGTTAACACTGGAAATACTAGAGAGATGGAAAATGACGATAGGCAGATCGAATTAAAATTTCAGAAGTTTTTTACAGCTAACTTTCCTAAAGTGAAAAACTTTGCTCAGATGCTTCTTAAATCAGAAGCAGAGGCGGAAGATGTGGCTCAAGATGTTTTCTGTAAACTTTGGTTGCAGCCTGAAATATGGTTGGATACTGACAAGGACTTGGATAACTATCTTTTTATACTGACCAGGAATATTGTTTTGAATATCTTCAAACATCAACAAATAGAGCAGGAATATCAGGATGAAGTTGTCGAAAGGACTTTTCTTTATGAGTTGACTGAGAAAGAGGAGATTTTGAATAACGTATATTATAAGGAAATGCTGATGATTGTTCAGCTAACTCTGGAGAAAATGCCGAAGCGACGAAGGTTGATATTTAAACTTAGCCGTTTCAAGGGGTTAAGCCATAAGGAAATTGCTGATAAACTCGATGTCTCGATTCGTACAATAGAGCATCAGGTTTATCTGGCATTAATAGAATTAAAGAAGATACTTGTCTTATTTATTTTTTTCTCAAATATTTTTAAGTAGTCTGTGCGGAGTAGTTGTATTTAGTATATAAAGCCCAAAAAAGAAAGAAAAAGGTTTATGAAAAACTATATTCAACAACTCGTAGAATTATTCGGAAACAATGATTATTCGACCGGTACGCGAACGAAAGTTCAACGATGGCTGGCTGACGAAGAGCATGTTGACGAAAAAAATGGAGCACTCCGTATGCTTTGGAAACAGGCAGGGGAACGGGGAATTCCCAATGGAATGCAACAATCAATACGCCAAATGCAACAGAATATAGGAGTAAAGCCTGTTTCTCATAAGAATTATCAGCTATTTGTATGGAGAGCGGCGGCTATTCTTTTACTGGCTGTATCATCTGTTTCTGTTTATCTGATGTTGGAAAAAGAACGACCTGTAAAAGATTTGGTGGAGTGTTATATTCCAACGGCAGAGATTCACGAACTTACCTTGCCTGACGGCACGCATGTCATGCTGAATTCAAAAAGTACCTTATTATATCCGGAACAGTTCAGCGGAAAGACGAGGAGTGTATATTTGATAGGTGAAGCTAATTTTAAAGTGAAACCGGATAAGGAACATCCTTTTATTGTAAAAGCGAACGATTATCAAGTTACAGCCTTAGGGACAGAATTTAATGTAAATGCTTATCCGGAAAGTAATGAATTGGTCGCCACTTTGCTGGAAGGTAGTGTGAAAGTGGAATTCAACAACCTGATATCTAATGTTATTCTAAAGCCTAATGAACAATTGATATATAACAAGCATACAAAAGAACATAACCTGCGATTGCCGGAAATAGATGATGTGACAGCATGGCAACGTGGAGAATTGGTCTTTAGCAATATGCATCTGGAAGATATTTTCACAAGTTTGGAGCGTAAATTCCCTTACGCCTTTGTTTATAGTCTTCATAGTATGAAGAAGAATACCTATAGTTTCCGTTTCCAGAATCAAGCAAGTCTGGGAGAAATTATGGGGATTATATCACAGGTGGTAGGGGATGTAAACTATGTTATCAAAGGAAATAAATGCTATGTAACCAATAAAAAATAAACCTGTTGTAAAACCTATTTAAATTAGAAATACTATGTAAAAAAGTATCCGGAAGGAATGCCCGTTCCTTCCGGATGTGAAATCAAGTTCTCCTTAATATTAGCGTGTATTGACGCTATTCTGAATGATCCTAGAATAATAACCAATTAACTAATACTAAAGATGCTACAAATTTACGAAAAAATAGCAGAACAAATAGCTCAAAAGCGAGGCTTTCTCACTTTTTTAAGTCTTTTGTTACTAACATCTACCCTTGCTTTTGCTCAAAGTGGTAATAAAATTACTATTCAGCAGAAGAACATCACTGTTATTGATGCTTTGAAAACTGTGGAAAAACAGTCGAAAATGTCTATTAACTACAGTGACTCCGAATTGAAAGGAAAAGAAATAGCAAATCTTAATTTGCAAAATGTTGCTGTGCCGGCGGCACTTGATATAATCTTGAAAGGAACAGGTTTCGCCTATCAAATTCAAGGTAATTATATTATAATCACTGAAAAGAAACCTGCAGTTGTAACACAAACTATGAAGGATATCAAAGGAAAAGTTGTTGATGAGAGCGGTGAACCACTGATTGGAGTTAATATCTCAGTGGATGGCAATTCGACCGGTACAATTACCGATTTTGATGGAAACTTTGCAATAAAAGCTTCAGACAACTCTACTTTGAAAGTATCTTATATAGGATATGCTACTCAAATGGTAACTGTTTCCAAAAAAGATTTTTATCCGATTACCATGAAGCAGGATACGGAGGTGCTAGATGAGGTGGTTGTTACTGCATTGGGTATCAAACGTGCAGAAAAAGCTTTGTCCTATAATGTGCAGCAGATAAAAGGTAATGAATTGACTACTGTGAAAGACGCAAACTTTGTAAACTCATTGAACGGTAAGATAGCCGGTGTAACCATAAACAAGAGTGCGGCTGGTGTCGGTGGTGCAACTCGTGTTGTGATGCGTGGTGCAAAATCCATCGAAGGAGATAATAATGCATTATATGTGGTAGACGGTATTCCTTTGTTTAATACCAATATGGGAAATACAGACAGTGGTATTATGGGTGAAGGAAAGGCTGGAACAGAAGGTATTGCTGACTTTAATCCTGAAGATATCGAAAGTCTCTCTGTGTTGAGTGGTCCTTCGGCTGCTGCGTTGTATGGTAGTAGTGCGGCAAACGGCGTCATCCTAGTAACAACCAAAAAAGGTAAAGAAGGGAAACTATCTATTCAGTTCTCATCTTCTACTGAGTTTAGCAAAGCGTATCTGACTCCAGAATTTCAAAATACATATGGAAACAAGAAAGATATGTATGAAAGCTGGGGAGAGAAATTGCCAACTCCGTCAAGTTACGACCCTAAGCATGATTTCTTTAATACCGGTACGAATTTCATAAACTCACTTACTTTGACCACGGGAACTAAGCAGAATCAGACTTTTGCTTCTATCTCATCTACTAACTCTAAAGGTATCGTGCCCAATAACGCATACGACCGTTTAAACTTCACCATTCGTAACACTTCTACATTTCTGAATGATAAGTTACAACTGGATTTGGGAGCATCGTATGTGAAGCAAAAAGATAAAAATATGGTTTCGCAAGGTCAGTATTGGAATCCGGTGATGGCTGCTTATTTGTTCCCGCGCGGTGAGAATTTTGAGGACATAAAGACTTTTGAACGCTATAATGAGAGCCGTAATTTACCTGTGCAATACTGGCCTGTGGGTGAGTCTACTTATGCTTCTCAAAATCCTTATTGGACAGCTTATCGCAATGTAGCTACCAATGAAAAGAGCCGTTACATGTTCAATGTGGGATTGACCTATAAAATCACCGATTGGCTGAATGTTGCCGGTCGTTTCAGAATGGACGATACCTATGTGAGTTTTGAACGTAAAATTTATGCTTCTTCCGATCAGAAGTTTGCAGAAGGTACTAAGGGGCATTACGGGTACAGTAATTACAATGACCGCCAGGAGTATGCCGACTTTATGCTGAATATCAACAAACGCATTCTGGATTTCAGTCTTGCTGCCAACCTTGGTTGGAGCTATTCTAATTATTGGGCTTTGGAAAGAGGATATAAAGGTGCCTTACTCAAGCTTCCCAATAAATTTACCACTACTAACATCGATACAAAAAATGGACGTATCTCCGAAAAAGGAGGTGGTGACAGTATGCGTAATCATGCCATCTTTGCTAACGTGGAGTTGGGGTGGAAAAGTATGCTCTATCTGACTCTGACCGGACGTAACGAATGGAATTCTCGTTTGGTAAATACCAATGAGGAATCTTTCTTTTATCCTTCTGTTGGTCTGTCGGCCATTGTATCTGAAATGGTAAAACTACCTGAATTTATATCTTACTTAAAAGTACGTGGTTCTGTCACTGGAGTAGGTGCTCCGGTATCTCGTGCGGGTTTGACTCCCGGTACGGTGACTGATCCGCTTGTGGGTGGCCTTTTGAATCCTACCTATATCTATCCTTTTACTGATTTCAAGGCAGAACGTACCAAATCTTATGAATTGGGTTTGACTTTTCGTTTGTGGAATAAATTGAGTGCGGAAGTTACTTACTATCATTCTAATACTGAGAACCAGACATTCTTGGGTGAACTTCCCGAGTATACTGGATACAAACAAATTTATTTGCAGGCAGGTGATGTAGAGAACCGTGGTTGGGAAGCTTCATTGGGATATAGCGATAAGTTTAAAAACGGATTATCTTTCTCTTCTACTTTGATTTTTTCACGTAACGTCAATGAAATTAAAGAAATGGTAACTAATTATGAGACAGGTTTGGAGGGAACTTCGCCGATTAATATTCCCGAAGTTGTGAAAGACAAAGGTCGTACGATTTTGAAAGTGGGAGGTAGTATCCATGATATTTATGCCAATACATTTTTTAAGAAAGACAGTCAAGGATTTGTGGCAGTAGAGAGTGATGGAAAATTTGGTATGGAAAGAGGTGAACCTGTTTACTTGGGCAAAACCTCACCGGATTTCAATCTCGGTTGGAGTAATGCATTGTCATACAAAGGTTTTGGGCTAAACTTCCTGGTTAACGGACGCTTTGGTGGTGTAGTAACTTCTTCTACAGAAGCTTTGCTTGACCGTTTTGGGGTTTCCAAACGTTCGGCTGAGGCACGGGATGCCGGGGGGGCTTTGATAAAGAATCAAGGTAGAGTAGACGCGAAGGCCTATTATCAAATGATTGGTACAGGAAACTATGAAACATCCGGTTATTATGTGTACAGTGCTACCAATATTCGTTTGCAAGAATTGTCATTCAGCTACACTATGCCTAATAAATGGTTTGGAAATGTACTGAGAGATGTTACGGTTTCGTTTATCGCAAATAATCCTTGGATGTTATATTGTGAAGCTCCGTTTGACCCTGAACTTACACCTTCTACAAGTACTTATGGACAAGGTAACGACTACTTTATGCAACCAAGTGTACGTAGCTTTGGTTTTGGCATTAAATTTAAATTATAATAAACCAACTTTATTATGAAAAAGATAAATCAATATAAACTCTTAGCAGGTATATGCCTCTTGTCATTTTTGACGGCATGTGATTATGAAAGAATCAATACCAATCCGTTTGAAATGACTGAAGAAGAAGGGCTGATGGATGGTTTTGCTGTAGGCGGTTTGGTTACGGCCATGGAACAAACTGTTTTTCCGGTGGGTACTCAAGCCGATGATACAGACATTATTAATCAATATCAGACTGATTATCATCTTTCGGCCGATTGTTGGAGTGGTTTCTTCGGGCAGAATAACTCTACCGGTTGGAATTCGGGCCGTAACAATACAACCTATTTTTTAATTGACGGTTGGATTGCGGGCACTTATACACGTTCGTATACCAATGCATTTAATTCTTGGAAGAAATTGAAAATATTTTCAGAAAAAAATGATGCCCCTGAAATTTATGCATTGGCACAAGTTCTGAAAATTTCGGCTTGGCACAAAACGTTGGAGTGTTTCGGGCCAATGCCTTACACCCATGCTGCCGATCCGACAATGAATATACCTTTCGATTCGGAAAGAGCGGTATATACTGCTATGTTTCAAGACTTGACTGATGCCATTGACGTATTGACTGAAAAAGCTGTGAACGGTATAAAAGTGATGGAGGAATATGATGCGGTTTATGCTGGCGATACCAGGAAATGGGTGAAATACGCCAACTCATTGATGCTTCGTTTGGCGATTCGCGTTCGTTTTGCTGATGAAGAAATGGCAAAGAAGTATGCGATTCAGGCTGTCGGACATTCTATAGGTGTAATGACTGCAAGGGATGATGAAGCACAGATGAGTGCAGGTGCTGGTATTACTTTCCGTAATAACATTGAATGGTTGTCCGAAACGTACGAGGAGTCACGTATGGGATCATCTATATTCTCCTACTTAATGGGATATGCTGACCCTCGTTTAGGTGCTTATTTTAAGCCTGTAGACGCGGCAAGTACAGCCGGGCAAGTGGCTTATGACGGTAAAAAATATCAAGCAGTGCCTGCCGGACATACTTTTGCACCGAATGATGTTTATAAATTGTTTTCTAAACCAAAGATTGAAAGTAACACTCCGACTTATTGGCTGCGTGCCTCCGAAGTTTATTTCTTGCGTGCTGAAGCAGCTTTAGTATGGCCTGCCGAGTTTGGCAGTGCTGAAGCGCTTTACAAACAAGGTATTGAAATGTCGTTTCAGGAAAATGGTGTAACTACTTCTGTGGATGCCTATATGAATTCTGATAAAGCACCGATGAAGCATGAATTCACAGGTTCCTATGCTTGTAGCTTCCCGGCACCTTCTACTGCTACTGCTAAATTTGAAGGTAGCACAGAACAGAAATTGGAGAAGATCATCATTCAGAAATGGATTGCTCTTTTCCCTAATGGTCAGGAGGCTTGGACAGAGTGGAGAAGAACCGGATATCCGAAATTGAATCCTGTAATGGTAAATAATGGTTCGAGTCAAGGTGCAACTAAAGAGAGTGGCGTACGCCGTATGATTTATCCTACAAGTTTTTACCAGACAGAGGAGGGACAGGCTATTTATAACGCAGCTTTGCTGTTACTTAATAACGGTCAAGGAGGCGAGGATAAATCTTCAACCCGCTTGTGGTGGGATTGTAAACGATAACCTATAATCACTATTTTGATACAAAATGAAGAATATGAAAACATTAAGAAATTTATTATATTTCCTCTCTCTGGCAGGCTTGATGATAACAACTTCCTGCACTGATGTGGAAAATATAGATATGGAGCACATCGGAGGTAATAATACGATGGGCGATAGTGAATATTATGCCAATCTGCGTGCCTACAAGGCAACCGCCTGGAATTATGGGCGTCCCGTTGCTTTCGGATGGTACTCCAATTGGTCTCCTGCCGGAGCTTACAGAAAAGGATATCTGACTTCTATGCCGGACAGTATGGACTTTGTTTCCATGTGGAGCGGTGCTCCCGGACGCTTTGATATCACTCCCGAACAGAAAGCGGATAAAGAGTTTGTGCAAAAAGTGAAAGGTACAAAATTGTTGCAGGTGAGCCTGCTTTCTTATATTGGCAAAGGGGCAACTCCAAACTCGGTATATACTCCTGTGGAAAAACAGGCAGAGGAAGAAGGCTGGAGTGATTCCAAACTGGAAGATGCGAAGAAGAAAGCTCGTTGGGAATTTTGGGGATTTGAAGGCGAATTCAACAGTGAAAATCATTATGAATGTTTGGCAAAGTTCGCTAAAGCTCTTTGTGACTCTTTGGATGCAAACGACTGGGATGGTTATGATGTTGACTGGGAAATCGGAAGTGGTGTGTTTGATATGGATGGAACGTTAAGTGAGAATAGGCACTTAATTCATTTAATAAAGGATATGAATAAATTTATTGGTACGAAAATCGACCCGGAAGGCAAATGAAATAAGAAGATTAGTATTGATGGTAAAATTAATGTTCTTACCAGAGAGTTGGATGAGTATGTCGATTATTGGATTATACAAAGTTATGGTTCTTCCAGACCTAGTCTTGAAGGATATGGTGTAGATCCCAAGAAAATAATTTGCACGGAAAATTTCGAAAAGTATGCCGTTAATGGTGGTCAGTTGCTTAACCAAGCTGCTCATATGCCGTCCAAAAGTTATAAAGGTGGAATAGGGGCTTATCGTTTCGATAACGATTATGACAATACTCCCGATTACAAGTGGATGCGTCAAGCCATTCAAATAAATCAGAAGGTTTTCAATGAATGGAAAGCAAATCAAAGTAAAGAAGAGAACAAGTCAGAATAGACGGGTTGGTAAATCAATAAAACGAAAGAATTATGAATAAACATAGATTCAATTATTTGGTGTTAGGAGGTATGGCCTTGCTGATGAGCGCTTGCAATAATAGCGAGAGTGACTTATTGGAACCTAAACTTTATTTTGAAAATAGGGAATATGTATTCTCGTTGGAAGATGAAAGTGGGGTAAAGAGTTTTGATTTATCTTCAAGACTTTCTTCCATGGTTTCTTCGCAGGTGGATGTGTCGTATGCCATCGCTGATAAAAGTGTACTGGACGAATACAACACGCAATATGGGACAGCTTATGAGATGTTTGATGCATCGAATGTAAAATTAAGCAGTGCGACTTCTACTATTCCAAGTGGAAAGTTGTATGCGGAAAATGTACAACTGGAACTCTCTAATCTGGAGACGCTTGAAGAGGGAAAATCATATGCCTTGCCGGTGCGTGTACAGTCGACTTCTATATCGACTCTTCCCGGAACAAGCATTGCTTATTTCATTCTCTCTAAACCTCTAAAGATAACCAAAGTCGGTACATTCAATAGCAATTATATTTCTGTAAAATTCCCGGTTGGAACTTATTTCTCATCGTTCACTTATGAAGCATTGGTTTATATCGACAGATTTGGCGATAACAATACGATTATGGGGACTGAAGGCAAAATGATTCTTCGTATCGGTGACGCAGGAGGCGGGGTAACTCCTAGGGATATTCTGGAAGTCGCAGGAACACAGGGTTATAAAGTCAAGGAGGCATTACAGGCGAAGCGTTGGTATCATATTGCTTTGACTTATGACCAACCTTTGGGAAAAACGGCTATTTATGTCAATGGCTCGAAATGGGCCGGATCAGATTGGGGTATTCCGGGTTTTGATCCAAATTCAGATGTAGGTTTCAACATTGGTAAGATTCCGGGCTTCCCATGGGGAGAACGTCCGTTGTATGGCAAAATGTGTGAACTTCGTGTCTGGAACGTAGCTCGTACGGAAAATCAGCTTAAACAGAATGTGTTGGGCGTTGATCCGAAATCGGATGGATTAGTACTCTATTATAAGTTGAACGGAACGGAAGTCGAAGAAGGAGGAGTTATTACAGACTCTACTGGTAAAATAAATGGCACAACTAATGGTATAAGAATTACCACATTGGATACTCCGGTAGCTATCGAGTAGTGATAAACATCAGTTTTTAAAATACCGATAAGTTTAGATCCATTAATCAGCGTATAAAAGAGCTGAACTTGGATAAACTTGGGCTGTTTTTTTATACAAAAGGAAGAAGGAAACCTGTGAATTAAGCAAATGTTTGTTCGCAGGTTTTCTTATCTTTTAATAAAAGGAATTTTAGCCATATTTAAATTTTCTCTAAAAAGTTTTTGTTTCACATATAAAATATATTTCTTTGCAGCAGTTTAATACTTATGAAACAGCTTGAATGGTTCAAATCAACTTCAATTCGATATATACAGCTTATTACAGGAAAGCTTTCCTGTTTACCTTGTCGTATGTTCATAATGACCAGGTTGCAGAGGATATCGTTTCGGAGGCAATTATTCATCTATGGGAATTGAGCAAAGAGCGGGAGATTCCGAGTATTGAAGCTATATTGATCACTTACATCCGCAGTAAATCACTAAATTATCTGAAACACATACAGGCACAGGAGAGTGTTTATCAAACTCTGCTTGATAAGGGACAGCGCGAACTGGAGATTCGTATCTCGACATTGGAGGCCTGCGACCCTAATGAAATATTATCAGAAGAATTACGGGCAAAAGTAAAGACGCTATTGGCTAGTATGCCTGAGAAAACCCGCATTGCTTTCGTACGCGACCGATTGGATGGTAAATCGCATAAAGAGATAGCCGAAGAATTAGGGATAAGTGTGAAAGGAGTGGAATATCATATCAGCAGGGCGGTTAAAATGCTACGTGACAATCTCAAAGACTATGCTCCATTTTTATTTTTCTTCATTTAAAGCGGCATTATAGGGCTATTATTTCTACTTTTTTTGAGTAATAACAAAAAAAATCGCATTTCTTACTAGGGAATATTCTTGGTGGGTGGTATTCTTTATGAAGGGGGACAAATAACCCTACTTATTACTGTTTATAAACTATACGTTATCATGAATAAAGAATTACTATTGAAATATATTTCAGGCAAGGCATCCCAACAAGAGAAAGAAGAGGTTGTCACTTGGATTGATGCGGACGCAGCAAATCTCAAAGAGTTCATTTCACTTCGTAAAAGTTACGATGCATTCCTATGGCAGGATACGGAAAGTCTCTTTCGAAAAACGAAAAAGACTTTTTCGTTGCGTCCCGTTGCACGGTGGGTATGGCAGATTGCAGCCGTATTTGTAGTGGCTTTCGGTTTGAGCTATATAATGATACAGACTTTCCAAAAAGAAAATGTAGAGATGCAGACTGTTTACGTGCCTGCCGGGCAGCGTACCCAAGTAACACTTGCCGATGGAACCATGGTATGGGTGAACGGGAAAAGTACATTGACCTTTCCAAATCGTTTTTCTTCCCGTACACGCAAAGTTGAACTTGATGGAGAAGCTTATTTTGATGTTCGGAAAGACCCTGAGAAACAATTCATTGTCTCCACTGCCCATCAGTCTGCTATAAAAGTATTGGGTACCAAATTCAATGTAAAGGCATACAAAGAAGCAGATGAGGTTATTACAACCTTGGTTGAGGGAAAAGTCAACTTTGAATTCAACAATGCTGTCAAACAATTGCAATATATCGTGTTGGTTCCCGGACAACAACTGATCTATAACTCTCAGAATGGAAGAACAGAACTTTACGCAACTTCCGGCGAACGCGAGCTTTCATGGAAAGATGGTAAAGTCATCTTTCGGCAGACATCCTTGCGGGAGGCTTTGGATATTTTGGCAGATAGATACAATGCCGAATTTGTCATACAGGAGAATGTACCGCATGACGACTCATTCTCCGGAACATTTACCAACCGTAATCTGGAACAGATACTCAATTTTATCAGCGTCTCTTCGAAAGTGCGCTGGCGTTATATGAATAATAATGCAGATGCCGGTAAAGAGAAAATAAAGATAGAGATATTTATTTAGTACTAAAAGATAAAAACCTTAATTTCAAAAAACTTATTGCCATGAAAAACAAAGATCCCTAGCAACCAAAAAAATACGGGATGATATTGGCCGTATCTTCCCGTATGAGCTTCAGTAATTGTGAACTACTTGTTTGCAGACAAGTATAACTACCAATTTTCTAATTAAACTCGTTACAAATCTATGCAAAATTATTGTATCGTCCAATTTCTTGGAGGATTAAAGTCGCTTAGACGAACCTTAAAAGAAATATCGTTGGCTATGAAATTACTATTAATGCTGCTTGTTTGTTCTGTTGGGCTGACTTATGCGTCTGACGGATATGCACAAAGAAACTCTATTTCGTTGAACGTGAAGAACAGTACTATCGAAGAAGTGCTGCACACGATTGAACGTGAATCTGGATTCGGCTTTTTTATTAACAGCAAGAATCTGAATCTCAATCGCCGGATAACGGTTTCCGTATCGGATAAAAATATCTTTCAAGTACTGAAGCAAGTCTTTGAAGGTACCAATATCGAATATAAGATATTGGATAATCAAATTGTACTGACAGCTAAGGAAACTAAAGTTGTCCAGCAAAAGACGCAAAGCGTTAAAGGTACGGTAGTTGATAAAAATGGAGAACCGTTAATTGGTGTTTCCATTGTGGAGAAAGGAACCACTAATGGAACAGTGACGGATCTTGATGGAAATTATACGTTGACTGTTCATACTGCCAATCCGGTGTTATTATTTTCATATGTGGGGTATCAGAAGAAGGAACAACCTGTCACGGGTTCGGTCTTGAATGTTACTTTGGAGGATGATTCACAAGTATTGAATGAAGTGGTGGTCACCGCCCTTGGTATTAAAAAAGAAGCGAAGGCGCTTTCTTATAATGTTCAGGAAGTATCTGCCAGTGAAATCGTTGGTGTTAAGGATGCCAATTTTGTAAACAGTTTGTCCGGTAAAATTGCCGGTGTAGTTATCAACTCCAGTTCATCTGGTATCGGTGGCGGAGCAAAGGTGGTGATGCGTGGAGCAAAATCCCTTTCTGGAAATAATAATGCGCTGTATGTAATTGATGGTATTCCGATGCCTTCACTGGAAACAACACAGCCGGATGACTTTATGACTGGTATGGGACAATCCGGTGACGGCGCTTCCATGATTAATCCCGAAGATATTGAGACTATGTCTGTATTAAGCGGTGCCGCAGCTTCTGCACTTTATGGAAGCGATGCTGCTAATGGGGTTATCATGATTACCACGAAAAAAGGTGCAAAAGATAAACTTCGCGTCAGTTATGCCAACAATACTTCGTTCTTCAATCCGTTTGTAACTCCGGAGTTTCAAAATACTTATGGTGCAACTACAGGTGAACTGAAAAGTTGGGGGCAGAAAATGGGACAACCCAGTAATTACGATCCGTTAGATTTCTATCAAACAGGATGGAATGAAACTAACTCTTTGACTATCAGTAATGGTAATGAGAAGAACCAGACATTCCTTTCTATGGCTGCTACCAATGCGGCAGGCATTGTTCCGAACAATACGTTGGATCGTTACAATTTCACTATCCGGAATACAACTAGTATGCTCAATGACCGTTTGCGTCTCGACTTGGGTGCGAGTTATATGAATGTGCGCGAACAGAATATGATATCGCAGGGACAGTATTTTAATCCGATAGTTCCTGTTTATCTGATGTCACCGAGCTACAGTTTGGATATGCTTCAACAGTTCGAAATGTATAATGAAACTCGTAACTTCAAGACACAATATTGGCCATGGAGTAATCAGGGAATTGCTTTGCAGAATCCCTATTGGATTGTCAACCGTGACAATTTTATCAATCATAAGAATCGTTTTCTTGTAAGCGGAGGTTTGAATTTCGAGATCACTAAAGGTATAACATTAGGTGCGCGTGCCAAAATGGATTATACCTCAGCTTTGTTTGAAAAGAAATATTCGGCGTCTACTGATAATATCTTTTGTCAGGACTTTGGCGGATATTACAAAGGCGATGCTTCTACTCGTCAGCTTTATGGTGATGTGATGCTGAATATAGATAAATATTTTGGTGATTTCTCATTAACAGCTACGTTAGGAACCAGCATTCAGGATGTCAATTACCAGTATTTCGATGTCGGTGGTAGTTTGAACTCGGTAGCCAATAGCTTTACAACGCTTAACTTGATGCAGTCTACCGTGAAGTTTCAGCAAGATGGTTATCATGACCAGACGCAATCTATTTTTGCTACCGCACAGTTAGGATGGAAAAGCAAACTTTATTTGGATGTAACAGGGCGTGTAGACTGGTCTTCTGCTTTGGCATGGACTGAGGCGAAGTCAGTTGCTTATCCGTCGGTCGGTCTTTCTGCCATTCTGACAGAACTGTTGCCTATCAAAAACGATGTGCTTACTTTCTTGAAAGTGCGTGGTTCGTATAGTGAGGTGGGAAATGCTCCTACGCGTTATATTGCTTATCAGACCTATCCGTATGAGTCGGCTTCTCCCACAACAGCTACTACGTATCCTAACACAGATATTAAGCCGGAGCGTACCAAAGCGTGGGAAGTCGGTTTGCAGTCTCATCTTTGGAATGATAAATTGGAACTGAACGTATCTTTGTATAAGACATCTACCTACAATCAATTGTTCAATCCTTCACTCCCCTCATCTTCCGGTTATTCTTCTATCTATATTAATGGCGGGCAAGTGGATAATAAAGGTATAGAAGCCAGTCTGACATTGAATCAGCCTCTTGGACCGGTGAAATGGAACTCTACGTTTACTTACACTCTCAATCGCAACAAAATTAAAAAGTTGTTGAAACCGACCACTTTGTCGGGTGGAGAAGTCGTGAGTCAGGACATGATGGATCTTGGTGGGCTTGAAATCGTGAAGTCACGTCTTTTTGAGGGTGGTTCTATTGGTGACCTCTATGTGACCGCTCTTCGTACAGATCATCACGGATATATTGATGTGGATTATGTTAATAATACAGTAGCTATTGACGACAAAGCCGGCGAACGTAAGGATGGCTGGATTTATGCAGGTAACTCTCAAGCCAAATACATGATGGGATGGCGTAACTCCTTCTCTTGGAAAGGGCTGACATTGAGTTGCTTGATTAATGCCCGTATCGGTGGTGTGGTTGTTTCGCAGACCCAGGCATTGATGGATGCTTACGGTGTTTCTAAGGCTACGGCTACGGCACGTGATTTAGGATATGTATTGATTGATGGTCACGAAGTGCCTGCCGTGCAGAAATATTACAGTACTGTGGGAAGTGGTGTAGGCTCGATGTATGTTTACAGTGCTACAAATGTCCGTCTGGCGGAATTGTCTCTCGGTTATGACGTTCCTGTTCAAAAGATAATTCCATGGATTCAAAGTATGAATGTAGCCTTCACCGGACGCAATTTGTTCATGTTCTATTGTAAGGCTCCTTATGATCCTGAACTGACGGCAAGTACAGGTACACACTTTAGCGGTATGGACTATTTTATGTTGCCGAGCCTGCGTAATTTAGGCTTCTCTGTTAAACTTAATTTCTAAAGAATCGACAAGATGAAACAGATATCAAAATATATAAAAGTTGTCAATGGTGCGTTGTTTGCCGGAGGCTTGCTGCTTACAGCTTGCACCAGCCATTTTGAAAATTGGAATATCAATCCGAATGAGGTGACTCCGGAGCAGATGGAACGCGATAACCTTAAAACTGGAGCTTACTTCACACAAATGGAGAGAGGTATTTTCGTGGTAGGTAAGGATAAAGGAGGTTTGTTTGAGGAAACTCAGATGCTGACCGGTGATATATTTGCCAGTTACTTTGCTCCTGTCAAGACATGGGATTATGCCGGAACAGAAGATAATGACTGTTATAAACTCTATCGGCAGTGGTATAATTCACCGTTCAACAACGCTTATACTGAAGTGATGCAACCGTGGCAAAGCATCGTGGAGAATACCGATGAGGTTTCACCTGCGCGTGCTTTGGCGACTATTGTCAAGGTGTTTGGTATGAGCCGTATTACGGATAAGTATGGTCCTATTCCTTATTCTAAGTTTGGTACAGGTATTCATGTGGCTTATGACAGCCAGAAAGATATATACTATCGCTTCTTTGAAGAGTTGGCAGATGCCATTGATGTGCTTACTGGATATAATAGCCGGACATCCGAACCTTATATGGAACGTTATGACTATATTTATAATGGCAGAGTAGAGAAGTGGATAAAGTTTGCCAATACACTCCGTCTCCGTTTGGCAATGCGCATTTCTTATGTAGATGAAACAAAAGCCCGGACTGAAATAGAAACTGCAATAGGTCATAGTATAGGGTTGATGAGAACTATTGATGATAATGCGGTTTTGAAACAGGCTGCATCGTTCACTTTTATCAATGAGTGGTGGGAAGCATTTGAAAGTTTTAATGATTTTCGTATGAGTGCTACTATGGATTGTTATTTGAAAGGTTTGCAAGATCCGCGTTTGGCATGTTACTTCAAGGCTGCGGCGAAGGATGGAGCATATCATGGAGTAAGGAATGGACAAACTAGCCGTAATCAGGGAACATTGTCTGAAGCTGCTTCCAGTATGAATGTGGGACAAAATGATAATATAGAGTGGATGAGCGCTGCTGAAACTTATTTTTTACTTGCAGAGGCTAAATTGCGTTTGAACTTGGGGGATAAAACTGTACAGGAGTATTATGAAGAAGGTGTGAGAATATCTTTCTCTTCCAAAGGTGCTACGGGGGTGGATACTTACCTCGCAGATAATACAAATGTGCCGTCTACATCTTTTGTAGATCCGACAACCGGACGTAGTACTGATGTAAGCAGTATGGTTTCAAACTTGACAGTGAAGTGGAACGATAATGCTACTGAAAGTAAGAAACTGGAGCGTATTATGATCCAGAAATGGATTGCTCTTTTTCCTGACGGTCAGGAGGCATGGAGTGAGATGCGTCGTACAGGTTATCCAGGAATTGTAACTATCAGTTCGAATCGTTCCGGTGGTGAAGTTCCTGAAGGAGAACTCATCAGTCGCCTGAAGTTCCCGACAACAGAGTATTCTGACAATAGCGAGAATACACAAACTGCCATCTCTCTATTGAAGGGTACGGATATTGCCGGTACACGTCTTTGGTGGGATGTGAAAAGGTAATCAGATATATAATGTAGAATAATCTAACTAAGTAATTAGAATATGAAAACAATGAAATACTTGTTGACCGCGATAGCCACAGGCAGCCTGATGGCTGCGTGTAACATGGACATCGAATCGTTGACCATTCAGCGACCGTTGACTTACGACGACCAGTACTACCAAAACCTGCGCGATTACAAAGCAAGTGATCATGAAATTGCTTTTGGATGGTTTGCGCAGTATGGACCTCAAAACTCAGCGGCTGTTCGATTTATGGGATTGCCCGACAGTCTTGACATTTGCTCTATGTGGGGCGGCATCCCGGTAAAGGAGAATACTGAGATATGGGAAGAAATTCGTTTTGTGCAGAAAGTGAAAGGAACCAAAATGCTCTGTGTGGCAATTACACGTATTGATGCGGAAACTGATGAACACGATTTTAAGAAGGCTTATAATGAAGCGAAAGCAATGCCGAATGGTGATGAACGAACCGCAGCGCTTAATCGTTCCTTTGAAATGTATGCCGAATATTTCCTTGATCAGGTGTTCCTGAATGATCTTGACGGCTTCGATGCTGACTATGAACCGGAAGGCGACTTTTTGAGTGGCTCAAATTTTGAACACTTCTACAAGCATATGGCTAAATATATGGGGCCGAATCCGGATATCACGAAAGAAGAACGTCTACAACTTATTGAAGAACGTTATGGTAAAGAAATAGCTTCGCAAGAAGGCATTTGTGACAAGATGCTGAATATTGACCAGACATCTACCGGCATGACAAGTCTTGTTCCATATAGTAATTATTGTTTCCTTCAGGCGTATGGTGGTGGAACTGGTGCCGGCGGATGGCCTGATGAAAAGGTGGTATACTGCTGCAATATGGGTGACGGTTGGCAAGGTGATATGCAGTCTATGTACAATCAGGCACGTTATAAACCTGCGAACGGTAAACGTAAAGGAGGTTTTGGAGCATTCTTTATCCATCGTGACTATAATGTGCACGAATACAATCCTGAACCTTACTATCGGTTCCGTCAATGTATCCAAATACAGAATCCGGCTATCCATTAATTAACTTTTTAATGAAAGATGACAATGAAAAATAGAAAAAATCTGTTTTATATAGGTATGTTCGCCATCTGTGTGCTCGGTTTTGCTGCTTGTGGCGATGATGAGACTTACGATGTCTATGGAGATCCGTATAATAGAGTGTACATTTTGGATAATTCCAAGGAGTATAAGATAGTGCAGACTCCCGTCAGTACAGTCAGTAATGTCGATTTCACATGGGAAGCGAGGTGTTCAAAGAAAGCGAGTGGAGACATTAGAGTAACGGTAGCGGTTGATAACTCCCTGATTGATGCTTATAATGAAGAACATGACACCGAGTTTGAAGCTTTGCCTGTTGAAGCTGTTGTGCTGGAGAATGCAGAAATGACTATTCCCGCAGGAGAAATGGTGGTGGCGGACGCTGTACATCTAAAATTGACTGATGACGCGAATGTTCTCTCTACCCTTAAAAGTGCGAAAGGATATATTATTCCTTTGCGTCTTGTTTCAGCAGAAGGTGGTAATTCGCAGTTGAGCACTAATATGCTGGCACCTTCTTTCTTGACTATTACTGTGACCGAGGATAATATGAATCATGAAGCTATCCAGTATACTGGTACTGGCGCATTAGTTGCAGACCAAACAGGATGGACTGCTACCACCAATGGAACTGTTCAGTCTTGGTATGATCCGATAGAATCGATTTTTGATGGAAATGGTGAGACTTACTGTTATATTTCCAATAGGTCGGGCGACCTTTGGCTGGATGTTGACATGGGGAAACCTTATTCTTTTGATGGTATTCGGATGATGAGCTCCAGTTATTATGGTGATAGTGGTTCGTTTTCTGCTGGTATGACTGTCAGTACAAGTGATAATGGTACGGATTGGAAAGCACAGGGAGAAATTGAAAGTGATGCTGAAGATTGTGTTTTCTATGCTCCGTTGACTGCCCGATATATTCGAATAACTGTTCCGAATGCTGGTGGTTGGTATGGTGCATCTTTGGAATGTGGTGTGTTTAATGTTTACGCTAAATAATAATTGAAGTTATGAAGAAATATACGCTCTTATCTTTATTCACCTTGTTGCTTTGTGTGTCAGGTTGCAAGACTGAACCTGATTACAGCGATGCTGTCTATATGACCGGCACGTTGACTTCTTCAAATGTGAAATTTCTCGTTGAGGGACAGTCTACCTTAGGCTTGACCGTGACTTCAACCGATAAGACGGACACTGATGTGAAAGTTGGTGTGCAGGTGGCTCCTCAGCTGCTTGAGTCTTTTAATGCCTCTACCGGTCGTAACTGCCAGATGCCGCCCGAAGGTAGTTATAGTTTTGAAGGTGGTGAAGTGGTGATTCCTGCCGGGCAAAACCAGTCTACGCAAATCAAGGTAACTGCTGATTCCGAGAAATTACAGGAAGGTGTATCCTATTGTCTTCCTGTATCTATTACTTCTGTGTCAAATAGCGATCTGAAAGTGATGGAAACTTCCCGTACTGCTTATGTTATGTTGACTAAGGTTATCAATATCAAGGCTGCTTACTTGGCACGTCGGGGATATTTTAATATTCCATCGTTCGGTAATCAGGAAAACAGTCCGGTAAAAGCACTCGGACAGATGACATTGGAGATGAAGGTGCTTCCTGTATCCTTCCCGGTTGGTCAGGAAAGGAGTGCCAGTGGGATTAGTTCTTTATGTGGATGTGAAGAGAATTTCCTCTTCCGTTTCGGTGATGGTGCCGGTAATCCCGTTAATAAATTACAGTTTGTGAAAGGGTCAATTGGTGCGGCTTCGCATCCCGATAAGAAAGACCATTATGAGTCATGGGTAGAAAAAGAGTTCCCTACCGGTCATTGGTTGCACTTTGCTGCCGTATATGACGGTCAGTATTTACGTCTCTATTTGGATGGTGAACAAATTCACTTTGTGGAAACCAAGAATGGCGGAACCATTAATTTGAGTATGGCTTATGATGGTCATACATGGGAGGACACGTTCTCTATTGGTCGTTCTGCAGGTAACGCACGTTTCTTTGATGGTTACATCAGTGAATGTCGTGTATGGAATGTGGCACGTACGGCTGCCCAGATTGAGGATGGCGTTTGCTATGTAGACCCCACAAGTGAAGGGCTAATCGCTTATTGGCGTTTTGATGGTGAAACGCAAGATGACGGTACGGTGCTTGATATGACAGGACATGGACATAATGCTGTACCGGGTGGTACTGTTACTTATGTCGACAATCAGAAATGTCCGTTCTAAAATAGGGTAGAATAGAGGTTGTTTTTCACTCAAATGGAGCCTGCTGTCAAATCAGCTTTGCCACAAGGCATTGCGGGATGATAGCAGGTTTCTTATTTGAAATGTTTTTTATAATGGAGAAATAAAGTCATTAATATAAATAGAGGTTATTTATGCTAAATAGAATACGTGGATTACTATTGTTCGTTGGACTGTTGATGGTGGGAACCTGCGTTTATGCACAATTGCCAATAGAATCCTATAAAAATCCCCAACTACCAGTCGAACAACGAGTGGCAGACTTACTCTCCCGCATGACCGTGGAAGAGAAAGTCGGGCAGCTTCTCTGTCCCTTAGGTTGGGAGATGTACGAGATAAAAGGAGAAACAGTCACCGCTTCCGACAAGTTCAAGCAACTGATGAAAGAACGTCATGCCGGAATGCTTTGGGCAACCTACCGTGCCGACCCGTGGACAAAGAAAACACTCGAAAATGGTCTGAATCCTGCATTGGCAGCTCAAGCCGGAAACGCCTTGCAGAAATACGTAATGGAGAATACCCGTTTGGGGATTCCTTTGTTTCTGGCGGAAGAAGCCCCGCATGGTCACATGGCAATCGGTACTACTGTCTTTCCGACGGGAATCGGAATGGCAGCCACCTGGTCACCCCGGTTAATAAACGAAGTTGGAAAAGCGATAGGAAAAGAAATACGGCTTCAGGGCGGGCATATTAGCTATGGCCCCGTGCTTGACCTTACCCGCGATCCGCGTTGGTCGCGGGTAGAGGAAACGTTCGGTGAAGACCCTGTATTGACAGGTATGATAGGGAAAGCAATGGTTGAAGGACTGGGTGGCGGAAATCTATCCCAACCATACAGCACACTGGCTACATTGAAGCATTTTCTGGCATACGGAATCTCGGAGAGCGGACAAAACGGAAATCCCTCTTTTGTGGGGATACGTGAATTGCACGAGAACTTTCTTCCCCCTTTCCGACAAGCAATTGATGCCGGAGCCTTGTCTGTCATGACTTCTTATAATTCGTTGGATGGTATCCCCTGTACTGCAAATCACTATTTACTGACTGAACTTTTGAAGAATGAATGGCAATTTAAAGGATTTGTGGTTTCGGATTTGTACAGCATCGAAGGGATTCACCAAAGCCATTTTGTTGCGCCAACCATGGAGGAAGCGGCTGTCATGGCTTTATCGGCCGGAGTAGATGTAGATTTGGGAGGTGATGCGTATATGAATATAATCAATGCCGTAAATACCGGTCGTATCAGTAATGCGGCACTTGACGCATCTGTCGCCCGTGTACTCCGGTTAAAGTTTGAAATGGGTTTATTTGAGAGCCCATATGTCATCCCTGAAAAGGCGGAGAAAGAAGTGCGCAATGATGCGCATATTGCTTTGGCACGTAAGATAGCGCAAGCCTCAATCACTCTGTTGAAAAATGACCGTTCACTGCTTCCGTTAAATAAGAATATTTCCAAAGTAGCATTGATAGGCCCTAATGCTGATAATCGTTATAATATGTTGGGGGACTATACCGCTCCTCAGGAAGAGAAGAATGTAAAGACCGTATTGGATGGAATCAGGACTAAGTTATCACCATTGCAGGTAGAATATGTGAAAGGCTGTTCCATACGCGATACTTTGACATCCGATATTGAACAGGCTGTCGCTGCCGCCCGATGTTCAGAAGCCGTAATTGCCGTAGTAGGTGGTTCCAGTGCCCGTGATTTCAAAACCAGTTATAAGGAAACGGGTGCTGCAATTGCTGATGAAAAGACGGTCAGTGACATGGAATGTGGTGAAGGGTTTGACCGTGCGACGCTTTCTCTATTAGGGAGACAGCAAGAATTGCTCAAAGCATTGAAAGCTACGGGGAAACCGTTGATTGTAGTATATATCGAAGGCCGCCCTTTGGATAAAACCTGGGCTGATGAAAACGCCGATGCTCTGTTGACCGCTTATTATCCGGGACAAGAAGGCGGAAATGCCATCGCTGATGTCCTGTTCGGAGATTATAACCCGGCAGGAAGATTACCGCTGACAGTTCCCCGTTCGGTAGGGCAGATTCCCATTTATTACAACAAGAAAGCACCTCAGAACCACGATTATGTAGAACTGTCCGCTTCTCCGCTTTATGCTTTCGGATATGGTCTGAGTTATACAACTTTCGAATATTCGGATTTATGTATATCCGCTATATCCCCTCATTCTTTTGAAGTTTCATTCAAGGTCAGGAACACCGGGAAATATGATGGCGAAGAAGTATCCCAGCTTTATTTGAGAGATGAATACGCTTCGGTAGTGCAGCCGCTGAAACAGTTGAAATACTTCGAACGCTTTTATTTAAAGCGTGGAGAGGTTAAGGAAGTGAAGTGCGTTTTGTCTGAAAGTGATTTTACGATAATAGACCGGAATTTGAAAACAGTAGTGGAGCCGGGGACTTTTCAGGTAATGGTCGGGACGGCTTCGAATGATATTAGGTTGCAGGCAAAAGTGGTGGTAAGATAAGATATCGGTATTCGATAGAAAAGACGGTGAAATCCTCGCCAGACAACATTGAGTTTTATTGTCTGACGGGGATTTTTCGTTTACCAAGGGTGAGTTTGTAGTCTTGTGAGAAACTTTTCAACAAATAGCAGCATGCTGATTAATGGCACAAAAAAAGACGAGACAAATGCCCCATCCTAAATGTTTTCACAACGGAATAATCCTTATTGTGAATTGCTTCAAATTAGTGATATAAAGATAGTGTTTTTCGGCAAATTCCTTTGGTGATTGTAGGGTAATTTGATATGATTTGTTTAAATTTTGATGAAATATGTTGCTGTTTGAGGTGGATATATTAAAAAATGAACAAAAAAATAAAAAATAGATATTGATGGTAATAAGCATACTTGTTTATTTTGCATAAAATTAACTCGGAGCTATTGGAATATGTAATATCGGTATACTGAGTATTACCAGATTTAAAGTTTGCGTTAACTAAGAATTTGTATTATGAAAAAAAAGTATTTATGGGGAGTGGCTTTCTGTATGCTGGTTTGCATTTGGGGCTGTTCCGATCAGGATGATAATCTGATAAATCCTGATAAGATGATCCAAATGTATGGTTATCCGTATAATTTGCAAAGTGGAGTTATTTGGCAAAGTAATCCAAATGTAATTGTTTCGAGTATCCCTTATATATATGAGGATACTTACGAGAAGGGTGGTACGATGGTGACTGACCGTGTGGAAGGTTTTCGTGCTGGTGATGAACGGATTGAGACCGGTAACTTTATGATTTCGCTCTATGAAACAGGTCTTTACGGCAATATGGAATTGGAAAAAGCCCAAGGTGAGGGAGCTTGTATCTGTTTCCATCTAGCATCTCCGGAACTTGGAGAATTGGCTCCGGGAAAATACGTGTTTGGAGCAGATAAGGAACCCTATACTTTCATTGGATATTGCTCGTCCGATTACAATACGCAGAATAAAGAGAACATTCCTGCTGTCCTTTCTGAAGGAGAAGTGACAGTTGAAAAGAATGGTGATAAATATCGTGTAGTATTTCAATGTAAAACGACTTTTGGCGGAGATATTACAGGAGAGTATAATGGGACACTTCAGCAGCACAGGGTGTCGCAGGTTAGTTCTACCGAATATAACAATGTCTCTTTGTCGGGGCTGATGGATGAGGTGGAAATTGTGATGTGGTATACGGGTGATGTAATACGTAATATTCTTGACCAAATCGGTCTTGAAGGTTTTCCTCTCAAAGATGGTGCAGAAATGTTAGGTCTGATTGTTGACGGAGAGAAGTTTATCGATCCCGAAAGTTCAGGTACCGATTTTGATACTGAATACAATGGAATGTCATTGTTCTCTTTAAGTACAGGCTTAAGTCAGATAGCAAATAACGCTAGAAAAAATAGAGAACAGATAGATTTGGCATTGACGTGGAATAAAGAACAAGAGGCGTTCTATTTTGAATCGCCCATACGTATTCGTAGTATGTTGGATCATAGGTCTAAGTACGATTTTCCTTGTCATACGGTTTATATGAATGCGCCTGAAGGTTTCTCGGAGACTGATTTTGAGAATTTGAGTGCAGATGATTTCTCTTTTCAAATTACCGAAGAAAAGGTGAAGATTTCAACAGTAGATTTTAAGCCTGCTTATGTTTTTTTCCAGACGGGAAAAGGGGTTCTGGGTGTCATCAAAGTGAAGTCCTATGTTCCGCAGGATATGAAAACTGAATATGATATATATAGTGGTGGTTATATTGATTCTCCCTTGAATCCATCCCTTCAACTGGAAATCAAATGCCCGGCAGTTGTAGCCAATCCACAAATCAGATAATCTAATAAAAAACACTGGACATTATGAAAGTTCAATATCAACTCTACTCCCCATTGGCAAGACAGTTGCGTGCTGTATGGACGTTCCTGTTCTGTCTCCTCTGCATTTCAGGGAGTGCGCTGGCAGCATCGTCCGTCCAGCAAGAAGGCAAACAGAATAAAGTAGAATTAACAGGTCGTGTAGTAGATACCACAGGAGAACCTTTGCCGGGAGTGACCGTCACCTTACAGGGAACGACACATCGCACGGGGACCGATGCCGAAGGATATTTCCTGTTCAGCGTGCCCGCCAGTGAGAAAGGATATACGCTGGAGTTCACCTTTATCGGTATGAAAATGCAGGCACGCCATATCAGCCAGCCGGGCAAATCTATCCGGGTGGTGATGCGCGAAAGTGCTGAAGCGTTGGATGAAGTCGTTGTTACAGGTATGGAAGTGATAAAGAAAGACCGTATGACTGGTAGTGCCACGGTTATTACCGCCAAAGATCTGAAGATGCAGGGTATTACCTCTATCGACCGTATTTTGGAAGGTAAAGTTGCGGGACTGAATAGTGCTACCGTGTCCGGTGCGCCGGGTACACGTTCTAAAATCACTATCCGTGGTGAAAACAACCTGAGTGGTAATTCCGAACCTCTGTGGATTGTTGACGGGCTTCCTATGACGCAGGGAGTTCCTCAAAGTAATACAGGAGATTATGCCGGAACGATTATGCAGGATGGAGTAGGCAATATTATGCCGGAAGACATTGAATCTATCAGTATCTTGAAAGACGCTTCGGCTGCCGCCATTTATGGCGCGCGCGCAGCTAATGGTGTTATCGTAATCACAACTAAGAAAGGATTCCGTTCCAAAACACAAATCAATTATAGTGGTACTTATGAGTGCGCTTTTGCTCCGACTAACCGTCTCGATTTTATGAATTCTGCCGAGAAGTTGAGATATGAACAGTCTATTATTAATAACTTCGGGCTGGAATATGCTTATCTTACAGGTCGCGGCGGATATAGCTACAAGCGAATGGTGAATGGTTTCCTGACTCCGGGTGAGTATAACGCCACTATTCAGAATCTGGCACAGATCAATACCGACTGGTTCGACGTACTTTTCCGTACGGCTCATTCACATTCACACAATGTCAGTCTGCGCGGAGGTTCTGAAGAACTGACGTATTATACTTCCGTTAATTTTCAGGAAAAGAACGGTATTCTTCTCTCTAACAAGTACCAGAGTGCCGGGTTGTTGATGAAACTGGATTATCGGCCTATCAAAAATTTGATTGTGGCTCTGAACGTTTCCGCCAATACGCGTAAGAATAGGGACAATGCTTCTGCTATTGATCCGTTCACCTATGCCATGTTTGCCAATCCTTATGAACGTCCGTATGACGAAAACGGAAACTATGCAGCCGACCTTAGTTATCTGAGTAATAATTACACTACGGAACGTGCTTCCGGCTATGTGTACGATCAGTTCAATATCTTGCGCGAAATGAAGGACACACGTAATATACAGGATGGTTCGGATGTGGAGATGACACTAAATCTCCGCTATGACGTGCTGCCCGGGTTGTCTGTAGAGTCTATTTTCCGGAAAGGTGTCAGTTACAACACGGAAACTACTGAAGTAGAACCGGGGACGTATACATCTTGGACGAATGAAGCGTTTGCCCGCAATGCATACCGCTATTACGGCATCATGCCAAGCGGGTATGATAATGGAGAACTTTCCGAAAATTCCGGAAAGAACCATAGTTGGGCTATCCGTAATCAGATAGATTATTCATTCACAATCAAAAAGGATCATTTGTTCAGTATCTTACTTGCCAATGAAGTTATGTCGAAGAAATATACCAGTTTCGGTTATACTTCACCTATTTATTATGGAGATTATCGCATTACGGGTATCCCTACCTTTGACAAGAATGTACCTTACGAAGATATGGTTTCCGCTATCAGCAATATGTTCCATACGAAGGACGGGCAAGACCGTAGTGTTTCATTTCTTGGTTCTCTCCGTTACGGTTATAAAGACCGGTATATTTTCAATTTCAATTATCGTGCTGACGGTGCCGACGTAATCGGTGATACGAACAGGTTCACTCCGCTATGGTCTGCCGGGTTGCGTTACAATCTGCATAAAGAGAAATTTTTTGCGAATCCTATCGTCAATGAACTGTCACTTCGGGCTTCCTATGGTTTCACGGGAAATATTGACCGCTCCGCTTATCCATTCTCTACCATCTCTTTCGGTAATGTGATGTATATGGGCAATCGTTTTGCTACGGGATTTACTTATCCTAATCCTACTGTCGGCTGGGAGAAGAAAAAAGACCGCAACATCGGTCTGGATATGTCGTTGCTCAATAGTCGTGTGAACATTACTCTGGACTACTATTTCAATGAAACGGAAGATATTCTTGAGAATCTGGAAATTCCTGCTTCTACCGGACGGACTACGGTGAAGGCGAATGGCGGTATTGTTGAAAACAAGGGATTAGAATTCTATACTAACATTAAATGGGTGAATAATAATGACTGGACTTTTAGTACTGCTTTCAACATTGCCCGCAACAAAAATGTGATAAAGAAATCATTCTATGATTATGATTCTTATCAAGATGCCATTAAATCAAATGTCAGCATGGGTGGTGTCATTAATATTATCGGACAAGAAACCGGAAGTATTTATGGCTGGAAGGTGGCAGGCGTAAATCCGCAGACAGGTAATCCGCAATATTATCTCACCGAAGCCGGTAAAAGGGCGTATGGGGCATTCCTTGATAAATGGGATTCCTACAGTGAGGAGCAGAAGAAACAGTATTTGGCTATGATCGGCTCTCCCAACGGCATTCCGGATGTAGTGGATTTTGTGCGGGATAGTGATAAGAAAATGGGATATCAGATGCCTTCCATGCAATATCTCGGTCGTTCGAATCCGAAGTTTGTGGGAGGTTTCAACACTTACTTGAGATATAAAGGTTTGGAATTCACGACCTCGTGGACTTTCAAAACCGGTCATCTTGTACCCAACTTCAACGATTATCAGAATGCGCCGAATAACGAAGCCAGTTCGGCGAGAGCGGCACTCGGATATTCTTCCGACCTGAAAGTGTCTGCTACCAATCGTGAAAAGCGATATCTGTATTATTGGCAATTCCCGGGTGATCGTACTGACATCCCGAAATTCACCACCTCGGACAATGATTACTGGGCTTCGTTGTGCACCTCTGACAAATATTCGAAGGGAGACTATCTCCGTCTGACTAATCTCTCGTTGAGTTACCGCTTCCCTTCAAGGCTTATCAAGCAGTGGGCGGGTATGCAAAACCTGTCTTTAGGATTCAACGCCCGTAATCTGGTGACGTTTACCAAGTATAGAGGGCTGGATGTCGGTACCGGAAATGCGTTTTCTTATCCCGTTGCCCGCGAATTTAACTTTAAACTAACTGTCGGATTCTAAAAATAAGGAGAATTATGAAGAAAATAAGTATATTGGTCGGAAGTTTGTTATGCATTCTGACAACATCGTGTGACAAGTTTCTTGAACTTACGCCGCGTGACCAAAAGGTAGTCAGTACGATAGAAGATTATCGGGATATCATGGCAAGTTTCATGTACTACCTGAAAACACCGGATATGCCCCGACAGGAAAACATTTTTGGTATCGATGCCTTTACAGTACCTTTTCATTCGGATGTTCATGGTAATCTTGCCGTATATACCGGAGAAGTGAATATCAATACAAATTCTTCCCAATATTATGATAAGAAAGCCGGTGATTATACACAAACGGGGAAGAGTATGCAGACTTGGCTGATGAGTAACGAGGAGGCGTGGCGGCAGTATTATAATTTTTTAGGTCCCATTAACCTCATAATCTCGGATATCAGTACGGCGAAAGGAGATAATGAAAATCTGCGTAATTATGTGAAAGGCGAAGCGCTTGTATGGAGAGCTTACACTTATTTTAAATTGCTGCAATATTATGCTCCTTATAAGGATAACAATTATGGAATTCCCGTCTATCTGACTCCTCAAATGGAGATAGGAACCACTATGCCGTCACGTGAGACGCAGCAAACTGTTTTCGGACAAATATTTGCTGATTGTAACGCGGCATTCGATTTAATGGAGCAGACACTGACGAATGAGTGGAACTTTATATGGCGGAAAGATTTTATTCATGCCATGCTGGCAAGTGTCTATACATGGAAAGCGATGTCCGGTGCGGCAGAACCTTCCGATTGGGAGGATGCGGGGAAACATGCTACAGAAGCTATGAAAGGACGGTCGTTGACGCATTCTGCAGAAACTTTGAAACGGGTATTCGACTGTTCAACGGCAACATATACTGTAGATTTGACGAACGACGAGTTCTTCGTGAGAATTATGGACGGAGAATATACCAATGTCTGCGACTTGTATAGTACCTATCTGCAAGATAACGTAAGTGACGGAAGAATCACTGCCACCTATGCTTCTTTCTTTACTGACAGTGATATCCGGAAAAGTGTGTGGTTCAAAAACGGTATGTATAATAATAAATACAATATGATGGGGGAAAACGGGAAATGCAGAGGTTGCCTGTTGCCTTTCCGCTTGGCAGAAATGTTTCTTATCAAAGCCGAAGCATTGTGTAGGCAAGAAAAAGATGGAGAAGCACGCAGTGTTTTGACCGATTTCTGTAATGCACGTTACACTTCTGCTCCTGAGATACCATCCGCACACGAAGCGTTATTGAATGCGATTCTCGATGAACGTAACCGGGAGTTTTATCAGGAGGGGGATTTCCGTTGGCTGGATATGAAGCGTTTGGGTATCAGAATGGAACGGACAATCAGCGGTGAGAGACATGTGCTGGCTCCTGACGATTTTCGTTATAGTTTCCCTATTCCGGCACGGGAGATGAAACTCAACAAGAATATGGTGCAGAATCCGGGTTGGGAACAAATCATCATTTATTAACTCTTCAAAAAAAGACCTTTATGACTAAGAAAACAATCATACGCTTTTTCGGAATGGCGTTGATGCTGCAAGCATTTTCGGCTTGCAGTCCTGACGATTATACTTATCATGACAACAGTATCATGAGCATTGAAGATATAGATCATATAGAATTGATAGCCAATCAGAAAATGGTGCTTGCCGACGGCAGGGCGCAATTGGAACTCTATCCTCGTTTATTTACCAAAGACAACTACCAGATTCCTGATGAACGGATACAGGACGACTGGCTGGAATATACTTCTGAATCAGGCATTGCCTTGCAACGTTATTTCTCTACCACTGACGTTTCTTTTGTCGGAAAAACAATAACGGCAAAGTTGAAGATAAAAGGTACTCAGTTGGAGTCTAATCCCGTATCATTTCAAGTGACAGAGCCGTTGGAACGGCAATATACATCGGAAATACGCATTCCGGTTGTTTTTCATATCATCCAGACAACGGAAGATATCGAGTCTTTTGGGGGCGCTTATAAACAGGAGCAGATAGAACAAGTGCTTCGTAAACTGAATTATATGTTTAGCGGAGAAACTACGCAGAACCCTGTAGGGGTGGATACTCATATCCGTCTGGTACTTGCCGGTTATAGTCCGGATGGTAGCCGGATGATGGAACCGGGTATTAACCGGTTCACGATGAAAGAAATTGATGCTACTAATAATTATGAGGATTTTCTGGTAGCAAACCATCTGATATGGCCCGCCGGACAGTATATGAATATATGGCTTATTTCTGATCGTGGCAGTGTGAGCGGAACTTTCTCGAAAGTTAGTAACCGTTGTATTCCTCAGTATGTTCCGGCAGATGTGCAGGGAATGCCTGAAGGTATTGAATGGAAGGAATATCAGGATGAACCTTTGCTTGCCAAGGACTTGGGGGTGCTCTACAAATTACAGGAACTGGATAAAATAGACCGGAACTTTAAAGTTAGCGAGTATGAGCCGGGATATAATGAAATTGGTTATTACATCGGGCGGTATTTGGGATTATTGCCTACTTGTAATTATATGAATGATGAGATTGGTACGGATTATTGTGATGACACATTGAATTATATAAGGGACGAATCTAAACCGGGAAAGAACGAAACATGGTACAAAGAGAGTGAAGGATGTTACTTTCGGGCGGAGAATATCATGGACGACCCGACAGGGGGGCATTGCTCCGTTTCACGTGATCAGTGTATGAGAATGAGATGGGTGTTGAACAACTGTGTCGGACGTTCGGCGTGGAAATCGGATTTTGCATTCAAAGGCAAATAAAAAATGTATTGAAACATATTTATATTTAAATGAATTATATGAAGTATTCTATTTTTTCGGCCGTTGCCTGTATGTTGGTAGGGTGTATGGCTTGTACGGGAAATGCCGGTTATAAAATTACCGGAACAGTGGAAAATGCGCAAGAAGGCGACACTGTAGTCCTTCAGGAAGCGGTGAACGGAGATTTGTCTCCACTGGAAACGACTGTGATCCGGAACGGTTATTTCACTTTTGAAGGAAAGCAGGACTCTGCGATTTGGCGTTATATCACCGGCAAGATAGACGGACGTGAATATATGGTTGATTTCTTTTTGGAAAATGGCAATATCACTGTCAGTTTAACCAAAGAGGCTGTTTCCGCTACCGGAACCTATATTAATGATATTCATCAAAAAGTCCGTGAGGTGGTGGATAAGGCGGTTGCCGAAATAGATGAGGCTTATGCTTTCTTGCGTGATACAACTTTGACAGACGAACAACGTAAGGAGGGAGAACAACAGGTAAGGCTGAAGGAGGCGGCATATTATCAGATTGTCAAAGATTGTATGAAGCAACAAATTACCAATCTTGTCGGCGTTTCTCTTTTCAAACAAATGTATCGTGAAAATACACTGGAAGAAAACGACTCATTATTGCAACTAGTGCCTGCTATGTATCAGGGGGATCAGACCATTATAAAAATCAAAGATAGGGTGGAGAATGGTAAGAACACGATGGTAGGTAAAAAGTTTACGGATTTTGAGCTACAAACTTTGTCAGGCGAGACAAAAAAACTGTCGGACTTTGCCGGTAAGGGAAAAGTCGTCCTGTTAGATTTCTGGGCTAGCTGGTGTGGCCCTTGTCTGAAAGAAATGCCCAACCTTGTGGCGGCTTATGACAAGTATAAAAATAAAGATTTTGAAGTGATAGGTATATCGTTGGACGAAGACGAAGAAGACTGGCGGGGTGCTGTGGATCATTTAAAAATCTCTTGGCCGCAACTGTCTGATCTTAAAGGATGGAAATGCAAGGCTGCCAAATTGTATGCGATACAGAGTATTCCTTATACTATGTTGATTGACGGAGAGGGAACGATTATAGGCAGAGAGCTTCGGGGGGAGGAGCTTCAAAAAAAGTTGGAAGAAGTTTTAAAGGATTGACAAACGCTCTGTTCATAAACGAGCGTTGTTATATCTAGTAAATATTTATTTGACAATACTACAAGCTAGAGTTCTGCTTCATAAAGGATTCTTGCTTGTAGTTTGTCCCGCTATTTGGTAAGATATTTAAAGTCTTTCTTGGCGCCTGACTCATCCTTTATTCCGGTATTCCAAAGGAGTCATTTCGGTATATCTCTTGAAGTATCGGCTGAAAAGGGAAATATTAGGAAAATTTAGTGCATCGGATATTGATTGTATGGAGGCGCTTGATAGTTTTAACTGTGACTTAGCATCCATGATTACCATATATGAAATAAAATCTATGCATGTTCTTCCTGTTACCTGTTTGACTACTGTACATAAGTACACTTGGGTTACTCCCAGCTTTTCGGCATACCAGGCGACTTTTCTGCTTTGTGTGTAATGATAGAATACTAATTGTGCGAAATTCCGGCACAACTGTTCATTTTTCGAAAGTGATAATGTATCTGCTTCTCTGTGTTTATATAGTATGGATATGCCGGTGTGTGCATTCAGGTGTACATTATATGTAACTCTCTTCCTCGTTTTCTCATCCATTGATAGGTATAGCTGCCGTAAAAACATGAAATGAGTTTTTATCATATTGGCTTCTGCCGGTTTCAGAGTTAGTTTTGCTTTTCCTAATGCGACATATAAAGTTTCGGGTATGATATTTTCGGGAATACGATGTTCTATATAGTGTTGTGAAAATCCTAGAATATGAAATTCAGAGTTATTGTTTACTCTGTGGATTTGTAATATGCTTCCCGGGGTAAGTATAATCAGGTCATTGGCTTTTGCTGTTATTCGGCTTATATTGACTGTAGCTTCTATTTCTCCTTCCATACAGAGTAATAATAGCTCACATTTCAGACGTACGGGATGATCGGAGTATTTTTTGAAGAAATCTTGGTTAACATCTGTGTATATAACCCAATCATCGGGCAAATCAATCTTTGGAATTTTCTTTTTCATATCTCTGCTTTTGGTACAAATATAAGCATAAAAGTGAATAAATAATATTACAGATTACTTTTTTTGTATGTTGTGGGAACAAGATATAATGAAGAGGCCTGCTCTATATGACGACAAGCCTCTTTATTTCGATTCAATGAATATCAGATATCCACCCTTTCCTGTGTTTTCCTGCCACCATATGCACCGGCAGCACAACATAATGCGGCTCCGATCAAAAGAGCAAAGAATGAAACCAAAGCAGACCGTGCAGCAGCATCTGTTGCCTTGTCGGCAGCCACAAGTGCCTTATGTTTGATTTCTTTCCATTCTTGTGCCGCCTTTTGCAGATTGGCTTCCAGCTTGTCTATCTGTTCTCTGGCTTCTGCACGTGCGTTATCTATCAGATTCATATACTGATCTACTGTCTTGTCCGCTTCTGCTTTGGACATATTGGTGTTGTTGGCTATCGCTTTGGACAAATCGTTCCGGTCAATCTTTTGACTTAGATTCTCCGCACGCTGTTTCAAGCGATCCAGAAAACTGTTGATGGCTTCATCCGCTTCCTGAGGAGAGGCGACGATTTCCTTGACGGATTTACTTAAGTCATCTTTTACCTCTTCCAGTTGTTTGTTCAAATAGTCCGGCTGCAATTCCTTCACGTTGCTTTTGATTAGTGCGGTACGAATGTTTTGCGGAATGTTTTCTTCTTTTAAAGTACCGCTGAAATCAATCTTCCCGAACAAATCTTCTGCTTTCTCAGATAATGCGGAAACACCGTTTCCGACAATGCTTCCTGCTCCGGATAAGACGTTACCGGTAACAGACGAGACGGCTCCCAAAGCATTGGCGGTCATTTTTGCGGCTCCGACAGCCAGGAAGATTCCCAATATGGCAGCAACAATAAGGGTTGTTGCCCAAACAAGAAAACCATGTATCATTCCGTCCATGCCCGCTAGTTTTCCTGCAACAAATCCGCCTGCTGCCATACTGACAATCAGTATGACGGCAGAACCGATGCCGACAGCAGTGCCGATGCCTGAAGCCGGATGTTCGGACAGAGGATCGAGCATGAATAGTCCGATACTTGAATTTAGAATAGATAGCAATACGGATATTGCCAGTACGGTCATTACACCACCGAAAACGCTGCCCCAGGATATCCTGTCCTTAAGGTCAGCCAAACTTAATTTTCTCATAATCGTAAGGTTTTTGAGTTAATATTGTATTCATACTTCAGAAAGAAAACAGCCCGGAAAGATTTTTTGTTTGGTAATTTTTGTGATGACATTTATGTGTTGTGTTAAAAAAATAAATATCCTTTGAACCATATTTTTTCATGTACTGTTGTTTCAAATGAGAACGTAACTAGTGTTGAACCAGTATATTCAGTTGTATTATGGACTTACATTCAGGATTGCCCTATTGGGTCATTAAAAACTCGTTATTGGATTATTTTCATCCATTGAAAGATGATTACTCTACGGATATCGTAGTGGTTGGCTCCGGGATAACCGGTGCTTTGATGGTGCACGAATTGTGTAGTGCCGGTTTGAAATGTTGTGTCGTTGACAAGCGTAGCATTGCGACAGGAAGCTCTGCGGCGAGTACTGCTTTATTGCAATATGAAATAGATGTTCCTCTTTGCTGTATGTCGGAAATGATTGGGGAGGGTAATGCTGTATCCGCATACCGTGCGTGTCTACAGTCTATTTCCGACATTGAAAAGGTGTTGGAATCGACGGGGGTGGATGGCTGTTTTGAGAGGGTACCAAGTCTGTTCTATGCCAGCACTTCGAAAGATGAGCAACTTGTGAAGGAAGAATATGAGATGAGGAAAAAACATAATCTGCCTGTCTGTCTGCTCGGGAAGGAAGAGATAAAGAAACGTTATAAGTTGGAGGCACCGGGCTGTGGATTGTTGAACGAGGTGTCGGCACAAATTGACGCTTATAGAGCAGCTACCGGTCTGTTGCTTTACCATATGAAGGAAGACGGGCTAAAAGTTTTTACGCATACGGGTGTAAAGGAATGTGTTGAGAAGCAGGGGGGATATGTCATAGAAACGGACGGAGGACATAAGATTAATTGTAAATATGTGATTGTGGCAGCCGGATTTGAAGCTGGAAAGTTCCTGCCGCAAGAGATTATGGATTTGACGTCAACTTATGCATTGGTGTCACATCCGGTGAATCCCGCTGAGCTTTGGCCTGAGCACTGTCTGATTTGGGAAACTGCCGATCCGTATTTATATATCCGGACTACCGGTGGCAATCGTATCATCATTGGCGGTGAAGATGAGAAGTTCTGCGATCCGGAACGCCGTGATGCCTTGCTTAGAAAGAAAACCCGCATATTGGAAAAGAAATTCAAGAAATTGTTTCCGGATATTCCTTTCAAAACTGAGATGGCATGGTGCGGCACGTTCAGTACCACAAAAGATGGTTTACCTTTTATCGGTACGTGGCCGGGCAAGGAGCGGATGTTCTTTGATTTGGGGTATGGCGGAAACGGCATAACTTTCAGTATGATTGGTGCACAGATTATATGTAGGCAAATACAGGGCATGGAGGATGAGCGCAGCAAAATCTTCGGCTATGAAAGGATTGAAAAATATTGGTGAGTAAAAGAACGGTTTGTGGAAAAGAATTGCTCTTATTTTGAAAATATCTCTTTATTTTTGCATTAGCAAAACTATTAAGAGTGTATAAAATGGGCTTTTCATTCTTTAAACAAATTTTTTCGGGGAGAAAGCAAAAGACAGAAAAGATTGAACCGTCGGGACCATCCATGCAATTTGTGTTGAACTATTCGGAAGGTCGTGAACAGACGTCACGAGTCTCCAAAGAAGAAATTCGGCGGGCGATCGAGAATCTGGATAAATACGGGGACGTATGGCTTAGTAACTGTCGTACTGTAATCACTCCTTACGGCAACTGTTCGGGGATATCGTGTATGGCTGTGCCGGATGGCAATCCGCAGGTTGCCGTATATTTTGCCATGACTGACGGGTTGATGAGGTATGTCTGTGGTGGATATAGATCGGATGATATTGTCCGGATGTTCTATAACTACTTCGAACGGCTTGAAATTCCGGAAATCAGTGATTGGGAGAAAGGGCATTACACTCCGGTGCCTCCTGACGATGAGCCGTATTATCTGTATGTGGACAACGAAGAATACAAATATATCACTTATGAAGATGTTTTAGCAGCTCTCGAGAATCTCGAAGCCGGTAAATGTGCTTCGCTGTTGTTGAGGACTCCCGGTTGCCAGAACGGTTATCTGGAAGTGAGAGGGACGAAAGACGATTATATCGTTGAGACAGGAGGGAATAATGAAGAAGGGGATTGGGTGGTGTTCATGACTCATGCCCCTTATATCGGGCGTGTCAGATACTGGCTTTACAATTATTACCATAAACGTGAATTTCCTCGGATGACGGATGAATGGGTGGACATAACGGAGGAAGTCGCCAACGATGAATAAAGGGGTAAATGACTTATCGAAAGAAAACGGATATACAATAATTTGCAACAATGAAACACAGTGAAACGGTAGCTGTTGCCATTGACAAAATATGGAAAAGCTACGACAAAGAACAAATGTGGGAAGGGTATGAACTTCTGCGTCAGGCAGCGGAAAAGGGAGATGCAGATGCTTGCTGCTATCTTGGACGGTGCCATTTGGGGGAGGAATTTGTCTGGTGTGGGGCGGAATTTCCCGTAGATGAGGAACTGGCGTCCCGGTTGATAAAGGAGAGTGTGCGTCTGGGTAGTGCCGATGGGGTATTGTGTGCCTTGCGTACCGGCAACTTGTCTCCCGCAGTTCGGAAAACGATGCCTTTCGCTTCGCTTGAGGAAGCTTTTACGGCGGTGCAGCAGCAGGCGCAGGAGGGAGATGCCTTTAGTCAGTATATGGTGGGAAACGTCCTGTTCTATGGCGATTATCTCGTTATTCGTGGCGACGAAGAAAGCCGCAAGTACAATTCTGGAGATGAATATTATGCTTTTGCTTATCCCATAGCGGCACAATACTATGAAAACTCGTTCGATAATGGTCTGCCTGCTGCATTCGGCAATTATCGTACGATTTATGAGTCCGGACTGGCGGATATTGATGAAGAGGTATACGAAAACTATCTGAAACAGCTTGCTGATACAGGTGATCCGCTTACTTGCAATGACTATGGCAAGTTGCTGGAAGATGAGTATGATGATGCGGAAGGAGCCTTCCATTATTATTCGATGGCAGTGGAGCGCGGAGATGTCCAGTCCGCCTATAATGTGGCTGTGTGTTACGGAACCGGTTATGGGGTTGATGAAGATTTGGATAAGGCCTTTGAGAATTATATGATAGCAGCGGAAGCAGGCAACGCAAAAGCACAATTCCAGATAGGAAACTTTTATTTTGAAGGGCGTGGCAATATTGCACAGGATTATGCCAAGGCAGTTGTATGGTTGAATAAAGCGTATCAAAATATGGATGATGAGGACTCTTGGCAACCGGCAGCCGAGCTTGCCATCTGTTATCAAAATGGTCTTGGTACTTTTCAAGATGATGATGCCGCATTCGAATTCCTTTCCGAGATAGAAGAGAATGATATGCTTGGTGAGGTGTGGGAGCCTCTTGATGCCATGGTGCTGAACGCTCTCGGTGTTGCTTATGGATTCGGACGAGGGGCAGAGCAGGATATACCGCAAGCGATAGAGTATTTCGATCGTGCTATAGAATATGATTCGGACGAGGCGAAACAGAACAAGGCTTGCTTTAAGAAAACACTTTTTGGTGGTTGGAAGATGAGATAGCGGTATTTTTATTTCTTATTTTGCCTAATTGGATTAGCTTTATTACTGATTCTTTTTGCGGAGCACTATAGTGGAACGCAAAGTACACTATAGTGGAACGAAATAAAAGTAACGAATGAAATAAGTCTGAATAGTGAATCAGTTATAAAAGAATGCCTATAGAAATCAATAAGAATAAAGGGCTATGAGATGCTTAGTCTACCTTATTATAAGGCCAGTATCTTTGAACTGTCACCTACAAATCAATATTATATAACTTCAACTTATTATATAAAGTTTTCCGGTCAATATCCAATAATTGCGCAGCTTTGCTCTTGTTGTTTCCGGTTTGGCGCAATGCTTCCAGGATATGTTCTTTTTCAGTCTCTTCATTGCGGAGTGCCATACTACTACTGGTGAGTACCGGAACTTCCAGCAACTCAGTTCCCAGTTCCAATAAAGTAATAAAACTTCCTTGTGCCAATAAAGTCGCTCTTTTGACGATGTTTTTCATCTGCCGTATATTTCCCGGCCAGTGATAACTCAGCAAAGCCTGTGACGCCTTTGCGTCAAAACCAATCAGATGCTTGTCCAGTTCCTTGTTGGCCTGGTCGAGGAAGAAATTAGCGAAGAGCAGAATGTCCTCTTTCCGTTCTTTCAAGTCAGGCATCCGCAAAGTGAATTCATTAATACGGTGGTAAAGATCCTCGCGGAACGTTCCCTTTTCGATAGCTTGTTCCAGATTCTCGTTGGTAGCGGATACCAGTCGGATATCTACGGATATTTCCTGTGTAGAACCGACCGGACGTATCTTCCTTTCTTGCAGGGCACGAAGTAATTGAATCTGTACCTCGTAACTGAGATTTCCGATTTCATCCAAAAAGATAGTGCCGCCGTTGGCTGCGACGAAAGCTCCGGTTTTGTCCGTCAGTGCACCTGTAAAAGAGCCTTTCACATGACCGAAAAACTCGGAAGCTGCCAGTTCCTTGGGGATAGAGCCGCAATCTACGGCAATAAACGGCTTGTCACTTCGTTTGCTGAGCTGATGGATACGATGCGCCACATATTCTTTTCCCGTTCCGCTGGAACCGTTGATTAGTACGGACATATTGGTCGGGGCCACCAATCCTACATAATTGTATAGTTGCTTGGCGGCATCACTTTCTCCTTCCAGATAAGAGTGGAGAGTTTCGGAAGTACCTTGTGATGAATGGGAAGTGCCTTTTTTAGGGTTGGAAGAGCTCCGGACTGTAGAATGAGTTGCCGCCGGACTACTTTCCGCCTGCAAAGCCTCGGATATTTTCTTCAGTAACTCTTCAGGATTCACAGGCTTGGCAATATAATCCCGTGCTCCGAGCTTCATCGCCAGTACGGCAGACTGAATATCCGCATACCCTGTCATGATAATCAGAGGAATATCCATTCCCCGTTCATTCATCCATTTCAACAAATCGATACCCTCGTAATCGGGTAATCGTAAATCTGATAATACCAGGTCAACAGTCTGACTTTCGATATGCTTCCGGGCACGCGCAATATTACTCACTGACGACACCTCAAACCCTTTTTTGCCTAACCAGGTTTTGAGCATCATCCCAAAAGTTATATCATCTTCAACTATTAATATGGCTTTCATGATGTCAGGTTTTGATTCTTTTAAGTCACAAAGGTAAGATGATTTAGGCGAAAGTGGTATATTTGCAAACTTAAATTAAATAAAAGCGTTATGAAAAAGATTGTATTGATATTATTAACCATATCGTTTTGCGGGTTAACTTCTTGCAAAACCGGAACAAAAAAAGGAGGAGACATGGATAAAGAGACATTGGTAAAGATTGAAACAACTGCCGGAGACATCAAAGTGAAGTTGTACAATGAGACACCAAAGCATCGTGATAATTTTATCAAACTGGTGAAGGACGGAGTATATGAAGGGACATTGTTCCATCGTGTCATCAAAGACTTCATGATTCAGGCAGGCGACCCGGATTCAAAGAATGCGCCGAAAGGAAAAATGCTGGGCAGCGGTGATGTCGGTTACACCATTCCGGCAGAATTCGTATATCCGAAATATTTCCATAAGAAAGGCGCTCTGTCAGCAGCCCGTCAGGGAGATAATGTGAACCCGAAGAAAGAGTCTTCCGGTTGCCAGTTCTATATTGTGACAGGTAAGGTCTACAATGATTCTACATTGCTCGGTATGGAAAGCCAGATGAATGAAAATAAAATCAACGTTATTTTCAACTCATTGGCACAGAAGCATATGAAAGAAATCTATAAGATGCGTAAGGAGAACGATGAAAACGGACTTTATGACTTACAGGAAAAACTGTTTGTCGAAGCTCAGGAAATGGCTGCTAAAGAACCGGAATTCCACTTCACTCCCGAACAGATTGAAGCATATACTACCGTAGGCGGTACTCCGCATCTGGACGGCGAATATACTGTATTCGGCGAAGTGGTGGAAGGTATGGACATCGTGGATAAAATCCAGAAGGTCAAGACAGACCGTAGCGACCGTCCCGAAGAAGATGTGAAGATAATAAAAGCGACAATACTTGACTAAATGATATGAAAATCAACAGGCACATTCTTGACAATGGGTTGCGTCTGGTACATTCGCAGGACGAAAGTACGCAGATGGTGGCCCTTAATATATTATATAATGTGGGAGCTCGTGACGAACACCCCGAACATACCGGCTTTGCCCATCTGTTCGAACATCTGATGTTCGGCGGCTCGGTGAATATTCCCGATTATGATATGCCGCTTCAACTGGCGAGTGGCGAGAATAATGCCTGGACGAACAATGATATCACCAATTACTACCTCACTGTACCTCGTCAGAACGTGGAAACCGGCTTTTGGCTGGAATCCGACCGTATGTTGAGCCTTGATTTCAGCGAACGGAGTCTGGAAGTGCAGCGAGGTGTAGTCATGGAAGAATTCAAGCAGCGCTGTCTGAATCAGCCTTATGGAGACGTGGGACATCTTCTCCGTCCTCTGGCTTATCAGGCGCATCCCTATCAATGGCCTACCATCGGCAAAGACCTGTCGCACATTGCCAACGCGACACTGGAAGAGGTAAAAGCATTCTTCTTCCGCTTTTATGCCCCGAACAATGCGATTCTGTCCGTGACAGGTAATATCACTTTCGAAGAAGCGGTAGCGCTGACAGAAAAATGGTTCGGCCCTATTCCCCGTCGGGAAGTTCCCCGACGGAATCTTCCGCAGGAAGCGGAACAGACAGAAGAACGCCGGTTGACGGTAGAACGGAATGTTCCCCTCGACGCCTTATTCATGAGTTACCATATGTGCGACCATCGCCATCCGGATTATTATGCTTTTGATATACTGTCGGATATATTGAGCAACGGACGTTCCAGCCGTCTGAACCAGCGTCTCATCCAAGAGAAACAACTATTTTCGAGTATCGACGCTTATATCTCAGGCAGCGTAGACGCGGGATTGTTTCATATTGCCGGAAAACCATCTGCAGGCGTGACTCTGGAACAGGCCGAAGCCGCTGTCCGTGAAGAATTGGATTGCCTGCAACAGGAACTTGTCAGCGAACAGGAACTGGAAAAAGTAAAAAATAAATTTGAGTCTACCCAAATATTCGGTAACATCAATTATCTGAATGTAGCTACCAACCTTGCTTGGTTCGAGTTATTGGGACAGGCCGAAGACATGGAAAAAGAAGTAGACCGTTATCGCTCCGTCACTGCTGCGCAGTTGCAGACTGTAGCTCAATCGGCTTTCCGGAAAGAGAACGGGGTTGTACTCTATTATAAAAGTAAATGAGGATTTTTTATCAGGCACGGATTACGCGGATTTCACGGTTCTTAGAAATATGGTTGCATAAGACAACAACGTAATCCGTGTAATCCGTGCCTGATAAATCCTAATTTATAAAACAAAAATAATGAAGAGACTATTTGATATATACAGAGACCATTACAAAGCACTGATTTATCTCGGATTACCTATTGTCATTGGACAGATAGGCGTTATTATACTCGGATTTGCCGATACACTGATGATTGGGCATCATAGCACAATAGAACTGGGTGCGGCATCTTTCGTGAATAATGTGTTCAATCTGGCTATCATTTTCAGCACCGGATTTTCGTACGGACTGACGCCCATTGTGGGCGGTCTGTACGGTACCCGCCAATACGCCCCTGCCGGACAAGCCTTACGCAACAGTCTGCTGGCAAATCTGATGGTCGCACTTCTGCTGACTGTCTGCATGACTGTCCTTTTCCTGAACATAGAGCGTCTCGGACAACCGGACGAGTTGATTCCTCTGATTAAACCTTATTATCTGGTTCTGCTTGCTTCTCTGGTGTTTGTCATGCTTTTTAACGGGTTCAAACAATTTACGGACGGAATCACAGATACCAAAACCGCCATGTGGATACTGCTGGGCGGAAATGTCCTGAACATCATCGGCAACTATATCCTGATTTATGGAAAGCTCGGATTTCCCGAAATGGGCTTGTTGGGAGCGGGTATCAGCACCCTGTTTTCACGTATCGTGATGGTCATCGTGTTTATCATCATCTTTGTACGCAGTTCTCGTTTCGTTCGCTATAAGATAGGTTTTCTCCGCTTGGGATGGTCACGTGCCGTCTTCGGGCGATTGAACGGACTCGGATGGCCGGTTGCTTTCCAAATGGGAATGGAGACAGCCTCTTTCAGCCTGAGCGCCATAATGATCGGCTGGCTGGGGACGATTGCTCTGGCTTCCCATCAAGTTATGCTGGCAATTTCCCAATTCACCTTTATGATGTATTACGGGATGGGTGCTGCCGTAGCCGTTCGTGTCAGTAACTTCAAAGGTCAGAATGATATAATCAATGTACGCCGTTCCGCCTATGCCGGTTTTCACCTGATGATGACATTGGGTGTCGTACTTTCTTTCATCGTCTTTCTTTGCAGGAATCACTTGGGAAGTTGGTTTACCGACAGTCCGGAAGTAGCCGCTATGGTTACTTCCCTTATATTTCCTTTCCTCGTCTATCAGTTTGGCGACGGATTGCAGATTACTTTTGCCAACGCTTTGCGTGGAATCTCGGATGTAAAGCTGATGATGGTCATCGCCTTTATCGCCTATTTTATCATCTCCCTTCCCGTAGGTTACTTCTGCGGCTTTGTAATGGAATGGGGCGTGGTAGGTGTTTGGATGGCGTTCCCTTTCGGACTGACAAGTGCAGGATTAATGCTTTGGTGGCGGTTTCACCATATGACGAAACTTCCCGACCCCAAGCTCCGAACCTAATACTTAAAAACTTAATATTTAATACCCGATGGCTTCCTTCCGTTTCACAAAGTTAAAAATCACCGCCGGTTACACCTTGTTACTGGCAATACTTCTTTTTTCTTTGGTGTTTGTACATCGGGAGATGGAAACTTTGTCGGCTGCGGATGACCAGCAGAACCTGCGGACGGACAGCCTTCTGGCTCTTCTCCATGAGAAGGATCAGAATACAATTCAGATGTTACGGGTGTTGAGCGAAGCAAACGACAGCCTTCTTTCCGCTTCGGAAATCGAAGAAATCATATCCGAACAAGACTCTATCATTGTTCAGCAACGGGTGCAACATCGCGTCATAACCAAACGTGATTCTTTGATAACCACCCCTAAAAAGAAAGGTTTTTTCAAGCGGCTGTCGGAAGTATTTGTCCCTTCCAAACAGGACAGTGCCGTATTAGTCAACACATCACTGGAAATAGCCACAGATACCATTCTCGAACCGACTTCTTCAAAAGACTCCCTGCAACAGAAAATCCGCATGGCTACGGAAGAGAAACGGCTGCAACGCAGAAAAACAATCCGCCGCACCAGTACGAAGTACCAGCGGATGAATACTCAGTTGACAGCCCGGATGGATACCCTGATAAAACAATACGAGGAAGAGATGACCTTACGTGCCCGTCAGGATGCCGAACTCCAACAGGAAGTGCGAATGCGTTCGGCGCGTATCATTGCCGGCATTGCCATTGGTGCCGTATTGCTGTCCGCCTTTTTCCTGATATTGATTATGCGGGATATCTCCCGTAGCAACCGCTATCGCCGTGAACTTGAAATAGCCAACAGGCGGGCGGAAGACCTGCTCATTGCCCGTGAGAAACTGATGCTTGCCATCACTCATGACTTTAAAGCGCCGCTGGGCTCTATCATGGGATATACCGAACTTCTGTCCCGACTGACCGAGGACGAACGCCAGCGCTTCTATCTCGATAATATGAAAAGTTCTTCGGAACATTTGTTGAAACTGGTAAGTGACTTGCTCGACTTCCACCGGCTCGACCTCAATAAAGCGGAAGTGAACCGCGTCACCTTTAACCCTTCCCAACTCTTTGATGAAATCTATGTCAGTTTCGAACCATTGACCGCTGCCAAAGGACTGACTTTGCAATGTCACGTAGCTTCGGAATTAAACGGAAAATATATCAGCGACCCTCTGCGACTCCGGCAAATCGTGAATAACCTTGTATCCAACGCCGTAAAATTCACACAGAAAGGCGAAATCACGCTCACGGCTACTTATGACTCCTCTAAACTGACAATAGCCATTGCAGACACCGGAAAAGGGATGGCAACAGAAGACCGTGAACGCATCTTCCAGGAATTTACACGTCTTTCCGGTGCGCAAGGAGAAGAAGGTTTCGGGCTCGGCCTCTCTATCGTGAAAAAACTGGTTACTTTGCTCGAAGGAAAAATCAGCGTAGAAAGCACACTGGGTGAGGGGAGTTGTTTCACCGTCGTTTTGCCGCTTTATCCGATTGGAGAATCCATCATGGAAAGTAAACCATCATCCGAAAGCGAAACTATGGATATGGACGAAGGAACGATTGTCGTTCCTTCGATGAAAGTAATCCGAGTCCTTTTGATTGACGATGATAAAATCCAGCTTAGTCTGACAGCCGCCATGTTGAAACAACACGGCATTGATGCGGTATGCTGCGAGCAACTCGAAGAGCTGATAGAACAACTCCGAACCTCAGTGTTCGACGTACTACTGACAGACATACAAATGCCGGCCATTAACGGCTTCGATTTAGTGAAACTGCTGCGTACATCTAACATACCGCAAGCAAAGACCATTCCTGTGATTGCCGTGACCGCCCGTAGCGAAATGGATAAGGCTGTCCTGCACGAACACGGCTTTGCCGGATGCTTGCATAAACCATTTACCGTGAAAGAACTACTGCTGACCGTCAACGAAGGACAGCTTTCGGCCGACGAAGCCCATATCACAGAAGACATGGGAAACACCGGAATAAACTTCTCCGCGCTTACCGCCTATTCCGAAGATGATTCCGAAGCGGCCTGCTCTATCATTCAGACCTTTATAGAAGAAACCAAAAAGAATATTGAACGGATGCAGCAAGCCCTGGCCGATAAAGAAACGGACGGAATAGCCGCTATGGCACATAAGCTGCTCCCCCTTCTCACACTGATAGGTGCATCCGAAGCCATAACCCCTTTGAAATACCTGGAATCCTGTCGTGGAGAATCTTTCACGAGTGAGATAGGCGATGCAACGTCGACTACATTGTCAACAGTTTGTATGATAATCAGCGAGGCGGAAAGCTATTTGATGTCGATGAAAAACGACGATTAGGCAGAAATATTCTACTCCTTAGCCAGTCATTATATCTTTCTTGCCGTTATCCAAACCTTTTCTCAAAATAAATTGTTTACTTTGTGTCACCTTATTTACACTGGCACATTTTTACATGAAACGAAAATGGATACGATGGGTAAGCTGGATACTGCTTACTCCTATAATACTCTTTGTAATACTAATGGTATTGCTTTACATTCCGCCCGTACAGAATCTTTTGCGTCGGGAGGTAACTGCTTATGCATCAAAAGTAACCGGAATGCAGATTCAGGTGGAACGGATTGACCTTCGTTTTCCGCTCAATCTGTTGGTACGTGGCGTGGAAGTCATTCAGCAGCCGGACACACTCTTGTCTTTGGAAAGTCTGAATGTACGCGTGCAGGCATGGCCGCTCATCAAAGGAAAAGTCGAAGTAGACGAAGTGACCTTGAACCGGGTTGCCGTCAATTCTGCCAATATGATAGAAGGAATGCAGATACAAGGAGTTTTAGGACACTTTTTCTTGCAAAGTCACGGCGTTGACCTATCCAATGAAATAGCAGTCATCAACCAGGCGGAACTCTCCGACACCCACGTGCAACTGCTGATGAACGACACCACGACTACTCCGAAAGATACTACAGCTTCCGCCCCCATAAACTGGAAAGTAGACCTTCATCAACTGAAACTGAAAAACGTATCGTTCAGTATGCAACTTCCTGCTGACTCCATGCGGATGGCGGCACATATCGGCGAAGCAGCTATTGACGATGCCCGGGCCGACTTGAAAAATCAGTTCTATGGTTTGAAGAAGTTCCTGCTATCGGGCACTTCCGCCAGCTACGACACCGGAGCCGCCAAGCCCGTCGATGGTTTCGACGCTTCCCATATTGCCGTTCGTGATGTCCGCATCGGTCTTGACTCCTTATTATATAAGGGTAGGGATATGAACGCCATCATTCGTGAATTTACCATGAACGAACGTTCCGGACTAAGCATCACCTCACTGACAGGCAGGGCATACTCCAACGATTCAATCATTAGCATTCCCGGCTTGAAACTGCAAACTCCTCATTCCGAAATAGATTTATCCGCTAATACTTATTGGGAACTTGTCAATATCCCGACTACAGGACGCCTTTCTGCCAATCTCAATGCCTATATTGGCAAAGAAGATGTTATGCTATTCACCGGAGAACTGCCGGATAGCTTCAAAGAAGCCTATCCTTTCCGTCCCCTTGTTATCCGCGCCAGTACGGACGGCAACCTGAAAGAAATGCAGATTTCCCGTTTTACGGTTGACCTTCCGGGCGCATTCTCTTTAGAAGGCGGCGGTATCCTCGAAAACCTGGCTGACAGCATCACCCGTTCGGGAACCATCGGGCTGAAGATGATTACTCAAAACCTGAACTTCCTGACTGCTTTGTCCGGTGAAGCTCCTAATGGAACGATTGTCATCCCCGACAGCATGAACATGGTTGCCCAGGTTGACATCAAAGGCCCTGAATACAAAGCAAAACTGCACCTGAAAGAAGGACAAGGAGCAATGGATGTGAACGCTGCGCTAAACACAGCTACCGAAGTCTACAAAGCCGACCTGAAAATTGACAACCTTCAACTCCATAACTTCCTGCCGAAAGACTCTATTTACGAACTCTCTCTTTCGGCAACTGCCGATGGACGCGGCTTGGATATTATGTCTTATCACTCTTACGCCAAACTGGATTTGACGTTAGACCAGCTTCACTATGCCCAATACCATCTCTCCAATGTCAATCTGACGGGAGCTTTGAAAGGTGCATTAGTGACAGCTAATCTGACAAGTGATAATGCTCTGTTGAAAATGACGACAGATGCCGAATACAACCTGGCACACAGCTATCCCGACGGAAAAGTAACGGTTGATGTTACCCAACTCGATTTACACGAACTGGGACTGATGCCCGAACCGATGAAGCGCCCGCTCGCTTTCAATCTTTCTGCCGAAGCCCGTCAGAACCGTGTCTTTGCGCACCTGATATCAGGCGATATGAAACTCAACCTGAGTGCCCGTTCCGGTGTTAATCCTTTGATTCGTCAGTCTACCCATTTCGTAGATGTATTGATGAAGCAGATAGAAGAAAAAGCCTTGAACCACGCCGAACTGCGCGAGGCATTGCCGACAGCCATTCTCTCTTTCTCCGCAGGAAAAGAGAATCCGCTGGCCTATTTCCTGGCTACCAGGAACATATCTTATCATGATGCTTCCATGAAATTCGGCACAGCTCCCGATTGGGGAATCAACGGTAAGGCTGCCATCCATGCATTGAAAATGGACACGTTACAACTGGATACCATCTTCTTCACCGTCAAACAAGATACCACGCTTATGAAGCTGCGTGCCGGAGTGATAAACGGGCCGAAGAACCCGCAATTCTCTTTCTCCACCACTCTGACAGGAGAAATCCGTGACCGTGACGCAGAATTACTGGTAGATTACAAAAACGGCAAGGGAGAAACAGGCGTATTATTGGGTGTCAACGCCCGTCCTCTTTTCGAA
>ERZ779623.50-NODE-50-length-81817-cov-7.119236_pt1 | contig 81817 bp, 62 predicted proteins | sample MGYA00514189_ERZ779623 | MGnify/ENA primary metagenome ERZ779623 (study PRJEB29562, sample SAMEA4376712) | mouse gut metagenome | isolation source: Cecum | study: EMG produced TPA metagenomics assembly of the A DSS colitis mouse model was used to assess the microbial... | reverse complement strand
GAGCCGCTTGTTGTAACTTGGGAGATTTTCAACGTGGCATCCGCATTGGCTTCATAACGATTGGTGGTGCTTGCGAAAAGATTGGCAGACACCCAGTCGGCTTCCGGCAATTGGGGTTTCTTGAACTCGACATTAATCTGTCCCGTAATGGCTTCATAGCCGTTTTTTACGGAAGAAGTTCCTTTGGAAACCTGTATGCTCTGCATCCAAGGACCGGGGACATAGCCCAAACCATAAGGAGCAGCAGCCCCGCGATAGTTCGGAATATTTTCCGTCAGCATTTGTACATAAGTACCGGAAAGCCCCAACAATTTGATTTGCTTGGCTCCCGTTGCCGCATCGGAATAACTCACATCGACCGAAGGATTTGTCACGAAACTCTCTCCCAAGTTACAACAAGCGGCTCTGCTCAACTCGGCACTGCTTATCATATCTTCATTCATCACGCTGCTACGCAGTTTCATTGTTCCCAGTCTTCGACTGACTACATTGACTTCATTCAGTTCCACTCCGTCACGAAGCACAATATCCAGTTTCTGATTCTTACCGTTCACATGAACCGTATCGTTCTGAAAACCGATAAAACTGACTATCAACATATGGCTTTTGGAAGGTTTGACGATAGAAAAGCTTCCATCTTCCTTAGTAGTCACGCCTTGTCCCGTATTCATCCAAAATACGTTTGCTCCCGGAATAACTTCTCCGGTGCTATCTTTTACCGTTCCGTGTACTTGCGCATGCATATTGCCGGCAAACAACAGGAACAGTCCTATTATCATATATTTCATTCTTTCTAAACTTTCTTTCGAGATACAAAATTAATTCATTTCTCATGCAACTTGGTTGCATTCAATTACACCTCACTTTCCTGCTTTAAATGCAGCAAAAAGCAAAGTCCCTAAAAAGAAAGATTTAGTGGCTAAATAATATAGGTGGAATATAGTGCCAGCTTCTGTCGGGAACAGAGAGGTGGCGGCGAAGTAATGGTAGTATATTCTACCGGTTTATCGAAATACGTAGAAGTCAGCAGATAGCAGAACTGTGCACAGAAAAGGTCGATCGCCTGAACTGAAACATTGAGTTCAGTAGTATGTTTCATCAAGTCCAGCTTATAGATAGTAGCCGTACAACCTTTCGCTTTGCAATCCTTTTTTGAGTCGCAAGTATGTGTTTTCTTACATTTCGGACAGCCTGTGTCACAACAGCTTTGCACCGTTTCGCAACGGGCACAGCAATAGTGCATAATAGATACTCCCGCTCCCGAATAAATAATCAAGAGTGAAAGAACCAATGCTGTTATGTAAGCTAACCTTTTCATACCAAGGGACAAAGATAATAATAAAATCAAATTAAATGCATATTTTTGCAAAAAAGAAGAAGAATGTCACATATGTTACAATCCATAAGTCTGTTCTTCCCTATCTTTGCAGAAAAAAGATAGATTATGGAACAGTTACATGCACATGAAGTCCTCCACATGATGGAAGGAAATAGCTACTCGGAATCATCATTTCGAGCAGGAATCATTAAAAGGTTTGGTGAACAGCAACATTTCTACACTTGCTCGGCAGAAGATATGGATGTGGATACCCTTATAGAGTTTCTTAAAATGAAGGGCAAGTTCATGCCTGCTGAAGATGGATTTACGGTAGATATAACAAAGGTTTGTAATCACTGATCTCAGTTTCTACTACCCAAAAACTTATTTTCATTTTAGCAAAGTCAATTTAGGATTATCATAAATTTCTATATTCTTAAGTTTCAGGCATTGGCTCAATTCTACCCTCTCTAAGTCTGCCCAATAAGCAATATTAATTGACTCCACATTCGGGCAGGAAGTACTTAAGTCCAGTTCCGGAGTAGCTGAAAAATTATATAGTTTCAACTCTTTCATTTTGGGTAAATATCCTAGATGAAGTTCACTGACAGGCGGCATTTTAATACCAATAGAGCAAAAGTCCAGTTCTTCCGCCCAAATCCTTATATGGTATACTTTACGATTACGATACTTGTAATATATCATCAGGTTGGCATCTGCATTTTCCACTTTTTGTAATCGCCCGTCTCCCCATTCAATAGCCATTCTACCGCCACCACCAATTAGCTGTAATAGTTCCCTTTCTCCGGTAGCATCCACCGTGAACTGAATTGTATTTGCATCAGTCAATTGGGGAATATCGAAATCATCACCAAACACACTTTTATCATCTTCTGAATCTGAACAGGAAGAAAGCCCTAAAAGCAAACATAATCCTATCAAATAAAATAGTAGCTTCTTTTGTTTCATTGTGCAAGAACATTAGTTATGTGACGTACAAAAGTAAGAAAAGAAATTGATAACATACATAATAGAGTACAAATTTACAAGTATATTTATAGAAATATGGAATGTTCCTGAATCATATTGCTTACATCATCCGTTGTTGTGGTAGTTCCCGTTGAAAGAACATCATTTTCGGTTCAATAGGCGTGCACAATATGGACATGCTCTTTGATGTACTCATAAGAAGGACGGTAAAATATAAACAACAAAAATCCCGTTAGCCATATTGCAGACTAACGGGATAAGTAATTTTCATACTCAATCTTCCGCACAACATATGCGAAAGGACGGTTATCAAGAATATAATAGACGCATTAGCGGACTAAATCCATATATTAATCTAGCAATAGAATAAAATAGAGTAAACAAAATAGCAGTCATGACCAAAATAGAACAGATATATTTAAGTGTAAATCGAAAGGTTACATCTGATTTTTCATTACACGCAACAACTTTAGTTTGCATTACTAAATCACCAAGCCTTTTTCCCGAGTTACAAAAAAACAAGATTATTTCTATAGGCCACAAAATATAAAATATATTTCGTAATATCAATCTTATTGCGGAAGGAACTGAGTCACTCTTCTCTGAAAGAATGCACAATCCTGTCCTCTGCTTTCCAATACTTCTTCCACCATTCACGTCCTTACAAAACAGAAAGCTATAGATTAGAGCCAAAGCAAAGCTCATCCAAAGCATACTATTATTAAGCCAAACACTTATTAGAAAAAAAGAAGAACTCATTATGATTAAAACAATAATATCTATAACGAAAGCTTCAATCCTTTTATTTATTATATTCATAATAACTAACTTTTTATATAATACACATGTTTGGCATAATCAATCTCTCCACCATTTTCTTATTTTGAGTACTATTCTACATAATATCAAACCGGCGATCCCAGAGAAAAAATATCCAATACCATTTTCCCAATCTCCTATAAACATTAACGCAAACGCGTAAATAATAAGCAGAATTCCAATGACAATGAAAAGAGGTACAAATCTGTTAAACATATTAATGATTTATTTTAATTACTTGTCTAATAACAAATTACCTAATGCGTCCCATAATTTGTTCAGATCGAGACTAAATTCAATCCCAATTATAGCCTTTGCTTTTACACTCAAATCTGCAGTTTTTGTTTCTGATGTTTTTTGTGTTTTACCTACCGTACGATAATTCTGATCGATAGGAGTAGTTTCTGTATTGGTATGTTCTAAAAGTCCCAAAGAAATACTTTGTTGTTCTTCTAATATTTGGTTACCAGACTCCTCTTTTATCTTTTTCTGTACTGAAACACCTACTAAACCAGCTCCAAGTTCTACCCCTTGTTTTGTTTCCGCTTTATCAAAATTACCACCTGGATGGAAAAAAACACCATCTTTGACACCTGCAACATCTTGTGAAATAAGGTTCATATCACCTCCAATCTTCTTGCTGCCCAACTCCACCTCGCCAGCTACCTGAAGTCCTACACTTGCTACAACACTGACAGCCTTAGCGGTTTCTTTTCCAAATCGTATCCAATGACTCAACTTCTTTGGATCTCGACCATCCGAATCTATATATTTCATTGGATTATTCAAACAATACGCATAAGGCGACCAACTATAATACTTCTCTGCCATCGGATCCACAGTCATAAACCGTCCCAGCACCGGATCATAATGTCTCGCCCCATAATCATACAGATTCAATCCACCCTTAGTATCCAGTTCTTTACCATTATACTTATAAGGTTGAGCATTCGTCGCAGTACTTTCTGCAAATGTCATCCCATAAGGATAATAATCATTTGTCTCGACAACAGTACCATCTTGTTTCGACACCACCCGGTTATTACCCAGATGATCTTTCAAGTAGAAGTAATACTCACCATTCTCGTTGTATCCTCCATCCACCAAAATCCGCTTCAATGTCCCGTTCTCGTAAATCATATTACCTGCATAGTCCGTTGTCGTGGTAGCTCCGTTAATTGTATGCACCGTCTGAAGTTTTCTCCCATCAGCAGTATACATGTAAGAAACAGAGTTGCCATCACCAAAAGTTACCTTACTTGGCAAATTTAAAACATTATATTGGATATCAACAATATTTTTGTTAGAATCTTTAATCAGATTACCATTTGCATCGTAAACATAGCCATCACCTGTGTTCGTTCCGTTACGGAAGTCCATAGAACCGGCTATCGTGGAGTTCTCACCAGTGTCATCTGTCCTCATCAATTGATTGCCTCGGTAAGTGAATGTCAAATTATCAATGGCAGTGGTCTGATTACCATTACGTGACAACGTGAGCATATTTCCATGCTTATCATACGAGTAAGAGGTATTGAACTTCGTGCTGCCGACGTTATTCTCCAAATAGGCAGCGTTTGTAAGACGGGACAACGGGTCGTATGTGAAGTTATAGCCTTTACCTCCCGTCCAGTCCATACCGGAAATATTTCCGTTGTAAGTCGGGATATTCAGTGTACCATTTTCTCGCTTGTCGTTATAATACAACGTTTGACTGAATAACGGACTAGTGATAGACTTCGTCCAGTTACGCACATTATACTCATAATCTGTCTTGAACTTGGCATTGCCGTTGCGCTTGTCTGTTGCCAGACGCCCCAATTCATCGTATACATTGTTAACAAGAGTCACCTCTGCTTCCGTATTGAACTTATGCGTAGCAGTGAGCAATCGCCCTGCGTGGTCGTAGTCATATTTATAGATTTCAGTCTGCGGTGCCTTTCCTGCGACTTGATGTACATGCTTACGCTGAATCACATTCCCTACAAAATCATAAGCCAGATATTCCTGGTCAACGCCATCAGTCAGTGGGTTGTTGCTCTTGGTTTGAATCACCCGCCCGCGAGTATCATAGTACATCACCGAGTAAATATAAGCAGATGACGGCGTACCATCTGCATTCATTTGAGCAGTCAACGTGCCGGTGAGCAGACCTTGGAAGCCGCCTGCATACTGCACGCCATATCCCGACTCTAAGTTATATTCGGTTCCCTCTAACGGTATACCAGTTATTGACGCACCTTGAAAATCATAGTTGTCGTAATAGTTGACAGATAGGATGATAGTCGAAGCTCCCAATAATCGGGTGAAACCATCTATTTGGACAGAATAGCCTTTATAGTAACCCGTAGAAGAGTACGCTACTTTAACATATTTATTAGTCACATTGATAGGATTCCTGCAAACACCCGTGACCACTACCCGTCCGAAAGCATCAGGGAGCGTAAACAACCACTCACCTTGCTCCCGCAGTATGCTGTCCTGGCTAAAAATCAGCCGATCCGCCTTGTCATAGACGTAGTATGTCCAACCCGCGCCGGGGAGTTTCTTGGCTATTTGACGGTTGCGCGCATCGTACCTGTATTGGTAGGCAAGTTCATCAAGATTAGCCTGCGTGATACCCTCATCCTGGATGCGCGGGGGAAGAACAAAACAAAGGTTGCCAAAGTCATCATACACATAATAAGTGTCGTGAGCTACGTTGCCTTTCATCTGGCGGGTGAGTACTACCTGTTCCAGCTTGTCCTTAAATTCATAGGTCGTATTATCATCTTCGTCTTTCACCTCTGTGACATAGAGTTGCCCTGTGGCGTAATTACCGTTCTGACTTAAAGTGGGGTTTTGGTTGGTACCACCAACTACATAGAGTTTGCAACTTAAGACAGCATTGCCGACGACATTGGCTTTATAGGCTGTTGAGACGGAAGCCCCTTTGATATACCAGTCCTGCCCCGGACCATATTGTTCTACTACCCGGTTCAAAGGAGAAGACTCATATACAGGCATCGAATAAGGATGAGTATCATTGTTGTAAATGACGGAAGACAAGCTCTCAAACTCTTCAGGCATGAGATACTTCCCGTTTAAATATTCCGACACTCGTGGAAGCCATTCACGGGAGCGACGACCGAAGCCATCGTAATCTTGACGGGTTACGATATCTCGCCCTGACGGTGATACACCCACATGGACGGAATTGGAAAGACGCCCCAGACCGTCAAAGTAGTCTATACCAACACGACTGCCGGAACCATTGGCTTGCGTATAGGTACGAGTCATTACATAGTTTTGCTTGCCCCTGTCCCGATGTAACTCATAATATGTAGTCGATATTTTAGTATCTATACTCATATTCCGGGTTAGTCCTTCGGAAACAATATAGTACGTTCCGGCAGGCAAGTTTTCGACTGTCAATCCCGCATTGCCATCATGAGTACTCTCAATGATATTCTCATCCGCATCCAGCAGATAAATAGCAGTCGCATTGCTTGCCTCAGTACTATTAGTAGATGAACGGTTGGATATGGAAATATCTAATCCTCGGGTAAGTTGCAGTTTATAGAAGATTTCATTAGTGGATAGCTCGAAACGATTTTCAGCATCAGTAGTATTAAAAGTTTCAGAGAAAATCTTAGTACCTGATGCTTGCCCCAAATCAATACACCTCTCTTGCGGTTCCAAATCAAAATCTACAGAAAACATTCCATCGCGATCTTGTCCTTCAACCACCAGATAATAATTTCCCCATAGTAGTTTTTCTACAGACAAACTCCCTCCTGTTGATGATGCTATTTCTTTGTTTTCCCCATCAAGAAGATAAAAATTTATATTACTTAAATCAGAGAAACTATTCAAGGAAACGGAGAGTTTCATGGGACGCTTTAAATCAAAACTGTAAAAAATATCATTTCGTGAAGAGTCTCCATGTCCACTGGAAGTTCTATGGGTATCGCCTGTTAGTGTTTGCTGAATATTCGTTGAAAAAGAGCCAAGAGGGGCTTCATATCTGTGAGGTTGACCTAATATTGCCGTCGTGATTACTTCATTGAGAGCCATCCCGTTGTCATCCACCGGACCTTCAGCAACAATATAATAAGTACCTTTTTGTAAAAATACACTTGGCACGGTACTAATCAAGAAAGTACCCTTCACAAGAGGTATGGAAGTTAAGGTCCCCGTGATTGAATCTTCTTCCAGACAATAAGAGATACCTGTGCCTATACCCGAACTTGTCTTTATATTAACCAAGATACCCATGGGTTTCTCCAGTGTAAATCGATAAAACACATCATTGGGGGAGTTTTCCCATGGCCAATCAGCCGGACGGTATGAGTCAGGAGTACGGCGAGTATCCTGTTCATGAGTGAACAGGAATAAATCAGAATGATTTCCGGCATCAACCACTAACTTAGTATCCGGTATAACCACAGACTTCAATTCTATATTCATCGAAATCACACCGTTTTCTTTTACACCTTCTGCAACCAGATGATAAATTCCCGGAGATAATGTCATGGCATCCAGCTTGGAATCTTGAGAAGACGTTATGAGCTCTTTCTTATCATCAAGCAGATACATTTTTACTTCACTCAATCCCATATTTGCCAAAGTAACCGAAAGATCCATATAATGGTCTGTCTCAAAGATGTAGGTCAAGTCATTATAGCTGTCACCATATTCATTTAAAGAATAACGGGAATCTCCGGTAACCGTCAATGACGTATTGTCTGAGAGAAGACCCAAGTCTTCAACCGCTGACACCGACATAGGAGTACCTACTATTCTGATTGGTATTTCTCCATTAGTAAAGCTGCCATTAGCATCAACCCGACTTTCAGATATCACATAGTAGATACCTGCTTGTCCTTCAGCAAGCCCAACCGATATCTGAGTCTGACCAAAATCATTGAAAGGGACCGGGATCAGACGTCCCGTATTAAGTTCTTCTTTCAAGATATAGGCTTTCCCTATATTGGTTGAAAACATAATTCTCATTGGTCTCTCCAACGTAAACCGATAAAATACATCATTGGGAGAGTCTGGCCATTCCCAGCCATCGGGACGATATGCATCTGTAGTCAGGCGGGTGTCTTGCGTATGTGTATAAGTGAAATTTTCGGCATACGTCCCGACTTCTACGACAAATCGTTGCATATTGGATAGTGCGCTACTTTGCGGGGTGATTTGTCCGGATGCGACGGAACTCAGCCAACAAAGCATAAAGAGAGCATAAAGTTTTATTCGTTTCATAATCTTTCCTGTTTTAATGAGCATAATTATATTCATAAGATTCTATTACGTGTCCGTCGGGGTCTTTGATTTTGGCAAGACGTCCGAAGGTATCGTATTCATAGGTAGTGGTCAATCCTGCAGGATCAGTGGATGAAATCACCCCCATCAGCGGTTTATGTGTATAGGTAGTGACCTGCGACTTCGGCAACGCCCGTTGCAAACTGCCATTTTTTAACTTCACCTCGTTCGGTGTCACCAAAGTTGAAAGCATATCTGCAGAGGATACACCCAAGGTAGAATTCAACACGGCGTCCACTTCTCGAAGGGTAGCATTCCGGATTTCCGCAACGAGGTATTGCCCTCCGTAAGACCAAAGATACACAATGTTTTCCCCGTCATCTTTCAAAACGGCAAGAGGGTTGCCATACTTGTCGTAGTCCAAATATTGGATGCGATTATCCGGAACTGTCTCTCCATTGGTCTGTGTTTGAATAAATTCCGGAGCGAACAAGGTCGAGGCCCATTTCTTGTATCGGGTCAAATCCTTCTGCAAAAACACGTTATCTTGATACTGGCTTTTTTCCACGATGGGAGACAATATATGTTTTGCAACCATTGTCTTGTATGGCTCGGCGGTGGCAAAGTCGGAAGGATATTGATACGTTGTCTTACGAATGCCGCTGCTGGTAGCTGTCTCTTCTGCAGAGAGAAGCATCTGTGCAGTGTATGTATAAATGGTGGCTTTTGACACCGGATTAACTCCATTAGTATCAAAAACTGTTTCTACTTGCTTAGCTGGTAAAAACTTATACACATAGTTCAAATAACAAGCCAAGGAACTGCATGTAAAGGTGATACCGTCAATTTGAACAAAAATGGCACGGACATTATCTTCGCCTTGAGAGCCATACCGATTCCAGGTCGTTTCTTTTTCATACACTGGTTTTCCCGCTGCATTATATTGCAGTTCTTTCATCAGCTTTCCACGTTCAAAGGAACGGGAGTTTGCAGGATTTTTGGGATAAGGCGCTCTATTGTACTGTCCGCCTGCAAGCACTTCATCTGCATACCCATTATCATGGTTGGTAAACGTGTAATGAACATATCCATTGTCAAAGCCCTTTGCAGATTGTTTCACACACATCGGTGTAAGCGATCGCGATGCCGTCATTCCACTGAGTCAGCGGGACCACAGGTGTATTGCGTACGCTGTACATTTGAAGACGTTGTCCGCCGTCATCGGTTATATCTATTGAATACCGATAGAGAGGAGTAGCATTGAGTACTCCTGACGACACGGTCGCAGTAGGGGAAGTACGATAGAAATACTCTTTGGTAAATCTGCCTCCTCTTCCATCGTCTGAGACGATTTTCCATATCCGGACACCTCCGGCCACTCCCTTTGCGGGCGATACTATTCTCCTGTCTTTATTATCAACCGCTTTGGCATAATCATGGCTCTGATACTCAAAGAAAGTAATCCCGCCGGTGGGATAGTGAATGGATGAAAGAATGCCATTTTGAGCATATTCTGCATTCGGTTCACGTAAAGAAGGAGTAAAAGACGTTCCAAATCCCTGTCCGTTATCAAAGCCCCAATGGTCGGTAATGCTTTCCAAATAGGGACGCAACCGGTGTCGATTTTTATATTTAAACGAATATCCGTAAGAGGGTACAGGCGGACCATAAGGATTGTCCTTTCCTTGCGTCTCTCCCTTTATCGTCAGGCTATCTAAGAAAAGTCTTTCCGAAGAATTGTCGTTATAGTGAAATTCAACAGTTTTGACTTGACTGGCAGATTCTTGCCGGATGGCTATCACATCGCATTTTAACCAACGAATATTATCCAAAGAATTAGAATAGCCCACGGGAGGAGAAGTAATGCCATTATTGAACCAAGGAATTTGGGAGGTTCGTGACAGCAATGGATACGGATCCTCGGGATGCAGACTATTCTGTTCAAAAATCAAGCAATACTCTTTATCCGGATACTCGAGTTCTCTGCTCTCGCTATAAAATAAGGAAAGAACCGTCCCATTGCTACTCCTGATAGTACGAAGATATACGGGAGAAATAAAACTTCCGTTCTGTCGGTAGCCGGACATAGCAGACCAATCTTGTGCCGAACCACCAAACCCGTTAGCACCGAGATATAGATGATTGTCATTCCATTTATACAATTGGCTGATAAAAGGACCGCGTTCATATTCAAAAGAAATTACATCTTCACCATCTGCGGACTCAGCCTTGGTGATGAACCAGGACGTAACACTCATATTATCCTTTGTTGACACTCCTTCAGGGCCATACGAAATAGGGTCGGATATCTCGATAGCATCTTTGCCGCCAAAATAATATTGGTTACCTTGTTCATCAGTGATCACAAATTCTCTGATCGACCTGTACAAGGACCCATTGTTAGCAAAATCAAGCTCCGACATTTTCAAATAATTATTGGGGTCAAAAGAAACAGTGAGAAGTCGGTCGCTCTGCACCCGGATATTTCCTTTCTGGTCAAAATAGAATTTACCCGAGATGCCGAAAAAATTGAAAGAAAACTCATCAGGCTCAAATTCATTCCTAAACGGAGAAAAGTACCGCTCATATTCTTCTGACGTTAAATTTGAAGATGGCTTCCAGTCAGACCTGGCAAGCCAGCCATTTTTATTGAGGAAATAACCATATCCTACAGTACCCATGAGGCCTTTGCAATCGTTCTTATCCGGAATACCTCTTACCTCACGAGTTATGGCACCACCGGTAAACAACGTCCATCCCAAGCCGGTAGGTCCGGGATGTAGCTCCGGCCGGATGCCGCTCGCATGATAGCTAAGGGCAACGGGTATAGTAAATGACTTGGTTTTAAATTCATACAAGGGAATAGATATATTAGGTGTCCCTGTAAATTCCGATACCGGAACTTCTCCGTAAAGCCCCAGATTGGAAGCCGTCGGACTCGGCATGCTGGGAAGGGGACTTTGAGCCCGGAGACTTCCTGTTATTGCGCATAACGCGCATAAAATTAATAAGATTACCTTTTTCATGTTAATTCATTTTTGTTTGAATGTTTATTTTGTCATCCCAGGCATGCATTCTTCACTATGCCCGGGATGAGAGTTTTAATTACTTGTTTACTTATTTGCTTTTACAAATTCGTCGCATTCACGCCAAGCGCTCCTGCCAAAGCCGAAACGGCGGCTATCACCACTTTGATAATGACGTCCCATACGGATTTCTTTATTGCCATACTATTTACACCTCCTTTCAGATCGTTAAAGGGTTAATTACTTGCAGACTATCTGTGCTCGTCTATCAGTACTTTCATATCTATCTGCTGTTCTCAAGTCTTGATGATGGCAAAAGTAGAGCGGTAATTCGGAGGAAAGAAAGATTCTCAGATCCCATTCGTGACTGTTCAGAGAAAGTCACGAATTAGAATAATTCAGATGATGCAGAAGCCATTTTGTAGAACTACTTTTGTGCCGGAGCCAAGAGAGTGGCTTCTGGATTTATTTATTCATATAAACTATTTTTTATGTCACTAAGGTACAAAAAGAAGAAAATCGTACTTCGATTCGACAAGGAGAATCCTGTAGAGAAGTATGTGGCAGCCAATGTTCTTGTTGGCAGCATTGGCTACGCAAAGTTGTGTAGTGAAGTAAATCAACGGACAGGCATCCATCGTTCGATAGTGGATGTAGTGCTGGCAGGTGCGCAAGACACAATGATTGCCTATCTTGAAGAGGGTTTCTCGGTGAAATTGGGTGAATTCGGCTCCTTCCGCCCCGCTATCAATGCGGAAGGACAAGATGATGAAAAGGAGGTGACAGCTTCATCCATCATCCGAAGGAGAATTGCCTTCACACCGGGAAGCAAGTTCCAGTCCATGCTGTCCAATGCCGGTATGGAGCTATTTTCTGTTAACGGCGCCGAAAGCGGGGATGAAAACGGTAATGGAGGTACAGTTGATCCGGGCGAGGAAGAGACACCCGACCCTAGTCTCTGACAGGGGGATCTCTCGTTTTTAAAAAATAGGAAGGCAGAAATGTCTTCCTATTTTTTTTGACATTTAACACATTTGAGACGTTTTCACCGTTGGCTAACGATAAATTCGTTATTGGGCAACGGTGTGATTGTGGTTGCCCAACGACGAAAACTTGCCAAACGGTAAAATAAACATATAATTTATAAGGAATATCGACCTAGTTATAAATCCACTCCTTAGATAAGGCTCTAATGATAAGCAAAGTTTGAAAATCATCTGAATATTTTTCTGTTTTTATTAGTCCGATTCATGAATTTCATCTATATTTGTCAATAGTGAATGAGACATCAAATGTGTAATTTATAGAAAAAACGAGTATGAAAAAACAATATGTCAGCCTGCTTGCTATTATACTTTCGGTAAGCGGCTTTTTGTTTTCTTGTCATGACAAGATGAACAAAAATACAGGCGCGTTACAATTCGATAGTATTCAGGTGAATGAGACGGCACACCTGTTCAACGATACAGCCAAACCGGCTTGTAATATTATTATCAATTTCGCCTATCCCGTCAAGTCATCGGATGATATGCTGAAAGACAGTTTGAATGCTTATTTCATTTCCGCCTGTTTCGGCGATAAGTACATCGGGGAAAAACCGGAAGAGGTTATAAAACAATATACTGAAAATTATATCAGTGAATATCGCCGCGATCTGGAACCGATGTACACAGAGGATGAAAAAGACAAGGAAGACGAAGCTTCCATCGGTGCCTGGTATTCTTATTATAAGGGTATCGAAAGCCACGTGCAACTGTATGAGAAAGACTTGCTTGTGTATCGTATCGACTATAATGAATACACCGGCGGTGCACACGGCATCTATATGACAACTTATCTGAATATGGATCTTACCCTGATGCGCCCGCTTCGTCTTGATGATATCTTCGTCGGAGATTACAAAGACTCATTGACCGACCTGATCTGGAACCAGCTCATGGCCGATAACAAAGTGACGACCCACGAAGCTTTGGAAGACATGGGATATGCTTCAACCGGTGACATTACCCCGACCGAGAATTTCTATCTAAGTAAAGAGGGCGTTACCTTCTATTATAATGTATATGATATCACTCCCTATTCTATGGGACCCGTAAAGGTGACAATTCCATTCCCTATGATGGAACACCTTCTCGGCAGCAACCCGATTTTGGGAGAGCTGAAAGATTAAACTTCATAAAAGAACAAAACCCAATGAATATCCTGTTGTTACTACGCCAATAGTAATATATGAAGGATATTCATTTACTATAATTTATAATCAGTAATTTGTAATTAATAAAAGTGGAAATCATACAGAAATACTTCCCTGAACTGACAGAAGAGCAACGCAAACAATTTGCGGCTCTATATGACCTCTATATCGATTGGAATTCGAAAATCAACGTTATTTCACGCAAGGACATCGAAAATTTGTATGAGCACCATGTGCTCCATTCGTTAGGTATTGCCAAAGTAATCCAGTTCCGTCCCGGAACCAGTGTCATGGACTTGGGTACGGGCGGCGGTTTCCCCGGCATTCCATTGGCTATATTATTTCCTGAAACGAAGTTTCATCTCGTGGACAGCATCGGCAAGAAAGTACGTGTAGCGACAGAGATAGCCAATGCCATCGGACTGAAGAATGTCACTTTCCGCCATGCCCGTGCGGAAGAGGAAAAACGTACATTCGACTTTGTTGTCAGCCGTGCCGTGATGCCTTTGACGGATTTGGTCAAGATTATCAAAAAGAATATTTCTTCCAAACAGCAGAACGCGTTGCCCAACGGGCTAATCTGTCTCAAAGGCGGCGAGTTGGAGCATGAGACAATGCCGTTCAAGCATAAGACAATGATTCATAGCTTGAGCGATAACTTCGAAGAAGAATTCTTTGAAACCAAAAAAGTGGTATATGTTCCGATTTAAAGACTATTAGTTCCGAATAAGATTTAATCATAGAAAAGAACCATGAAAATAAAAAGGTTTGAATTTAATATGTTTCCCGTAAATTGCTACGTATTATGGGACGAAACAAAAGAAGCAGTCGTCATTGATCCGGGCTGTTTCTATGAAGAAGAGAAACAAGCACTGAAGAAGTTCATTCTTACGAACGGACTGACCGTGAAGCATCTTCTGAATACTCACTTACATTTGGATCATATCTTCGGAAATCCTTTCATGCTGAAAGAATTCGGTCTGTCGGCAGAAGCCAACAAAGCTGACGAATACTGGATTGACGAAGCGCCGAAACAAAGCCGGATGTTTGGTTTCCAGTTGCAGGAAGCACCTGTCCCGTTAGGGAAATATCTGCATGATGGTGATATCATCACTTTCGGACACACCCAACTGGAAGCAATCCATGTACCCGGACACTCCCCCGGTAGCTTGGTGTATTATTGCAAAGAAGACAACTGTATGTTCTCCGGCGATGTCCTGTTCCAAGGCAGTATCGGCCGCGCCGACCTTACAGGTGGCAACTTCGACGAACTGATAGAGCATATTTGCAGCCGTCTTTTCGTCCTTCCTAACGAGACAGTCGTTTATCCGGGACATGGCGCTCCCACGACCATCGGAATGGAAAAAGCAGAGAACCCATTTTTCAGATAACACATAAAAATCCCTCATAATATGAAAACCGATTTGTTAGCTAGCCGTCACATCGGCATCAATGAACAAGACACAACCGTGATGCTCCGCAAAATCGGAGTAGAATCACTGGATGAACTTATTGACAAAACAATTCCTGCCAATATCCGGCTGAAAGAACCGTTGGCATTGACGAGCCCATTGACGGAATACGAATTTGGAAAACACATTGCCGCATTGGCAAGCAAAAACAAACTGTACACCACCTATATCGGACTGGGTTGGTATAATACAATCACGCCCGCCGTTATCCAACGGAATGTATTCGAGAATCCGGTGTGGTACACTTCTTACACTCCTTATCAGGCGGAAGTGTCTCAAGGACGCCTGGAAGCATTGATGAATTTCCAGACAGCCGTGTGTGACCTTACTGCCATGCCGCTTGCCAACTGTTCATTACTGGACGAGGGAACCGCCGCTGCCGAAGCTGTCAGCATGATGTATGCCCTGCGCTCCCGTGCCCAACAGAAATCGGGTGCAAACGTTGTCTTTGTAGACGAAAACATTTTCCCGCAAACACTGGCTGTCATGACTACACGTGCCGTGCCGCAAGGTATCGAACTGCGCGTTGGCAAATATAAAGATTTCGAGCCTTCACCGGAAGTATTCGCCTGCATCCTGCAATATCCAAATTCCAACGGAAGCGTAGAAGACTATGCCTCATTTACAGAAAAAGCACATGCGGCTGATTGCAAAGTGGCTGTTGCCGCCGATATTCTAAGTCTCGCCCTGCTGACTCCTCCGGGAGAATGGGGAGCGGATATCGTATTCGGAACAACTCAACGCCTGGGCACACCGATGTTCTATGGTGGCCCGTCCGCTGCTTACTTCGCCACACGGGATGAATACAAACGGAATATGCCGGGACGTATCATCGGATGGTCGAAAGATAAATACGGCAAGCTCTGTTACCGGATGGCTTTGCAGACACGCGAGCAGCATATCAAGCGCGAAAAAGCGACATCGAATATCTGCACGGCTCAAGCCCTGCTCGCCACAATGGCAGGTTTCTATGCTGTCTATCACGGCCAGGAAGGTATTTCAACCATTGCTTCACGCATCCACAGCATCACAGTTTTTCTTGACAAGCAACTGAAGAAATTCGGATATACGCAAGTCAACGCACAATATTTCGATACCTTGCGTTTTGAACTGCCCGAACACGTTTCGGCACAGCAGATTCGTACGATTGCACTTAGCAAAGAAGTAAATCTACGTTATTATGAGAATGGGAATGTAGGTTTCAGCATTGACGAAACTACTGATATCGCAGCCGCTAACGTGTTGCTTTCCATCTTTGCCATTGCTGCCGGAAAAGATTATCAGAAAGTAGATGATATTCCAGAAAAAAGCAATATCGACAAGGCGTTGAAGCGTACGTCTCCTTTCCTTACTCACGAAGTATTCAGCAAGTATCACACGGAAACGGAAATGATGCGCTATATCAAGCGTTTGGATCGCAAGGATATTTCGCTGGCTCAATCTATGATTTCCCTTGGTTCTTGTACGATGAAGTTGAATGCCGCTTCGGAGATGTTACCTTTGAGCTGTTCAGGATTTATGGGTATGCATCCGTTGGTTCCCGAAGATCAGGCAGAGGGATATCGTGAATTAATAAAGAATTTAAGTGAAGACTTGAAGATTATCACCGGCTTCGCAGGAGTCAGTTTACAGCCGAATTCGGGTGCTGCCGGAGAATATACCGGTCTTCGCGTGATTCGCGCTTATCTTGAAAGTATCGGTCAGGGACATCGTAACAAAGTGCTGATTCCGGCATCGGCTCACGGGACGAATCCCGCATCGGCTATCCAGGCAGGATTTACGACCGTCACTTGTGCCTGCGACGAGCTGGGAAATGTGGATATGGACGACTTGCGTGCCAAAGCTGAAGAGAATAAGGATGAATTAGCCGCATTAATGATTACCTATCCTTCCACTCACGGCATCTTTGAAACGGAGATAAAGGAGATTTGTGAAATAATTCACGCCTGTGGCGCACAAGTATATATGGATGGCGCCAATATGAATGCACAAGTAGGATTGACCAATCCGGGATTTATCGGTGCGGATGTCTGCCATCTTAATCTTCATAAGACCTTCGCTTCCCCTCACGGTGGCGGTGGCCCGGGAGTAGGCCCTATCTGCGTGGCGGAACACTTGGTGCCCTTCCTGCCCGGACATGGTATCTTCGGCAATTCACAGAATCAGGTTTCTTCCGCCCCATTCGGCAGCGCAGGTATTCTGCCTATCACATATGGATATATCCGGATGATGGGTACGGAAGGTTTGACACAGGCAACTAAAATTGCCATTCTGAACGCCAATTACCTGGCTGCTTGCCTGAAGGATACATATGGCGTCGTCTATCGCGGAGCAAATGGCTTTGTAGGACACGAAATGATTTTGGAATGTCGCAAAGTACACGAAGAAACCGGCATTTCGGAGAATGATATTGCAAAGCGCCTGATGGACTACGGTTATCATGCTCCTACCCTATCTTTCCCTGTTCACGGTACACTTATGATTGAACCGACGGAAAGCGAGAGCCTTGCCGAACTGGATAACTTTATAGATGTCATGCTGAATATCTGGAAAGAAATTCAGGAAGTGAAGAATGGAGAAGCGGACAAGAATGACAATGTATTGATTAATGCCCCTCATCCCGAATATGAAGTGGTTAATGACCGTTGGGAACATTCATACACACGTGAAAAGGCAGCTTATCCGATAGCAAGTGTACGTGACAATAAATTCTGGGTAAACGTAGCACGTGTAGATAATACCTTGGGCGACCGCAAACTGTTGCCGACCCGATATGGAACATTCGATTGATTATGTGTCTCTGAGGTAACTTGGAGAACATGACGTTTCATAAAATATAAAGCGGCGTTTTAGGAGTCCTAAAGCGCCGCTTTAAATGTTGTAAAGCACCGCTTTATGAATCGTAAAGCGGTGCTTCAAAATAATAAGTCGGCTGATATTCTCTATTTGACAATCGTCACCGTACCCGCCTTCACTTTTTTCTCTTTCATCGGAATCATTGGGTCAGCATATCCCAAAGCTACGCAACCATACACCTTATGATTTTCCGGTACTCCAAGTGAAGTAATAAATTCGCGGACTTCAGGATCATCACACGTTGTACCTAACTGATTAATCCAACAAGAACCGATTCCCAAAGACTGGGCGGCAAGGAACATATTCTCGATTGCACAGGCACAATCCATACCTGCCCACCATTGGGTGGGTTCATTAGATACAATCACCAAAGCCGGAGCATGATAATAACAACAATAAGTCTTGCTATGACCACGTTCCTGCAAACGGGTATCATCACTTTTTGCGAAAGCTCCCTTAATACGTTCGTTCAGTTCCGACAGTTTGCCGGTATTCTGAATAGCCGTGAAATGACAGGTTTCCAAATGCATTCCACTCGGAGCATAAGTCGCCGCTTCCAAAATCGCCTGCAAATCTTCTTCTGAAACTTGCTGGTTCGTATAGGCCCGTACACTACGACGTGCTTTGATGTTTTCTAAAATCTCATTTGTTTTCATACTATGTTTTGAGCTTATCTTGTTTAGAACCTATCTTTTAACCAGACCAATCTTCGCATTCAGCTTGAAGTAATATACTCCGTTCTCCCTTTCCAGGAATCCATATTTATCCTTATCCAAAGAACCTTTCTCCAGTCGGGTATTCAGGAACAAGAAGTCTTCCATCACTTGTTTCTCCGATTTATGATAACAGAGTACATTGCCGTTGCCATCCACCAATAGTATACCTTCTACTGCCGAATCCTGTCCGTTATAGATTTTCGCAGGACGCATACCCAATGCCAGTGCCATCAAGAACTGCTTCATCTTAAATTCATAGAACTTATGCTTGTTTATCAGTTCGTCTTTAATCTTCAACGGGTTTATCTGTTTGATAATCTCCGTCAGTTCACTGATACGGGATACACCATCCAGATGCATGATGCGCACCATTTCCGTCAACACTCGCGGGAAATGCAAGTCAATCATCAGCAGATTGCTACGGAATACACGGTCGGCCACATCCGAATATTTGAGTACACCACCCAAACGTTCAATCATCATCATCCGCTCGGCTACCTCATTAGGAGATTCAGGCAAAGCATTAATCTTGTTCACTGTCGGAGTGGCAAATTTAATTCCACTCTGCTCCAATTTAAGGTTCGCGGCACGTCCGCCATCCAACAACGGATTCATTGCACTCAATCGGGAACGGACATTAAATCCTCTCAACGGTGCTTCCGGATGCCAAAAAGCGACAGAGAAGTCTGTACGGTCTTCCGTCTTTGCTTCCAAATCGAAGATACCCGCTTCGTCCAAAAACTCTTCCACTCCGTCCGGTGAGGTAACGTCATTCTCCGAAGAAGATTTAACGGCCTGTAATATCAATTCGGCCACAATGCCGAAATCCTCGCGAGGCATGGACTTAATCCCTGTTTCTCCTTCGATGCGAATCGTTTCTTCTTCAATATAATACCGGCGTGTTCCGTCATGTTCTTCCCGTTGAATCATTGCCACAGGCCAGGAAATCTCTCCTGCTTTCGCCTCTGCCGTACCTAATACAACCTTCCCGTCCACCAACAGGCGGAAGAAAGTATATAGTTCACACCACTCTTTTTTAGTTGCTTCAAATGCCATATATCTTGTTCTTCTTTATTTTACTAATGATGTTTTATAAATGCATTGCTTTTATTGACTGATAACCCGTGGCAACTCCATAGACGAAACAAAAGGGGGAACTACATAAGTCACCTCTTCCAATGGCGGCAATTTTCCCACTTGTGCAAAGAGCGGATTACGTATCCATTCTTTGGGGGTAACCACGATAAAACGTCCTGTCCAGCAGCCATCAAAATAAGAGGGATTACCCGTTTGTTTCTTTATGGGATAGCAGATATTCTCACCTTTACTCCGCATCTCCGGCGAACGGCCGGGGTCATTCACCCACACATGTTTATCATCAATGCCGCGAAGTACCATCCAATGTCCTCTCGGCCCGGGACGCAAGCCACGCACCGCACCTGTATATCTCACATTCACCAGTACAGGAATACCACGGTCAATATAATCTTTCAATATTCGGTAATCTTTCTTTTGGAAATGCTCGGCACTTACCATATTTTCGTAATAACGTGCCAGTGAATCTATCTCGAAAGAATAATAACCACCCTGCCCTATCAAAGTACGGCGACGGAAAGGAGCATGTTTTTTCAGGAAGTAGTTCCGCTGATATTCTACCAGTTTCTTTTCCGCATCTTGAGCCGACCGTTGTTTGTCAGTCGTCATCCCTTTAAAATAGTCGAATACCATCAAAGAGGAAGCCAGGGAACAATGCGAATAAGGACACCCCGTGATTTTCTGCGAATACCAAGGGACAGGAATATTATTGGGAGCTGACTTCTGCGCTTCCTGAGGCTTCTGCACTTCCTGAGGCTTCCGCGTCTCATGAATCTTCCGTGTCTCTTGAGTCGTTCGAGTCTCCTGAATCATTTGAGTCTCCTGTGCACAAACAACCCGAGCACTCCCCCATGTAAGGAAACTCAAAAGCAGCATATTAAATATATAGCATTTCTGTCTCATGCAAATTCAGTCTAATCAACCTCTCCCAACTATTACTACTTTCTACACGTCAGTTCTCTTCATCATCAAGAATCCGCGCTGTCTCCACCTTTTCCAGTCGTGCACGCAGTTTCGGCATCATCGAACGGCGAATCCGCAGTGTCATGCTGCAATCCATGTCATACGACTGGTTGAGAATCTCCGGTTCTTCTTCTTTTACAATGCGCATGATGTCATTCATAAAAGGATATTCGAACATGACTGTCACATCATCATCTACCGTTTTCTCTATAATCGTAGCGGCAGCGATAGCTTCGGCAGCAGCAGCCTTATAAGCAACAATCAATCCACTGGTTCCTAACTTGATTCCACCGAAATAACGGACTACGATAATCAGAATATCCGTCAGTTCATTGGAATTAATCTGTCCGAGAATAGGCTTGCCCGCCGTGCCGGAAGGTTCTCCGTTGTCATTGGCACGAAAATCCTTGCGTGCCGCACCCAACATATAAGCATAACATACATGCCGGGCATCATAATACTTCTTCTGATACGTTTCAAGATGTACCTTTATCTCGTCAATAGTACGAACAGGAAGGGCGATAGCAATGAACTTGCTTCGCTTTTCTGTATAAATACCTTCGGAAGGTTCTGTGATGGTTTTATAAGTATCTTCAGCAGTCATGGCGCAAAGATACGGCTTTATTGAGAAAATTCAATCTATCATTTGGAAATATTAAGTGATGTTCATTCATCAATATACGGTCGAATTAATGCAAACGAGCGGTCGTTTCAGTATAAATGAGCGGTCGTTTTACTGCAAACAAACGGTTATTCCATTACAAACGAACGGTCGAACTGCTACAATCGGTTGTACGATTGTAACGGTTCGACCGCTTGATTTTATTAAATAAGCTTTATTCCTTAATCCAACTTATGAATAACCAGTCCCGAGCGGAGTTTAGGTTCAAACCAGGTGGTCTTGGGCGGCATGATATTACCTGTATCTGCAATATCCATCAGTTGTTTCATAGACACAGGATAAAGTGCCAGAGCAACTTTCATTTCACCGCTATCCACACGTTTCTTGAGTTCGCCCAATCCACGGATACCGCCAACAAAGTCGATACGCTTATCCGAACGCAAGTCTTTTATTCCCAGGATTTCATCTAAAATCAGATTAGAAGAAATGGTAACATCAAGTACACCGATAGGGTCATTATCGTTGTATGTTCCGGCTTTGGCAGTCAGGCTGTACCATTTATCATTCAAGTAAAGAGAGAAGTTATGCAAACCGGATGGTTTGTAAATATCCGCACCTTTCTCTTCTACGACAAAGTTCTTTTCCAATGCAGCAAGGAACTGTTCGGGAGTCAATCCGTTGAGGTCTTTCACTACACGGTTGTAATCAATGATAGTCAGCTGATTGGCGGGGAAGCAAACGGCCATGAAGTAATTATATTCTTCATCACCGCGATGATTCGGGTTCTGCTTCGCTTTCTCTGCCCCTACCAATGCGGCGGCAGCGGAACGGTGATGCCCGTCGGCGATATACAGAGCCGGCATCTTCGCAAATTCAGCCGTAATGACAGCAATATCCTCGTCCTGGTCAACAATCCAAAAAGTATGGCCGAAACCATCACCCGGAGCGATAAAGTCATAGACAGGCTTTTCCGCAGTATATTTTTTGATAATGGCATCCAACTTATCGTTATCAGGATAAGCGAAGAAAACAGGCTCGATATTCGCATTATTCACACGGACATGCTTCATACGGTCTTCTTCCTTGTCACGACGGGTAAGTTCGTGCTTCTTGATAACTCCATTCATATAATCGGGAACATAAGCACCGACAACCAGTCCGTACTGTGTTTTCCCGTTCATCGTTTGGGCGTAGATATAATAGTTTTCCTTCGTATCCTGCACCAACCAGCCTTTGTCCTGAAACGCCTGGAAGTTCTCGGCAGCCTTGGCATACACCGGCTCGTCATGTTCGTCCGTGCCAACGGGAAAATCAATTTCAGGTTTAATGATATGATAAAGAGACTTTTCGTTACCTTCCGCTTCAAGGCGGGCTTCTTCTGAATTCAAGACATCGTAAGGACGTGAAGCAACCTGTTCCACCAACTCCTGCGGTGGACGAATGCCCTTAAAAGGTTTAATTATTGCCATGATATTAGTATTTAATATGTAAAAAATTAAAGCCACAGACTTATTGAAAATCTGTGGCTCAAATATACTACTATTTCTATGAATATTATTTATTCACGCGGAATTTTTCGCAACCGTCTTTCAAGAAACCAACGATTTGTTGGGCAGCGGCAATACCGGCATTGATATTTGCTTCGGCAGTCTGTGCACCCATCTTCTTCGGAGTTGAGAAATAACGTCCGGCAAACTTCTCCGCAAATTCTGCGTTGGCAGCAGGCATGATGTCTGTGATGTATTTGAAGTCGGCACGGTCTTCCATCAACTTAATCAGTTCGGCTTCATTGATAACTTCCTTACGGGCAGTGTTTACCAACATCGCGCCCTTCGGCATATCTTTCAGCAAAGCATAATTGATAGAATTCTTAGTTTCGGCAGTTGCAGGAATATGCAAAGATACAACCTGGCAAGTCTTATACAGTTCTTCTGCCGAATCAAGTGCTTTCACACCGTCTTTTTCGATTACTTCTTTCGGGCAGAATGCGTCATAAGCATACACTTCCATTCCGAAGCCTTTGGCAACACGAGCCACATTGCGGCCTACGTTTCCATAAGCGTGGATACCCAGTTTCTTGCCCATCAATTCCGTACCGGAAGTTCCGTTATAGAAGTTGCGGACAGCATACACCATCATGCCCAAAGCCAGTTCGGCAACAGCATTCGAGTTCTGTCCCGGAGTGTTCATCACACATACATTGTGGGCAGTGGCAGCAGCCAGGTCTACGTTATCGTATCCGGCACCGGCACGAACTACAATCTTCAGTTCCTTGGCAGCATCAAGCACTTCGGCATCAATAATATCACTACGGATAATGATAGCGTTAGCATCTTTCACTGCATCCAGCAACTGAGCTTTATCTGTATATTTCTCGAGTAAAGCAAGCTCATATCCGGCTGCTTCTATTTCTTTACGAATACCGTCTACCGCAACTTTAGCAAACGGTTTTTCAGTAGCTACAAGTACTTTCATAATTTAATTCTGTTTATAAAGACTCACCACAGGTTACCCGGATTCTCACAGAATTAAAAAATCTGTGTCCATCTGTGTAATCTGTGGTGAAAATATTATTAATGAAGTTTTTCAAATTCCTGCATGCAATCAATCAAGGCCTGTACGCTTTCTTTCGGCATAGCGTTGTAGCAAGATGCACGGAAACCACCTACTGAACGGTGTCCCTTGATACCTACCATACCCTTTTCAGTAGCAAACTTCATAAAGTCGGCTTCAAGGTCTTTGTATTCGGGAGCCATTACGAAACAGATGTTCATGCGTGAACGGTCTTCCTTGGCAGCAGTACCTACGAACATTTTGTTGCGGTCGATTTCCGCATACAACATATCAGCCTTTTCGATGGCACGACGTTCCATTTCCTTCACACCACCCTGTGCTTTGATCCAACGAAGATTCAGCATGGCAGAATAGATAGGTACTACCGGCGGAGTGTTGAACATAGAACCACCATCAATGTGAGTCTGATAGTTTAACATGGAGGGGATGTAACGTGACACCTTGCCTACCGCGTCATTCTTCACGATAACGAATGTAACACCTGCGGGAGCCAGGTTCTTCTGTGCACCACCATAGATACAGATATATTTAGAAACGTCAATCGGACGTGAGAAAATATCAGAAGACATATCGGCAACCATCGGAACCGGAGAATCGAGATCTTCCTTTAATTCCGTACCATAAATCGTATTATTGGTAGTGATGTGGAAATAATCTGCGTCTGTCGGGATTGTATAATCTTTTGGGATATAAGTATATGTAGCTTCAGCAGAAGAAGCGACTTCTACAACTTCACCAAACCCCTTAGCTTCTTTCATTGCTTTTTTTGCCCATACACCTGTGTTCAGGTAAGCAGCCTTTTTCTCAAGGAAGTTGAAAGGCACCATGCAGAACTCCAGACTGGCACCACCACCAAGGAACAGCACCGAATAATCTTCGGGGATATTGAGTAATTCCTTGAATAATGCCACTGCTTCGTCAACCACAGGTTGGAAGTCTTTGGCGCGGTGACTGATTTCCATTATAGAAAGACCAGAGCCGTTGAAATCTAAAATAGCCTTCGCTGTGTCTTCTATCACCTCACGCGGAAGAATGGAAGGTCCTGCATTGAAATTATGCTTTTTCATTTGAAGTTTGTTTTTGGTTTAACAATTTCGTTACTTTTGTCCTTTGACTTTGCGAATTTACGAATTTATTTCCGGTGCACAAATCTTTCCTTATAAAAATACTGTTTTAAAGCAGATTTTCCTTTCTTTTTATTGGTTTATACAGGATATATACACCATATTGTTATCTACGGATATCAAGTAAGGGATAAAGGTCGAAATATAAACATTGTATGGGGGAGTTACTAATAAAGTGAAAGCGAAATGCAATAAAAACGTATATTTATTTAGCTTCTTCAATAATGGTCTTCATTCCTTTAATCTTTTCTCCTTGAATCAAGTTCAAAAGTTGTTTCACCTTTGCCCGGCGAACGGCAACGAAAGCATAATGTTCCTTCACATCAATCGCACCCACGTCTTCACGAGCCAGGTTTCCTTTCTTATATAGGAATCCGGCAATATCCATCCGGTTCAGTTTTTCCTTCTTTCCCTTACCTATATATATAGTAGCCCAGAGCGATTTCGGCGGACGGGGCGGATTTTCAGGCAAAACGACTGTTTCCATATCTTCGGGAATATAAGCAGGCAATTTTTCTTCCTCGTGGAGAATCAGATAAGATGTTCCGGTAGCGTCCCAACGTGCCGTACGTCCATTCCGGTGCGTAAAGGCTTCTTCATTCACCGGCAGGTGATAATGAATGATGTGTTCAATCTCCGGAATATCCAGCCCACGCGCTGCCAAATCGGTAGAAATCAGTACATGGCAACTACCATTACGGAATTTGTATAAAGCACGCTCCCGATCCGGCTGTTCCATGCCGCCGTGAAAACGTTCGGCTACCAGTTTCTTTTCCGCCAATAGTTTCTGCACACGGTCTACCGCATCCCTGTGATTACAAAAGACGATGCTTGAACTGCTTCCTAATGAGCAAAGCAGGTTATATAAAGTATCAATCTTGTCTTTCGCAGGAGACATCACCTTCATTAATGTCAAGCGGGATTCCTGTTCTTCAGAAACGTCCGGCAGGAAATCCAGTTTGACCGTCCGGTTCAGTCCTGTAAATTCGGGAATCTCTTCTGCATCCGTAGCCGAGAGCAGCATACGCTTTTTCAGCCCCGGAAGTTGCGTGATAATCTCCGCCATTTCATCATGGAAACCAAACTCCAAAGACTTGTCGAACTCATCAATGATTAAAGTTTCAATCGTTTCGGAATTGAAGTTTCCTTTAGACAAATGGTCGGTGATACGCCCCGGAGTACCGATAATGATAGCGGGATGATTCCCTTGAATACTCTTCTTTTCTTCCGCAATGGGATGACCGCCATAGCAGCAACAGGTCTTCCAGGAAGTTCCCATTGCCTTAAATACGGTATCAATCTGCAAAGCCAACTCACGCGAAGGAACGAGAATCAAGACCTGCACATTTCCGTCATCCGGTTTCAGGGTAAGTAATAAAGGCAATAGATAAGCCAGTGTCTTGCCCGACCCTGTCGGAGACAATAATATAACGTCTTTCCTTCCGGTTGCTTGTTCAAGTGATGCTTCCTGCATCGGATTCAGCTCCTCAATCTTCAGGTTGCGAAGAGCCGACTGTATAATTTCATTTTTCTCTAACATGGGGACTTACACTTTAGCCATACCGGTCAAGATATAACGTCCTTTCAGATTATTCTCCCGCATATAAATGGTAACTTCCGCGCGGCAGGCTGATATTAATGCATATCCGGTCAGTTCCGAACTCATAGCTTTGACAAATGTGTACTCCGTATCGTCGTGAATAAAAGATATACGATGGTATTCCATAACCTGTAATGTATTTAAGTTCTATTGGGCAGTCAAATATACGAATATAATAAATAAGTATAGGCAAAAACAGGAGATTATCTTCAAAACGGACACAAAAAAGCCGAATGGCATAGCGGAAAGACAGGTAGGAAAAAGCACAAAAAGAAAAAGCACAAAAGAAGAAGTGTAACAGAAGAAGCGTAACAGAAGAAAAAGCGGGAAATCTGAAAAAGCTGATATGCTTTTCAGGTTTCCCGCTCTGTTCTTATGTTATCTTTCCGGTCATTTCACCGACCGAAAGTTAACTTCCGGAGAATTATCCACCGAAGTTATCGAACATCAGGTTCTGCGCCGGTACGCCAAGGTCGTCGAGCATCTTCTCAACAGCTTTCGACATCGGGCCAGGGCCACACATGTAGTATTCAATATCTTCAGGAGCTTCGTGGTTCTTCAAGTAAGTTTCATAAATTACGTTGTGAACGAAGCCCGGAGTATATTTCACGCCCGCAGCATCGGCAGCAGGATCCGGACGGTCAAGTGCCAGATGGAAGGTGAAGTTCGGGAAGTCTTTTTCGATTTGCAGGAAGTCTTCCAGATAGAACACTTCGTTCAGTGCACGGGCACCGTAGAAGTAAGACATCTTACGGTCGGTAGTATGCAAAGTCTTCGTCAAGTGCATGATTTGCGCACGCAACGGAGCCATACCGGCACCACCACCAATCCACATCATTTCCTTCTTAGAATCGAATATCGGGTGGAAGTCTCCGTAAGGACCACTCATGATTACCTTATCACCCGGTTTCAGTGTGAAGATATAAGAAGAAGCGATACCCGCAGGTACATCCATAAAGCCTTGTCCCTGATCTTTCGGCTTGAACGGAGGAGTTGCGATACGTACCGTCAACATGATACGGTCGCCCTCTGCCGGATAGTTAGCCATAGAGTATGCACGGATGGTTTCCTCATCGTTTTTACATTTCAAGCCCAGCAGACCGAATTTCTCCCATGCAGGCAGATACTCGTCACCAATCAGGCTCTTGTCGATATCCTTATCATAGTCCATTGAGAATTTAGGAATCTTAATCTGTGCGTAAGACCCCGGGATAAAGTCCATGTGTTCGCCTTTAGGCAGAGCCACGATAAACTCCTTGATAAACGTAGCCACGTTCTTGTTGGAGATAACTTCGCACTCCCACTCTTTCACGCCGAGTACAGATTCGTCAATCTTGATAGACATATCACTTTTCACTTTCACCTGACAGCCCAGACGCCAGTGGTCTTGCTGCTGTTTGCGGCTGAAGTGAGGAACCTCGGAAGGAAGGATTTCGCCGCCCCCTTCGAGCACCTGGCATTTGCACTGTCCGCAAGAGCCCTTACCACCACAAGCGGATGACAGAAATACTCCGTTTACAGACAGCGTGTTCAGCAAAGTAGAACCGGAAGCCACTTCCAACTCTTTTTCACCGTTGATTGTCAGTTTCACATCTCCTGATGGTACCAGGAAATTCTTGGAAACCAACAAGATTACAACAAGCAGCAGAATAACCACAAGGAATACCCCAATGCTCGCTAATATTAAATTCATATCCATTGTCTTATTCCTTTCTTTTTAGATGTTCAAACCAGAGAAACACATAAATGCGATTGCCATCAGACCTACTGTGATAAATGTAATACCCAAGCCCTTCAACGGAGCAGGCACGTCAGAGTAAGCCATTTTTTCACGGATAGCAGCCAGGCCGACGATAGCCAGCAACCAACCGATACCCGAACCCAGTGCATAAGAAAGCGCGTCCCAGATGTCACCAATGTATTTCGGGTCGCTCGGACCGAGGTTGATGCGTTGCTGCATGAACAGGGAAGCACCCATGATAGCACAGTTAACAGCAATCAACGGCAGGAAGATACCCAGTGAAGCGTACAGCGCAGGGCTGAAACGTTCTACCACCATCTCCACCAATTGCACGATACCGGCAATAACGGCAATGAAAAGGATAAAACTCAGGAAGCTGAGGTCAACGCCTTCGATGATAGCATTGGCAGCCAGCACCTTGGTTTGCAACAGATAGTTGACCGGCAACGTCACCAATAACACGAAAGTCACGGCGATACCCAGTCCTACGGCAGTCTTCACATTCTTCGATACAGCCAGGTATGAACACATACCGAGGAAGAACGCGAATATCATGTTGTCCACAAAGATAGAGCGGACGAATAAACTTAATAAATGTTCCATATCTTCAATTAAGAATTAAGGATGAAGAGTTCTTCATCTTTATTAATTACTTTCTTCTTGCAGTTCTTTGTGACGTGCACGTTGATACCAGATGATGCAGGCTACGATAATCAACGCCATCGGCGGCATCAACATCAGGCCGTTGTTCACATATCCTATATTCTGAATAGGCTCATAGTTCAAGATATTGAAACCGAGCAGCGTTCCCGAACCCAACAGCTCGCGGAAGAAAGCGACGATTACCAGAATCTTGGCATATCCCAAACCATTACCAACACCATCCAGGAAAGATTCCCAAGGACCATTCTGCATGGCAAATGCTTCCAAACGTCCCATGAGGATACAGTTGGTAATAATCAGACCCACATATACAGAAAGCTGAACGCTTACGTCATAAGCAAACGCTTTCAGAATCTCACTTACGATAGTAACCAAGGCAGCTACCACCACCAACTGAACGATGATACGGATACGGTTGGGAATGGTCTTGCGCAACAGTGAAATAACAACATTAGCAAATGCCGTGATAACCGTTACCGAAAGTCCCATTACGATAGCAGGCTCCAGTTTTGCGGTAACAGCAAGTGCAGAACAGATACCGAGCACCTGTACGGTAACCGGATTATCTATTCCCAACGGAGCAGAGAATACTTCTTTATTCTTCTTTGAAAACAGTTGTCCCATATTCTTTTCTTCTCCTTATTATTTAGTTAAAAAACTCATGTAACTACCCAGACAAGCTTTCAGCATGGCATCCACACCTACAGAGGTGATTGTACCACCCGAGATACCGTCCACCTGATATTCAGGTTTCTCTACCTTGCCGTTCTTCACAACTCCCAAAGCGACAGAACCGCCTTCCAACGTCTTCTTACCTACGAATTCGTTCTGGAAATGGTCGGTTGCGATTTCAGCACCCAGACCCGGAGTCTCACTTGCATGGGAGAAATAAGTACCGTAAACAGTATCCTTGTCTTCGTTCAGCGCAACGTATCCCCAGATAGCGCCCCAAAGACCGGCACCGTAAACAGGAACTACATATTTAGTCTGACCGTCCACTTCGCATACAAATACGTGCAGACGTTGTTGTTCTTTTGCCTCTTTTTCGTAGTTGGTAGCAAATTCGCCTGTATTTTCAGTCAGCGTACCGTCTACGTTCATCAGCATGTCACCTTTTATATATTTCTGATATTCGGCATCCGCATCTTCCACATTCTTGATATTCAAAGCAGCAAGAATCTGCTTCTTCGTGTCGAGCTGCACGTTCTTGTCTTGTGTAGCTTTCAGTGAAGAACTAACGAATGCCAGCAGGAATGCTACGATAATAACCATTACCGAAGCATAAATGATAGTATAACTATTACTATTTGTATTCATTTTCATCCGGTATTTATAGGTTAGACTTGATAGCACGTTTTTCGCGGCGGCTGATATTACCCTGCACTACACAGTAGTCAATCAGCGGAGCGAAGATGTTCATCAGCAGGATGGCAAGCATCATACCTTCAGGGTAACCCGGGTTCAGGACACGGATGACGATAGCCATCACACCGATCAGGAATCCGAAGATGTATTTGCCTCTTTCCGTACGTGCGGAAGTTACAGGGTCGGTAGCCATAAACACGGCACCGAAGCAGAAACCACCGAGAACGAGGTGTTCGTACCAAGGCATGTTAGCCATAGCGTTGCCTTCAATGCCGATTGCATTGAATACCCAAGCCATGAATGCACCGCCGACAAATACGGAAATCATTGTCTTCCAGCTTGCAATGCCTGTCCACAGAAGGATAACGGCACCAATCAGAATGGCAATCACACTTGTTTCACCGATAGAACCCGGAATAAGACCTGTCACCATATCCATGTTGAATGCAGGAGCAGCGCCTGTTGTAGCGGCTTCTCCCAACGGAGTGGCAACGGTTAGTCCGTCTACTGACTGTCCCAGGCCGAAGATGCTGTCGCCCGATACCCAAACGGCATCACCGGACATCTTGGTCGGGTATGCGAAGAACAGGAATGCACGGGTTATCAACGCCACGTTGAAAATGTTCATACCTGTACCACCGAATACTTCTTTAGCGAAGATTACAGAGAATGCAGTAGCTACGGCAAGAATCCACAACGGACAGTCTACCGGAACGATCATCGGGATCAGGATACCTGAAACAAGGAACCCTTCCTGAATTTCTTCTTTCTTCCATTGGGCTACAACGAACTCAATGCCAAGACCTACTACATAAGATACGATAATTTTGGGCAGTACTGCCAGGAATCCGTAGATGAACATTTCGAAGAAGCTGCCTGCGGCACCTGTATGGGTGAAATGCTGGTAACCTACATTGTACATACCGAACAGCAATGCCGGTACTAACGAAATAACCACAATCGACATGATGCGTTTGCTGTCAATCGCGTCGTGTATATGCGTTCCCGTTTTCGCAGTCTTGCTGGGCACGAACAGGAATGTTTCGAAGCCGTCGAACACTGACTGGAATGCGTGGAATTTGCCGCCTTCTTCAAAGTTCGGCTTTATCTTATCGAGATAATTTCTTAACGCTTTCATTTATTAAATTGAGAATTGAGAATTGAGAATTGAGAAATAACTACGCTGTGTTTACCGGAAGACGATTTCACAAAGTCCCAACTATCATTTTTTAATTTTTAATCTTTAATTATTAATTCTCTTATGCCATTTCCGAGCGAAGCATGTCGAGTCCGACACGAACGATGCGTTGCAGTTCCATCTTTGAAGAGCAGACAAATTCGCAAAGCGCGAAGTCTTCGGGAGCTACTTCATAGATGCCGAGCGCTTCCATGCGGTCGATGTCGCCGGCGATGATGGCCTTAATCAGGAATTCAGGCAAAATGTCCATCGGAAGCACTTTGTCGTATTCGCCGGACATGATCATATGGCGTTCGCCACCCTTGATACGTGCGTCCAGTGTGTATTCCTTCTTTCCCATCAACCAGCTAAAGTATGAACGGTTGACGCTATACTGATTGAAACGCGGCATGATCCATCCGAGCATTTCGTGAATGTCGTCTCCTTCGGGGATGACTGTCACCTGGCTGTGGAATGCGCCTAAGAATCCGTTCGGGGACACTTGCTTTCCTGTCAGCACGTTACCGCTGATGTAGCGCAGGTCTTTGCCTGTTGTTACGTTGCCGGCAAACACGTTGGTGAGCAGTGCGCCTACCTGAAGTTTGCAGTACGCAGGTTTCAACACTTCGGAACCTGTCACGGCTACTGTGCGTGTGAAGTTTACGCGGCCTGTATTGAAGAGACGGCCGATGAAGATGACAGCTTGCGGATCAATTGTCCATACTGTTTCGCCCTTGGATATGGGATCAAGATGGTTGATCTGAACGCCCACGTTTCCTGCAGGGTTCGGCCCGTCAAATGCGGTGACTGTAACGTTCTTTGCCTGTGTCAGCGCGGCAGCGTTCTGCTTCACGCTAATGTTCAGGTAAGTTTTTGCCATCTTGGCGAGGGCATCGAGTCCTGTCTGGAAATTTGCTTCTTCGCCTTTCAGCGCAAATTCGAAGTCGGGTGCCAGCGGATTGCTGTCGAACGCGGATACGAAGATGCCCTTCGGGAAACCCGACGGATCTGCGATGATGTCATAAGGACGCTGTCTGATGAATGCGAACAGTCCGGCATTCAACAAAGCAGCTTTCACTGAATTGCCGTCCATCACGTTGACATCCATCTTACCGAACTCTTCGTAGTCCTGCTCTGCAGCAGCTTCCACCACGATGTTCAGTACCTTACGACGGGCTCCACGCTCTACACTTGTCACTACGCCGCTCACGGGCGAAACAAATTTTACTTCAGGATGATACTTGTCGATAAACAAGGGTCCACCAGCCATCACATACTCCTGCTCTTTTACGACTACCTTCGGCGTCACTCCAGGAAAATCATCGGGTACGAGTGCGTAAAATCCCGGCTCTTTCACTGTCGTGTACGTCTCTGCAGCCGTACCTTTCAGGTTTATGTCAAGGCCTTTGCGTAACTTTATTACATTTGCCATGCTATAAATAAAATAATGGTTTCATAAATTTGCCGCAAAAGTAATAAATAATAATGTGATTCGGGAGGAAAAAAGAAAGGAATTACGGAAAAATATCCGTAATTCCTTTCGTGTTCGTACACATAATCATCTTTCTTTTGTCTTGAAACAAAAGAAAGAAGCAAAGAAAAATTCAAGGCTTACTTTTTTCTCCTACTCTCTTCCTGCACTTCGCTAAAGGGCAGAAACTCGCTACGCTCAAACAGTCTGCCCTTCTTAACGCTACGTTTCGGGCGTTCGCTTGACGGAGAAAAAAGTAGGCCGGTCTCCATGCGGCGTGTTCGCTGCAGAGGACATGTTACTGGTTGCGCCCTCAGAACAAGGTTATTTTTCTTCCGCAAACATGGGGTCCCAAGCCGGAAGGCGGATGGGTTTCTGCTTGAGGATTTCAGAGACTTTCTTCGTGGCGTATTTTGTTTCTATTACAAGGCGGAACATATATTCGTTGAACCAGTCGTCGGTCATGATGAGATGGCCTTGATAACCGGAAGCGGCGCCCCAACTATTTTCAACCATCCATTTGGTTGAGTTTCCATTTTTGTCGAGGTCTACCGCCATGAGTGTCATGGCGTGACTTGAGCCGCTGGCAAAGCTTTGGATGCGCTGCTTCTTATTCATGCCGAACGTAGTGCCCATGAGAGATTCGTAGTCGTAGTTTTTAACATCGAGCAAACCACGGTCGGAGTTGAGGAATTTGCCTACGTCGCAAGAGAAATACATCATGGTGCTGTCTTTGAGAGAGGTTATAGCCATCTCTTTGATGTCTTCGATGGGGAGGTTGACATAGGTCCAGTTTTTGCCGTCGTAACGATGACGGTCGTAGTCTATTTCATAACACTTGTAATAATCGCGACTGGGGTCATTCATAAGCATGACGTAATTTCCGATGAGGTTTTCGTCGCCGTACTTTTTCAGGAAAGAGAGCGGGGTGTAGGTTTCAGTAGAGACGGGCTTGCCTTGGGCGTTGTATTCCGTCCAGGTAAATTCAGTGGGGGGAACACCTAAATTTAAGACAAGCATGCGGTAGATGGTACTGAGCATTTCGGTCTTTGTCTTTTCGAGGGCGGCGGGTTTGGTGCCTTTGGCGGCGAGGTCACGGAGTTGAAGCCCTTGTTCGCGGAGCTTCAAGGTAATCAGGTTCGCCATGCGAGATGTGCTTTCGCTGCTGTTCGTTTCGGGCATTACGTCTTTGGGGACAAGTCCGTATTTACTCACGATGTCGGCTACGCCGGTAAAGGTACCACCGTCACTCAAGGGATGACGGAAAAGCCATTCCACCATTTTGTCGTCCATCGGTTTGTTGCTGGTGTCGATAATGCCTTGCAGGAAAAGGTTCGCTTTCTCCAGTTGGTCGAAGAAGAAAGGGTAAGTTTGTGAGAATTCGAATGAGCCGAGGTTGTGCTGGGCGATGGCTTTGGCACGCATCACGTTCAGACCGGTGAAGAGCCAGCAACGGCCGGAAGATTTCTGGTCGGTGATACCTTTGGAATTCACTTTGATAGAAAAGTGCGTATCCATACCATTCAGGTTGTCCTGGTTCAGAGCCAGTTTGCGGATGTCGTTGTTGCCGATGGCGTTGCGGATGGCCTTGTCATTCGGGGTGTTCTGGTAACTCTGCTTGATTTGCTGCATCATGTCGTCGCTGATGCCGCCTTTCACTTCTTGCGCTTGTGTGGAATAATAGAAAGCACAGAAAACAAAAACTGATAAAATTCGTTTATTCATTCGTATGATAATTTAGTTTAAATAGTTTATTAATCAATTACACTTCGGATATAGTAATAGAAAATCGCAAATTTACGATTCTTTTTTAGAATTATTATCTAAGAGTATCAAAACTAATCAAAATAAAAGAGTTTTCTTTGCAGTCGAATTCCTCAGAAAGAAATTATGAAGAAATATATAATAGGTGTATTGATGATGTTCCCGTCCATCAATAGTATGTCGGCTACGGCTGACAGCACAGCAGTAAGAAGCGACGAACTGCCAATGTCTGCAATTTCTATCAGTGATGATATCCGGACAGATAGTAACGGCACTTTGTCAGATACCATCCCCACCCTCTCCAAACGGGAGTTACGCCGCCAGCGTGTGGCAAAGCGGAATCTTCACTATAATATATTAGGTGGGCCCAGCTATACGCCGGACTTCGGTCTGTTGGTAGGCGGTAGCGCGTTGATGACGTTCCGGATGAATCCGAGTGATACCACCCAGCGACGTTCTGTGGTGCCGATGGCCATTGCGCTGATGTTTAAGGGCGGGTTGAACCTGATGACGAAACCGCAACTGTTCTTCAAAGGCGACCGTTTCCGCATTTTCGGAACATTCTCCTATAAAAATACGATTGAGAATTTCTATGGTATCGGATATAGTACCAATAAAGACTATCCCCGTGGTGAAGATACCAGTGAATATCGTTATAGCGGCATTCAGGTGAACCCGTGGTTCCTTTTCCGGCTGGGTGAAAGCGATTTCTTTGCCGGCCCGCAAGTCGACTTGAATTACGATAAGATTACTAAACCTGCGGAAGGAATGGTTAATCAGCCATCCTATATCGCGGCAGGCGGAACGGAGCATGGATATAAGAATTTCAGTTCGGGGCTCGGCTTCCTGCTGACGTATGACACACGTGACATTCCTGCGAATGCTTATCGGGGAATGTACCTGGATTTCCGTGGAATGATGTATAACAAAGCATTCGGCGGTGATGATAATTTTTACCGTTTGGAGTTTGATTACCGCCAATACAAGACTGTCGGAAAACGGAAGGTAATCGCCTGGACGGTGCAGACGAAAAACGTATTCGGAGATGTACCGTTGACGAAATACGCGCTTAGCGGAACGCCTTTCGACCTTCGCGGATATTATATGGGACAGTTTCGCGACAAGTCATCTCATGTAATGATGGCAGAATATCGCCAGATGATAAATACAGACAAGAGTACATGGGTGAAAAAGATGCTCAATCACGTAGGCTATGTGGCTTGGGGCGGATGCGGATTCATGGGCCCTACTCCGGGAAAGATAGAAGGCGTCCTTCCCAATCTCGGCGTAGGTTTGCGCATCGAAGTACAGCCCCGGATGAATATACGTCTCGACCTCGGTAGAGATATGGTGAATAAGCAGAATTTGTTCTACTTTAATATGACGGAGGCGTTCTGATACAAGCCGGTGTGGAAAGAGTTTCTGTTCAGTCATAAGGACTTTCAGTTTAGCTATAAAGACCTTCCGGATTGGTATGCAAGCATTCCGTTTCGGAACGATGGAAGTATTATAAATAAGTATTCGTGTACAATTTAAGGGGAAAGAATATAAAATAGATAATAAAAGACTGCTCACAAATGAAATTAATCCTTATATTTGCGCAAGCTATAGCACAGCAAGAGCAAATAATAGGATTTTTTTATGAAGCAATTTATATGTTTTTTTTCGGGGTTACTACTCTTATTCACTTCCGCTTCCCGTGTAGTTGCGCAGGAATTCAGTGATTATTCCCAACTCAAAGGCGAAGATTATACTAACATAGCTCTTCCCCCTTTGTCTGTCTTGTTTGAAAACGCAAAGAGCAGTCCTGTCTACGAAATGGCAGATGTAAAAGCGTTGATAGAACGCAAGTTACTACAAAAAGAGAAATGGTCATTCCTTGGTTTCTTCAGTTTAAGGGGAAGTTATCAATATGGAATGTTTGGAAATGAGTCCACATACACGGATGTGGCAATTGCCCCCTACCTCACATATTCCACCCAGGCTCAAAATGGTTATACTTTAGGAGCAGGCGTCAACATTCCATTAGACGGCTTATTCGACCTCAAAGGACGTGTCAGCCGCCAGAGGCTCACGCTTAGAAATGCAGAATTGGAACGGGAAGTGAAATACGATGAAATAAAGAAAAATATCATTGAGTTGTATGCAACAGCAACTTCCCAGCTTACAGTCCTGAAAATGCGAAGCGAAAACCTTGTCCTCGCCAATCTCCAATATGAGATATCCGAAAAGAATTTTGCGAATGGAACGATTGAGTCCTCTGAGCTGGCAATAGAAAAAGAGCGGCAATCCCAGGCACAGGAAGCTTTTGAGAAAAGTAAACTGGAACTAACCAGGAGCCTGCTTACACTAGAGTTGATTGCACGTACGCCCATTATCAAAAAATAAAAAGCATGAAATTCATACTCCCCATATTGAAAGCCCTTTACCGGCACAAATGGTTGATTCTCATAGGGACCATTCTTGTTACAGCATTTGTTTACTATTACACCCGCCATATGCGTGGTGATTATGATGTGAAAGCTACATTATACACTGGAGTAGCTTCCGGTTACAATTTGGATAGCGACCAACGTACAGACTGGGCACTTGTGCAAAATACGATGGACAATCTAATCAGCATCATACAAGCAGAAAGTACACTAAAAAAAGTATCCCTCCATTTGTTGGCCCGTGTATTGATACTGGGTTCACCGGACAAAGACCAGAATGGAATCACCGCCGCCAGCTATCAATATACATATAATCACATAGCCAACAGCCCTGTCGGTAAAGAATTGCTAGCGTTAATAGACAAAAACAGCGAAGAAAAGACTACAGCGAATTTTGAGTCATATATGAAACCCGTCAAGGAAAACTATTTATACGGACTTCTCTATTACAATCATCCATATTACAGCCTGAATGCATTGAAAAGAATACAGGTGCAACGCCGTTTGAGCAGTGACTTGATGGACGTCAGCTATTCTTCAGGCGACCCGGGCATTGCTTTCAACACTGTCAGTATTCTAATGGAAGAATTCGTGGACGAGTATCGCCGTATCCGGTATGGCGAAACAGACAAGGTGATCGAATATTTCCGCACCGAATTAGGCCGGGTAGGAAAATTACTCCGGCATCAGGAAGATTCCCTCACAAGTTACAACGTAAACAAACGTGTCATCAACTATTTGGACGAAACTAAAGAAATAGCTGCCATCAACAAGGAATACGAGCTGCGCGAACAAGATGTACTGTTCGCCTACAACAGTGCCAAAGCGATGCTGCAAGAACTGGAAAAACATATGGATAGCAATGTCAAGCAAATAGTCAACAACCTCCAGTTTATAGATAAACTCAAAGAAGCTTCTGCCATTGCAGGACGAATCTCAGAAAAAGAATCCGTGGATCAGAATAATACAAACCTTGACGCTGAAAAGCAGAAGTTATCCGAAGTCCGCGGGGAACTGAATGAACTCACAGATAAGTATATCGAACATAAATACACCAAAGAGGGAGTTGCCCGGACAAATATAATCAATCAGTGGCTCGATCAGACCCTTTTATTCGAAAAGGCAAAATCCGATTTACAAATCATCCAACAGGCGCGTCAAGAGCTGAATGATAAATATGTATTCTTTGCTCCGGTCGGTACCACTATCAGACGACAAGAGCGTGCCATAAATTTCACGGAACGGAGTTATCTGACCATTCTACAGAGTTACAACGAAGCATTGATGAGAAAGAAAAATCTGGAAATGACTTCCGCCACTCTCAAAGTACTGAATGACCCGATGTATCCTATATCCTCCAATCCTACCAATCGGAAAATGATTGTCATGGCAGCCTGCGCCGTCACCTTCCTGCTACTATGCGCCATTATCATACTGATTGAAATACTGGACAGGACTCTGAGAGACGCGTTGCGTGCGCAAAGAATCGTAAAAATACCGGTTGCCGGCGTATTGCCCGGATACTTATCCAAATATCAAAAATATTATCCTGAATATATGCAGTTTGCCATGGTCAAACTGAGCAATGTAATCCTCCGCTTTCTTACCGAACGAAAATCCCTCGACCTGTATATTGTCAACTTGGTCAGCACCACTCACGGGCAAGGGACGGAAGAAGTAGCCGGCCAGCTTAAAAACTTCTGGACAGAGAAAGGACTTCGGGTCAACAGTATTTCCTGGCAGAAAGACTATGAAGCAAACTCTTCCGCCTATAAACTGGCAGCAAGCCTCAAAGACTTCTATACTCCCGGAGACGAAGATGTGCTCATTGTAGAATATCCTCCACTGGAAGACAACAACTTGCCGGAACCCCTCCTCAGGGACGCCAACTTCACTCTTCTGGTGGCTTCTGCCAAATATGGCTGGAAACAGACGGATAACATAGCTAACAAGATTCTCCAATCAGAAATCGGTACTACTCCCCTGTATCTATGCCTGACAGACGCTTCACGTGAAGCCGTGGAGAGCTTTACTGGCCTGTTGCCGCCCTACACCCTGATACGCCGGCTTCAATATCGTTTCAGCCAACTGTCGTTGTCGGAAACGATGAGACAACCTTTGGAGTGGTATAAATCCAAAGAAGGGCAGAACGTAGACGAAGAGGAGGACGATGAATGACCGCCAATAAGGTAACAGGTTTTTACGCCCTATTTGCCATACAATTCTTGCTGATAGCCTGCAAGATATTCATGATGAATGTTAAAGTCGGATTGTTTTCATTACTCTTGACTATCATTTGCTGTGTACTCACCATCATTCAGTTGAGCAACGATGAGAAAACGGACTGGCGTCCGGGAAATAACCTGATGCTCATTCTTTTCGCTTTCTGGACTGCCTATTGCATCATGGAAATCGGTAATCCGAACACAGTGATGGCTGCCTGGAACGTCAGTATGGTACCATATGCTTTAATCCCTCTTATTTGCGCGTTCCTTACGCCCATTGTAATCCGGACAGTCAAAGATATTGAAAAGTTACTGCTGATATGGTCTGTTTTCGCCATCATTGTCACCATCAAAACCCTTTGGCAACAATTTATCGGCTTTAGTGAGATAGACCGTTACTTTCTATATGCATTGGGTGGATGGCGTACACACATCATCTGGTCAGGCATCCGTTACTTTTCCTGCTTCTCGGACGCTGCTGCCTACGGTATTCATGCCGCAGTGATCAGTGTTGTCTTCGGCATTTCCGCCTTTTACACCCAAGGCAAATGGAAAAGGCTGTATTACTTATTCATCTCCGGATGCGGACTGTACGGGATGGGAGTTTCAGGCACTCGTGCCGCTATTGCGGTTGTATTGGTGGGGTTGGCAATGACAGCGGTTTTAGCCAAAAACACGAAAGTGATAGGAATCAGCGCCACCATTCTGGCAGCCACATTTTGTTTCTTCTATTTCACAACTATCGGAAACGGAAACGCTTTTATTTTCAAAATGCGCTCCGCCTTCCGTCCCACTCAAGACGCCTCCTACATCGTACGTGTGGAAAACCGGAAAAAGATGAAAGTATTAATGGCAAGCAAACCCATTGGTTACGGGCTTGGACTCAGCAAAGCCGGAGGAGAGATACAGCCACGCGAACGGATGCCTTATCCGCCCGACTCATGGTTGATAGCCGTTTGGGTGGAAACAGGAATCATAGGCATCTGCCTGTATCTGGGCATTCACGGGTTCCTTTTCGCATGGGGAAGTTATTTATTGATGTTCAAAGTAAAAAACAAGCGGCTGCGGGGAATGGCAGGCGCATGGCTTTGCGCCAACGCCGGATTTTTCGTGGCATGCTATGCCAACGATGCCATGCAATATCCGAACCCGATTGTCGTATACACAGGATTCGCCATCTGTTTTGCCGCTCCATTTATTGACAAGCGGATAGAGGCGGAGCAAAAAGAAAAGAAAGGAGAAGAAACACCGGCTTCTGAACTTCCGGACAAACCTGTTAACTTTAATTTAATATGAAACAACTCATCGACATCTCTTTTATCACCGTTTGCTACAATGGTTTCGATGATACTTGCGAACTGATTGAGTCATTGAAACAAATCATTCATTCCGTGAGCTATGAAATCATAGTGGTAGACAATGCTTCCCGAAAGGATGAAGCGAGTGAACTTCAGACGCGCTACCCGGACATCAAGGCGATACGCAGCGAACGCAATCTCGGATTTGCCGGTGGCAACAACCTCGGTATCCGTGAAGCCGCAGGAAAATACATATTCTTAATCAACAACGATACGTTTATTGAAGAAGACGGATTGTCCTATCTTATAGAACGTTTGGAAAACGATGTGAAAATCGGAGCCGTTTCCCCGAAGATACGCTTCGCTTTTCCTCCGCGCAACATACAGTTTGCCGGATTCACCCCCCTCTCCTATGCGACATTGCGTAATGAGTCTATCGGTTTCGGCTGTCCCGACAATGGAAACTTCGATACGCCACACACAAGCCCGTACCTGCACGGTGCCGCCATCATGCTGAAACGGGAAGCCATAGACAAGGCCGGACTAATGCCGGAAGCCTATTTTCTCTATTATGAAGAGTTGGACTGGTGTGTTTCGCTAAGACGTGCAGGTTACGAGTTATGGTATGAACCCCGTTTCACGGTATTCCATAAAGAGAGTCAGAGCACCGGGCAATCCAGTCCTCTGCGAACTTACTACATGACACGCAACCGGATGCTATTCGCACAACGGAATCTACGGGGAACGGAACGCATACTTTCTCTTCTCTACCAATGGACGTTCGTCGTTCCCAAAAACACGTTACTTCACGCCATCAGAAAAGAATGGAAACTTGCTCACGCCATCCTCAGGGGCGCATATGCGTTCATCACCCATACTTCACACACCCCATAAATAAACACCATTCACCATGGATACACTTCATACCATACTGTCTGCCGGCGACTGGATTTGCTACATCATACTGCTTCCATGCGTATGTTACCTGCTATTTTACGCTGTCGCCTCCCGGTTTTATCGCCCTGCCCGTTATCCGGAGACTACGGAACGGAAACGTTTTGCAGTATTATTCCCCGCCTATCGTGCCGACAAGGTCATCCTCTCGTCTGTACGCTCTTTTCAGCAACAAGATTATCCCGCAAGCCGGTATGACATTATTGTCATTGCCGACCATATGGAAGAGGCGACTTGCGAGGAACTCCGCAGCGCAGGTGCGCAAGTGCTTGTAGCCACCTACCGGAACAGTTCGAAAGCCAAAGCGCTCACGCTTGCCATGCATTCCATCCATGTGCAGATGTACGACATGGTAGTCATTATGGATGCCGACAATACCGCCACCCCTTACCTGCTACGCGAACTGAACAAAGCGGCTACTGCCGGGATACGAGCCATCCAAGCCCATCGGACAGCAAAGAACCTGAACACAGACATTGCCTTGCTCGACGCAGCCAGTGAGGAAATCAACAACGGCATTTTCCGCAAAGGGCATGTAGCTGTCGGTTTTTCATGCGCATTGATAGGTTCGGGCATGGCGATAGAAGCGGAATGGTTCGCCCGCCATGTGGAAAAGCTCCAGACCGCCGGCGAAGACAAAGAACTGGAAGTTCTGCTGCAACGGGAACGAATCTACGTGGAATATCTTTCGGAAGTAGACGTATATGACGAAAAAACGCAGAAGAAAGAAGTCATACAGCAACAAAGGAAGCGTTGGATTGCCACTCAATTCGGTTCGTTGCGAACCACCTTGCCCGAACTTCCGGGAGCCATCGCCAGTGGTAATTTCAGCTATGCAGACAAAATCCTGCAATGGATGCTTCCCCCACGTGTCATTCAGTTGGCGGCCGTCATAGGATTGACGACACTAGCCACCGTCATTGCCGCATTCACAACCTGGCTTCCCGGTCCTGCACTGAAATGGTGGGTACTGGCATTTGCGCAAATCCTGGCCATGCTACTGCCATTGCCTTCCTCATTAGCTAACAGGAAAATGCTAAAAGCCATTCTGTGTATTCCTATGCTGGCAGTCAGAATGGTCGGCAACCTGTTTCATCTGCAAGGAGCAAACAAAAAATTCATTCATACCGAGCATTAAAACAAAACATAGTATGAAAATAGCCATCGAAGCCCAACGCATCTTCCGCCCGGACAAACACGGGATGGACTTTGTCGTACTCGAACAACTCCGGGAGATACAAAAGACAGACACAGAGAACGAATATTTCGTGATTGTCGCTCCCGGCGCAGACCGTTGTCTGCAAGCATCAGAACGGATGCACATCATCGAACTGCGATGCCCTACCTATCCGCTTTGGGAGCAGGTGGCACTTCCACTTTTGCTACGCAAGCTAAAGCCTGACTTACTGCATTGCACCAGTAACACGGCTCCTCTCTTTTGTCCTGTACCATTGCTGCTTACGCTACACGATATCATCTATATGGAACGCCGGCACTCCGGCAGCAAATCATGGTATCAACGCTTGGGCTGGCATTACCGCCGCTGGGTCGTACCCCGCATTGTACATCAGTGCCGCCATATCATCACCGTATCTGAAACGGAACGCGAACGGATCCTGAATTATTTTCACCTCCAAGCAGGACAGATCAGCGTATTACACAACGGATACAACAGCCGTTACAATCCATCCGGCGCCAACAGGACAACCGTACAGCGTTATGTGCCCACAGGCAAATATATATTCTTCATGAGCAGTCCCGAGCCAAGAAAAAACACTCGCAACGTATTGAAAGCTTATGCCTACTACCTTTGGCAATCGTCGGAGCCATGTCTTTTATTTATCAGCGGACTGAAAGAAGAGGAACTCAACCGGTTCATGAATGAAGAGGCTACGCTTCTCCAAAGACTGGAGGTACAGGACATACGCAAACAGATTCTCCTCCATCCCGGCTATTTGCCCGGTGAGGACTTGCCCGCCCTCTATTGCGGAGCCGAGGTTTTCCTTTTCCCGTCACTGTCCGAGGGATTCGGCATCCCGATTATCGAGGCTATGGCATGCGGCACTCCTGTCATCACGAGCAATCTCTCCGCCATGCCTGAAGTGGCAGGTGAAGGAGCACTACTTGTCAATCCCTTTGACGAACAAGACATAGCGGACAAAATACTAGACCTTGAAGAAATTCCCGGACTGGCACAAGAACAACGGAATTATGGACTAGAACGGGGAAAACAGTTCTCTTGGAAACGGAATGTAGAACAGCTAATCAACATTTACAAAACATACAAATAAAAAGAATACGAATAAAAAGAATATGAACAAACAAGAATCATCCGCTCTTAACATCACCCGGTTTGTTATGAGTATCGGAGTGGTATTCCTGCATTCCTATACAACGGTGCAGATGTACTCATATTTGAACGAATACACTGTTTACCAAACGATAGCTAAAGTATTATCTTTACAGTTGGGAGAAATAGCCGTCCCTGCCTTCTTCCTGATATCCGGATACCTCTTTTATAACGGATACCAGCCAACTATTGATTGCTACCGATACAAATTAAAGAAACGTTTTTATTCATTGTTACTCCCATACTTGTTTTGGAATATACTCATCATCATTATATATTATTTAGCAGAAAACATCCCTCCGATTCGAAATCTATTCAACGACAGCCATCCTTTAATACACGATTTTGCCTTTACTGATTATTTCAAAGCTTTGTGGGCTATAAATAACGGAGGGCCTATATTAACTCAGTTGTGGTTTGTCCGCAATTTAATAATTCTTGTCATATGCGCTCCTATTATCTATCTTATTGTACGCTACACCCGGTTTGCGGGAGTTGCCATCTTTGGAATTGCCTGGATACTACACCCCGGACAAGCTTACCCACTCAATTCTTTGTTTTTCTATAGTCTCGGCGCATGGTTTAGTATCAACCACAAAAGTTTAACAGCATCTATAGAGCAACAAAGTAAGTTCTTCCTCATCCTATTCCCCATCATTATGATAGCTGATTTACTGTTGCCCAATATTTCCATCAGTTTTTATCTACACCGTATCTTTACTCTCACAGGAGTATTTTTTGTGATAGCCGTCATCTCATTCTTATTGAAAAAAGGTAGGATTCGCGATATAGCTTTTTTGAGTTCATCCAGTTTCTTCCTATATGTCACACACGATCCTATGTTACGGTTTATACGGAAGTTTTCGCTAAAGCTAATAGACCAAAGCAGCGAATTACAAATCATAATCAGCTATTTTGCAGCGATTATCGTGGATATCGCCATTGTCTATGCTGTTTATTGGATATTATACAAATATGCGCCGTGTTTCCTGAAGTGGACAACAGGAAACAGATGAAAGAATAAAATCAAAGGGTGTAAAAGAGAATATAAAAAAAGACTTGCAATCAAGTATCCATACACTTGACTGCAAGTCTCTTTCTTTGAAATGACATTACCTTTCCGAATACTCGTCCTTCACCTCAAAGCAAGGACAAGCCTTCACCCACTCTTCCGGCTCAATCTCCCCGTTCCCGTTCAGGTCGGGACTCAGGTCGCGATGTCCGCAAATGCGGCAGCCGGGATAATCACGCAGCAGCGTAAGGATAAGCACATGCATCGAATGAACCTGCCACTCGGTACGGGTATCGGCAGGGCGACCGTGGCAGTCGAGTCCGCCCTCATAGCAGATGCCTATCGAGTAAGCGTTGTGTCCCTTCGCGTGCGCACCGACCTTTTCGACGGCACGGGTAGTCTTTATGTCCCCATTTTTCCGGATATAGAAATGATACCCCACACCGTTGAAACCACGTCGCCGGTGGCACACATCCAAATCATCTTCAGTGAAATCCCTGTCCGCCCTGGTGGCGGAACAGTGGATTACAATCAGGTCAATCTTCCTCATCGACCTGTCCTTTCACTCTTTTTACCCTTTCTCTTTCTGCGAAAGAAGAACAGGACTTCCAATACAATGTCTAAGATTCTGTCAATCATTTTTTCTGCATTTTATAGTTTAACTTTGTTGATATGAAGGCGGAAGAGCCGTGCACAAGCCTTCCGCCGGAAAATGCCTTGCAATCAGGGATACGGTCGGGCTGTCCGCTAATCAGGAATACGGCCGGGCTACCCGCAAACCGGAGAGACGGCTAGGCTGCCGGATCGGGAGTTTCCCCGTTGTCACCGCCATCCCCTTTGCCGGAATCATCGGAGCCGTCGGAGCCACCGTTTCCGCCGGCAGCGGACTTCTTGTCCGTGTACAGCTCGAAGACCATATTATTATCACCGCCACGAGTGGTTGCCGTACTGTCATTGGCAAGGCGCAGGGAATTATCGACCTTGAAACGGAGATTGATACGCGAGATACTCTTCACGGTGCAGTCCTTTTCCACTTCCACGCCGGGACAAGTCAGCGTAGTGTAAAAGATGCCCAACCCCTCTACTTTCACCTTATCACCCGACACAAGGACTTTCTTCATCGCACGGACAAAGGACTTCATGACGTGCGACACATCTTCCACCGAAAGAGACCCGATAGACTCGATTTCGCGTGCCAGCGTCTCAATTGAATAGATTTTCGCCTCTCCGGACTTGGGTTTGAGGGCGTACACCATCGGAGATTCTTCATCAGCGATTCGTTTTCTGCGCTTGTAGCGCACTACTGTAACTGTTGCCATACTTACATAAATTTGTTTCTACGAAAGGAAGGACATTCTCCCTTTCTGATGGTGAAACAAAGATACGGCAACGCACCGGCAGCCCGGCGGGTTACATCGGACTACGTAGGATTAAGAGGGGATAAAGGGGAATAAAAACGGGCATTACTGTTTTGAAGTGCCAAGATACAAAAATGGCAGCATGAATCCGAAGTTCATGCTGCCATTCCTGTAAGTGCTTATCATCAGATATTTTCAATTTCTTCTACGGAAAGTCCGGAAGCCTGAGAGATAGTGTCGGCGGGAACCCCTAATTTCTTAAGGTTACGGGCAATTTCCCGGCTCTTTTTCTCCATGCCTTTTTCCATGCCTTTTTCCATGCCTTTTTCCATACCTTTCTCCATACCTTCCTCTATCCCTCTCTCCAGTCCTTTTCGCCAGCCTTTTTCTTCCGCGAACGAGATGGTAGCCAGTTGGTCACGAAACACTTTGATACTCTCATCGTATTTCATGCGTTCTTCTTTAGTCAGGGAAGCAATGTCCACAATCTTCTCCAACTTTTCGAAGACCGATTTTCGTGCCTTGAAAGGCATTCTTTTCAATGTGTCCATATTCTTCAATACATAAATCCAACGTTCAAAATCAGTTTCACATTCCGATTCCTCTTTGTGAAAAGAAGGAAGCTCGATAAAGATAAAACGTAACTTATCCGAAAATGTTTCATGCGTATCACGGTCAGCCAATACCACGTCCGTCCGGAGTTTGTGCGGAGCGTCCGCCAGACAGAAGTTCAGGAAAAACACGCCATATACCGCTTTCAAGTCAAACTGCCAATGAGCGCCCCGTTCTCCTTGTCGGGCAACAGTATGAGACAAGTAAAAAAGAGCCCGCTCCTTGAAATTCGTCTGCTGTTTGTTCTGCATCTCCACAATGAACTGTTCACCGCTCTCTGTCGTGCAATAAATGTCGTAAATAACTCCGCGGTCACCCATGTATTCAGGAAGCAGTTCCTTATCCAAAAAGGTTATATCCGTGATACTCTTCTCGTTTACAAGCAGACCGTTCAAGAAATCAATCAGCAAGTCTTTCGTTATTTCCTGCCCGAATATTTTCTTAAAGCCTACATCCGTGAACGGATTGATAAATTTTCCCATTTTCTTTGTTTTACGTTTGTATAGACCGGAATGCATCCAGTCTATACAAAGATACTATATTTTTCAAAGTGAGCGGTTTCTTTTCCTTTTTTTAACGCCTATCCATTCCTTTTCAACCTTCCCTAATGTTTTCAACTTCCCTCAAATGAAATGACCCGAAACTTGCACAACTCAGTAAAAATGCGTAACTTTATAGCTGGTAAATACAAACTCAATCCTCATTATCAATGAAAGCAAAACCCGAAAACCTTCTCGAACAGGAAGAAGAAAAAACATTCCAATACCGCAGCTACGGAAAAGGCGAACTTGCCGCATTATATCTCCCCTACATCAAGCAGCAGAGCGCGGTAGCCCGCTTCAACGAATGGATAGACGCTGCTCCGGGACTGAAAGAGCGCCTGCTCGCCACCGGCATGAATCCACAGAGCAGACGCTACACTCCCGCACAAGTACGGCTCATTGTGGAAGTGCTCGAAGAGCCGTAATTTAGTGGTTAACGGAGTAGTGACTAGTGATTAACGGGCTGCGCAATTGGTGCGCAAACTCATGCCACTGGGGGTATAATCATTAATTCCGTTAATCACTAGTCACTACCCCCGTTAACCACTATTCAAACAGCTCCTTTTCCGGCAACCAGCAGGAATTGTCGAAGACAGTATTCCGTGCACGCTGGTCGACAGGTACGGCGGGGTCATGAGACTCTTCGCAAGGGAGATACCGCCCGCTGACGGGGTCGTAGACGAAAGCAGCCACGCCGCCCGTTCCGAGATGCTTGAATTTCACCTTCTCCACATATACGCGGGTGATGCCGATTTCCTTGTCGCGCTCGACGACGATTCCGTAATCAGCCTTGTTGTAAAAATCCGCGGTACCGTTGATATCATACATTTCCACACGCGGGGTGACGCCCGTCGCAGGGTTGCGGTTCATCTTGCGCGGATGGGCGACGACTATCAACAGGCAATTGTTCTGAGTAGCAAATTCGGTGAACTTATTCAACAAGTTGGAGAGATATTGCGTCTCCGACTGCCCCGGCTTGGGGTCGTGGTCGAAGCGGTTGAACGGGTCGAAGACGAAGATGCGGCAGCCACGGCGCACGACGAGTTCACGGGCTTTGGCTATCACACGCTCGGGAGTGGCATCGCCTTTGAGGGAAATATGCGAGACGTTCTCCGTCAGAAACTCTTCGGAACGTGCCAGAAGGCTTTCCGTCATGCCGCAGCCGTTCTGGAAGCGGTGGGCGGTGAGCTTCTCGATCAGTTTGCGGAGATGGTAGGCGATAGGGACATTCTCCGGACTGAAAAAGCCAATCTTCCATTGATGCCGCAGACAGAGACGCAGCACCAGTTCGTCCACCCATTCGGACTTTCCCGCGCCGGGGATGCCGGTGACAATGACGACGCGGCGGCGCTCGTAGGTACAGATTTTATCCATCTCTTCCCAACCGGTTTCCGCGCCGGGGCCGAAGCCGTTGTCGAACAGGGCACGCAAGTCGCCGTGCAGGTCGGCGGCGGTGAAGATGCCTTCCAGCGGCACTTCCGCCGCTTGTCCGATGGCGATACGGAGACTTTCGATTCCATATTTGACGAGATGTTCGTTGGCGTCCTTACAGCCGGGGCCGTACGTGACGATACGGCAGCGTTCGGCGCCCATGCGGTTGACAAGCTCGTCACGCAGGCGGATTCCGGCCGAATCGGTGTCTACGGCGATGATGATTTCTTTCAAGTCCTCAAAATGGGTTTCCATGAAACGGTCGAGCCACGAGAGATTGGAGTTGGCGCCCGCAGGAACGGAAATGACGCTTTCAAATCCGGCAGCGATGGAAGAAGCGGCATCCAGTTCGCCTTCGTGGATGATGCAGGACGTCTGCCCTACGACGGAGTCGATGTTGTAGGGAATCAGTTCGGCTCCCTGCACCATTTTGAAATGCTTCTTGCCGCTGCGGAATTTCGTGTTCACGAGTTGCCCGCCCTCGAAGTAGTTGAAGCAGACGCAACGCTCCTTCGCGGCGGACTCCGGCATAAATTCTTCCTGCTCCGTGATGCGCAGCGCGGCTATGACGGACTGCGGGATGCAGCGCGTTTCGACCAGCCAACGTTCCGTGGCTTCGGACAGCGTGGTCTTCGAAGCGTCAAACACCGGACGACGGAAATGCTGCGGAACGGCTGCCGCACGGCGCTGGCGGGCTGCACGGCGTTCTGCCTTCTCTCGTTCTTCATTGTCGTCGGGGACGTAGAAGTCGGCCCCGCAATGGTAGCAGTGGCAATGTCCGGTGTCGATATTGACACGCAGCGAACGGTCGCGCTTGTTATGCCGCGTCGGGAGACATTGATTACAGATTGTCTTGATAACTCCACTCGTGCGATGACGTACATCGACTTGGTGACTGGCAAAATTTCTCATAATTTTTGTTTTACTTTTTTAGATTGAATACTTCATTACAGTTTTAATGATAATTTATTTGCAGACAGAATAATAATTTTCTTTTTAGACAGAAGAACATAAGAACAAAAGATGAAACAGTAGTAGTAGTTTAATGACCGGCAGAAATAATTTTCCAAGCGCAACCTTTATGTTCTTTTGTTCTTATGTCTAAATTAAATTCCCAATTCCGTGTCATCCGGACGTGGGGTGAGTATCTGCCGGACGTGGGGCGAGCAACCTTCGTGCGTGGGGCGGACAAGCCCCGGACGCTGGCTGAAGGACATCCATCCCCCGTCCGGCGAATGATGAAAGCCGGACTCAGTGCACCCACCTCTTGCGCACGTCGTCCCACACTGCCGAGCTGTCCGGCCGCGGTGGCGCGTCGTCCGGAATGACATGTCCCAGATACGTCCGCTGCCCGCCGGCTATGCTCTCAAACCGGTTCATATTCCCGCTATCCCTCTCCTTGAGCTCCTGTAGCAATACATCGCGCAACCTGCCGCAAGTGGGAGAACCTGCCGCGACATAGTTGGAGAAATAACGCCGCACATCCTCAAGAAACAGCAGTTCGCCCCCCTTGCCGTAGAGCCGGATATGGTTCTTGAACAGCATGATGACCTGTTGCTGATGCTCAAGAAAAAGCAGCCCCAAGCCCGAATGCTGTCCCGCCAGCTCCATGTACGTCCGTGAAGCGGCAAGCTCGTCCACCAGTTTCTCCCATGGAAGCACCTGTTGCAACGGACGTCCGCCGGCCTTTTCCGCCGGAACAATCCTCATACCAGCGGCAGCAACAGCAGCAGTTTCCCGTTTTCCGCCGGTATTGCTACTGTTGTTCACAACAGGAGTAATACTCTTGTTCTCTTCTCCTCTCTTCTCTTGGGTTTCATTCGGTTTTTGCCCCTTGCTGGCGGGCGTTTCAGCGCTTTTCACAGCCTTCTTCGGGCGACCGCCTTTTTTGCCGTTTTCGGCATTCAGCCGCCACTTCGCTTCCAGGTTTTTCATCACCTTGTCCAGGTAAGGGGCACGAAACGTCTGCCGCTCCTCATCCACCTCGAAAAGGTTGAATTCGCGGAGCACGCGTCCTATCAAATCCAAGTCCATATCATAGCGCCTGGCAAGCGCCTGCAGCGGAAGCAGCTTGCACGAGGCTTCGTAATTGTCCTTCGTACGCAGATGCAACAGCAGCATCACGTAAATTCCGAGGGCTTCCGCAGCCCCCAACTCCAACATCATGCCGGCAATATTGTCGTCACTCAATAAATTTACCTCCAAATTGAAATACTGGTCTTTTTTCATCGCGACAGCTAAGTGTTTAAAATTCAACATGTAAATCTTTCGGCCGCAAAGGTGTGGAATATTTTATATACCATCGGTCGCATATCTGCGACATGCCGAATCTTATTTTATCGGAACTTTGCATCATTATTTACAAATAACGATTCCTATAATGAAACAAAAATGCAATCATACACTCGCTGAAATAGAAGAAAACAATATCGTAGACCGGATATACAACAACCAGATCCTATTGATAAAAGAATTGCTTCATGCATCCGGATTGACAACCGAAGACCTGTGCGTACATCTCGACATAGACAAATCCACCTTCTACAGATGGTATCAGAACAATCATCCTGTCAGAATAGATTCCCACACATACATACACGCCTGCATCTTCCTCCAACAGCATATGGCAGAACACAAAATCCCTTTTACGGAAGAAATAATCAAGCTGATAGAAGATACAGAACTATTCTGCCCTCATCCAATAATGTCCTGACATGAATTTAGACAGGAAAAAAAGATAGAATTATCATATCTTTTCATACCTTTGTGGCAAAGCTCAGTTTATTAAGGCTCAGAAAAAAACATGAATGACAGTGAAGAAACAAGCAGTCCGGCGATAAAAGCACTTATTGTATTCAGAGAAGATGGGGACACAGACAATCTGTTCGTCCCCATCTTGTGCGATGCCATCCGTGCGGGCGGCATCGACGTGCGATGTTCAACAAAGGAATTCTGGGAATCGGACAAGACTTATGACATCATCCACTTCCAATGGCCGGAAGAAGTGGCGGGCCGGACGTGCGACGACTCCGGCATCATCCGCCGGCTCGAAGAACGGATTCGCTTCTTTCGCTCGCAAGGCGCACATTTTATCTATACGCGCCACAATGTACGGCCGCATGATGCCAATGAGGTTATCAGCAGGGCGTATGACATCATCGAGTCGCAAAGCGATGTCGTGGTGCACATGGGGCGGTTCAGCCGCGACGAATTTGCCGCCAGGTATCCCGGCAGCCGGAATGTCGTGATTCCCCACCATATTTACCAATATACCTATCAGGAGAATATCAGCGTAGAGCGTGCACGCCAATACCTGCGGCTTCCGCAGGAAGCGTTCGTTGTCACTTGTATCGGGAAATTCCGCAACCGCGAAGAAAGACGCATGACACTGGATGCATTCCGCGCCTGGGACGAGCCGCGCAAATTACTGTCAGCCCCACGTTTCCACCCTTTTTCCCGACACGACAGCTACGGGCGGAACTTTCTGAAACGATGGGCGTCAAGAGCCGGATATTATCTGCTGATGCCGCTACTCAACCGTGCGCTGAAGCTGAAAGCCGGTGCCGGTGACGAACGGATAGACGACTGTGACCTGCCTTATTACATTGCCGCCTCGGACGTGCTGCTGATTCAGCAAAAGGACATATTGAATTCGGCCGACGTGCCTCTCGCGTTCCTCTTCCGTAAAGTCATTATCGGGCCCGATTGCGGAAATATCGGCGGGTTGTTGAAAAGTACAGGGAATCCTACTTTCCACCCCGGCAGGAAAGAAGACATCATATGGGCACTGGAAGAAGGCAGGCGCCTGTCCGTCCGGGGAAAAGGAGAAATGAACTATGCGTATGCCATGGAAAACATGTGTGTAAGCAAAGTGGGTAAACAATATGCCGCACTCTACAAAGAGCTGGCAAACAGGGCATGATACGGGAAAGTATCCGTCAGCGCCATAAAAATTACAGAAAGCATGGAAAACAAGAATATAAAAGTCAGCGTTGTCATCCCTGTTTACAATACTGAAAAATATGTCCGGGAAGCGGTGGAAAGCATTATGCGCCAAAGCCTGAAAGAGTTGGAAATCATCATTATCAACGACGGGTCTACCGACGGAAGTCTCCATATAGCAGAAGAACTGAAAAGCGCGGACAACCGTATCAAAATATACTCGCAGGCAAACCAGGGACTATCAATGGCACGCAATGCCGGTATCTTACATGCTCACGGTACATATATTTATTTCATGGACAGTGACGACCTGTTGGAAAAAGACGCCATGCAACTGTGCTACCGCAAATGTGAGGAAGAAAAGCTTGATTTCGTTTTCTTCGACGCGCAAAGTTTTTTTGACGACAACCTGAAGAATGCTCCTTCACTAAGTTACAATCGCACGGACAAACTGGAAGATAGAACCTATACCGGGGATGAAGCGCTCAAGACACAGTTGGAAAACCGGGAATATACCCCTTCGGCGTGCCTGAACTTTATCCGCCGGAGTTTTCTAGAGAAAAACGGGTTGCGGTTTTATCCCGGCATCGTGCACGAAGACCAACTGTTCACCACCCTGCTTTACCTGCAAGCCGGAAAAACCGCCTGCATCAAGCGGACATTTTTCCAACGGCGCATGAGAGAAAACTCTATCATGACAGGCAAGTTCACCAACCGGAACATCGAGGGATATCTTACCGTCACACGGGAGATACTCGATTTCAAAAAGCGGACAGTGGAACGCAAAAACGGAGCAATCATCGACCTGTATCTCTCGCAGATGCTCGATGCCGCCATGTGGCAGGCACATACGCTCAGATTGCCGGAACGGCTCAGACTGGCATGGCTATGCCTGCACAAGTACCGGAAATATGTGTCGGCAAGGACAATAGGGACGCTATTATTCAAGTCACTGCTTACTAACCGTTAATAACAACAACCATAAATAATGAGTTAAAACAATAACCATTAACAATGAGTTAAGAATAACAACTATCAACAATGACAAACAATATCAAAGGGCAACTCTTCTCCGGAGTATTTTACACCGCACTCGCCAAGTACAGCGGCGTCATCATCTCGCTTGTGGTGGCAGGCGTACTGGCACGCCTGCTCTCGCCCGACGACTTCGGAGTGGTGGCCATCGCTTCCGTGATTATCGCGTTTTTCAACCTTTTCACCGACATGGGGGTGTCTCCTGCCATCGTGCAACATAAGTCGCTGACCAAAGAGGAACTGTCGGACATCTTCTCGTTCACGGTGTGGACGGGCATCGGTATCAGTGTGCTGTTCTTTGCCGCGTCATGGCTCATCGCCGACTATTACGGGAGCGACATCCTGCGCACGCTGTGCCAACTGCTCTCCGTCAACCTGCTTTTCGCTTCCGCCACCATCGTGCCCGGAGCGCTGTTCTACCGCAACAAGGAGTTCAAGTTTATCGCCATCCGCAGCTTCGTCATACAACTGTCCGGCGGTGCAGCAGCCGTGACCGCAGCCCTCTGCGGGGCGGGACTGTATGCACTGATTATCAACCCGATACTTTCCAGCGTCCTGATATTCGCCATCTCCTACCAGCGTTATCCGCAGCGGTTGCGCTTCACGTTGGGACTGACGCCGCTACGGAAGATTTTCTCCTACTCCGCCTACCAGTTCCTGTTCAACGTCATCAATTATTTCAGCCGCAATCTGGACAAACTGCTGATTGGCAAATACATGGGTATGTCCCCCCTCGGATATTACGAAAAATCCTACCGCCTGATGATGCTTCCCCTGCAAAACATCACGCAAGTCATCACGCCCGTGATGCACCCCATTTTCAGCGATTTCCAGAACGACAAAGGAAAACTGGCCGGCTCTTACGAACGCATTGTCCGCTTCCTTGCGTTCATCGGCCTGCCGCTCAGCGTGTTGCTTTTCTTTACAGCGGAAGAAGTGACGCTGATTATCTTCGGCGACCAATGGCTGCCGTCCGTACCCGTATTCCGGATACTGGCGCTTTCGGTCGGGATACAGATTATCCTTTCCTCGTCCGGCTCCATCTTTCAGGCGGCAGGCGACACACGCAGCCTGTTCGTCTGCGGCGTGTTCTCGTCCACACTCAACGTAGCGGGGATACTGCTCGGAATCTTCCATTTCGGCACACTGACAGCGGTAGCCGCCTGCATCGTGGTGACGTTCACCATCAATTTCGCGCAGTGCTACTGGCAGATGTACCGGGTGACTTTCCGGCAGAGCGCGTGGCCGTTCATACGTCAGCTTATTTCGCCGCTCGTAGTCAGCCTGCTGCTGGCGGCGGCACTCGTCCCCATGCAATGGGCGATGGAAGGTATGAACATATTTTTTACAATTATAGCCAAAAGTATCGTTAGTTTTATTATCTTTGGCATTTATATACAGATGACACGCGAGTACGATATTATCGGAAAGGTGCGGTCGCTGACAAAAAAGTCTATATAACTATGAATATACGGAACATTTTTATAACCATACGCTATAAGATAAGATATGGCAGCACGGTAGAGTGGTACAATTTCTGGTATCTGGCGTTAAGGAAAAAACATGGAATTGTACCGCAAGTGGCATCTATCGGCGATACAATCCGTAAAATCATAGACGACCGCTGTTCTGTCAGCCGCCTGGGCGATGGAGAAATCCTGCTGACCAGACCGGACAAGAAACTCAAGTTCCAGACGGGGAACCCGCTACTGGCACAGAGATTGGTGGAGATACTGGCAAGCAATGAGGAAGGGCATATCGTCTGTATTCCCGATACATTCAGCAATCTTTACCGCTATATAAGGAAGAGCCGGCGGTTTTGGCGGACACATTTCTTTATTTACGGTTCGTGGTGGGACAGGTTGCTCGTGCCCGGACGGAAGTATTATAACGCATTCGTCACGCGTCCCTACATGGATTTCGCCGACAAGGAGAATGCCGGCCGGTGGTTTCACGACATGAAGCAAATCTGGGACGACCGGAATGTCGTTTTTATCGAAGGGGAGAAAAGCCGTCTCGGTGTAGGCAACGACCTCTTTGACAATGCCCGGAGTATCCGGCGTATCCTCTGCCCGTCCCGGAACGCGTTCGACCGCATAGACGACATAAGGCAGGAAGCCTGCAAGCAGGATAAGGACGTGCTGTTCCTGATTGCCCTCGGCCCCACCGCCACGGTGCTTGCCTACGACTTGCACAAAGCCGGATACCAGGCGATAGACGCAGGACACATGGACGTGGAATATGAATGGTGGCGGATGGGGACACGGAAGAAAGTGAAACTGGCACGAAAATATGTAAACGAGACTGCCATCGGCAGCGAAGTGTCCGACGCCGGCGACGAGTACCGGGAACAAATCATTGCCCGAATCGTTTGAATCAGAGAGTAAAAAAGCAAAATAAACAATCTATTGAATACAGAGAAAAGAACGAATGAAAGCCTTATTCATCATATTTCACGGCTTTAACGAAGCCAACGGAATCAGCAAAAAGATTCATTATCAAGTGAAAGCCCTCAAAGAATGCGGAGTGGACGTACACTTGTGCCACTACAACGTCACCCCCTACGGCGAACGCCGCTGGATGGTGGACGATGAAGTGATTGCTGATTTCGGCAAGGGATTCACCGCTAAATTATGGAAACGGGTTTACTACTCCCCCATCATCGAATATGCACGCCGCGAGGGAATCGGACTGGTGTATATCCGCTCTTATCATAATGCCAACCCTTTCACGCTGCGGCTGGCGAAACGACTGAAACGTACCGGCGCAAAGGTAGTCATGGAAATTCCGACTTACCCTTACGACCAGGAATACGTCACCCGGTCGATGAAACTGGGACTGGCCGTCGACCGCTTTTTCCGTCGGAGCCTGGCGAAGAGACTGGACGGCATCGTCACTTTTTCCAATGCGGAGACTATCTTCGGCGGGCGCACGATACGTATATCCAACGGGATAGATTTTGATGACATCCCGATGAAGCGGCACTGCAACGACACTTCACACGAGCTGCACCTTATCGGCGTGGCCGAGGTGCATTACTGGCACGGATTCGACCGCCTCGTGCGCGGACTGGCGGAGTATTACCGGACGAATCCCGAATATAAGGTTTATTTCCATATCGTAGGGCCGCTGACCGGTGAACGGGAACGTGCGGAAATCCTGCCGGTCATTCAGGAGAACCATCTGGAAGAGTATGTCCGCATACACGGGCCTTTGCACGGCGAAGAGCTGGACACACTGTTCGAACAGACGGATTTTGCCATCGGCAGCCTGGGACGCCACCGAAGCGGAATCACCTACATCAAGACGCTGAAAAACCGTGAATACGCTGCGCGCGGATTTGCCTTCACTTACTCGGAGACGGACGAGGACTTCGAACGGATGCCGTATGTGTGGAAAACGCCACCGGACGAATCGCCCGTGGATATCGGGAAACTGATTGATTTCCAACGGAATCAAGCTATGACTCCCGCGGAAATCCGTGAATCCGTCCGCCCGCTCTCATGGAAAGCGCAAATGCAAAAGGTCATCGACAAAGTGGGTGTCTCCATATAGGGCAGGTATTTTTTAGTAATTATAGAACAAACAATATATTGATAGAACAATGAAAATAGCTTATTGTATCCCTGCACTCTACTATCCCAGCGGCATGGAACGGGTGCTGACACTGAAAGCGAATTATTTTGCCGAAGTGTTCGGTTACGAAATACATATCATCATGACGGAAGGCAAAGACCGGAAGCCATATTATGACCTGCACCCGTCCATCATCCTTCACCAGCTTGACATCGACTACGACCAACTGAACGGAATGCCGCTTTACAAAAGGCTTCCGAAATATATCGTCAAGCAAGGGCTTTTCAAGAGGAAACTGGACGAATGCCTGCATCAGATCAAGCCGGACATCACCATCTCCCTGCTCCGCCGCGACATCAACTTTATCAACAGCATGACGGACGGCAGCGTGAAACTGGGCGAGATACATTTCAACAAGTCCAATTACAGGGATTTCAGCAACAGCCGCCTGCCCGCCTTCATGCGGGCTATCGCAAGGCGGTACTGGAGAGCGCAATTGTACCGCCAGCTCCGCCAACTGGAACGTTTCATCGTGCTGAGCCACGAGGACGCGCGCGAATGGACGGAACTGTCGAACGTGGAAGTGATTCACAACCCGCTTCCTTTCTTTCCGGACAAGGTTTCCGACGGGAACAGCAAACAGGTGATTGCCGTCGGGCGTTACGTCCCGCAGAAAGGGTTCGACCGGCTGATTCCCGCCTGGCAAATCGTAGCCCGGAAGCACCCGGACTGGGTGTTGCGTATCTACGGGGACGGGATGCGCGAACAACTTCAGCAGCAGATTGACTCGCTGGGAATCACGGATAGCTGTATCCTCGAACCTACCGTGCCGGACATTGTCAACAAATATTGTGAGAGTTCCATATTCGCCCTGTCGTCCCGCTTCGAAGGGTTCGGAATGGTCATCATCGAAGCGATGGCGTGCGGCGTGCCGCCCGTTTCGTTCACGTGTCCTTGCGGGCCGAGGGATATTATCGACGACGGAAAGGACGGCTTGCTGGTGGAAGACGGAAATATAGAAGAACTGGCCGGGAAGATTTCGTATCTGATCGAGCATGAGGATATACGCAAAGAGATGGGACGGCAAGGACGAATCGACGTCCGGCGGTTCCGGATAGAAAATATAGCCGGGCAATGGAAACGACTGTTCGAGAGTCTTGTCCCGGCATCTGATAACAAATAAAGCATCCAATGTCTATGAAATGGTATTCCAAGTATTTACAGGTATACGAAAAACCTTTTGCGGAAGCCCCGCAGTCCGTTATCGAAGAGGTGCGCCGCAATCTCGCAGGATTGCAGAGCAAGGAACCGCTCGTCACGGTGTCCCTCATCGGATACAATGAAGAAAAGCATCTGCTTGCCTGCCTTTGGTCGCTGAGCGAGATGCAGTGTAAATATCCCGTAGAAATCATCGGTGTGGATAACGAATCGAAAGACCGCACGGCGGAAATCTATGAGGCATGCGGAGTGCCTTATTTCACGGAAACACGGCATAGTTGCGGCTTTGCCCGTCTCTGCGGATTAAATCATGCGCGGGGCAAATATCATATTAATATTGATTCTGACACCATGTATCCGCCGAGGTATGTCGAAACGATGGTGGATGCGCTTGAAAAGCCCGGTATAGTAGCTGTCAGCTCACTGTGGAGCTACATTCCGGACAAAGAGCATCCCTGGCTGGGACTGAAATTCTATGAAGCAACGCGCGACCTGCATTTATGGTTGCAATCTTTTAAACGTCCTGAACTTAGTGTACGCGGACTCGTGTTTGCCTACCGCACGGACTTTGCACGAGAAACGGGGATTCGCACGGATATTATCCGGGGCGAGGACGGGTATCTGGCTCTGCAACTGAAGGCGTACGGGAAAATCGCTTTTGTACGCAAAAGACGGGCAAGGGCTGTGACCGGATATGGCACTGTGGGGGCTGACGGTTCGTTGTTCGATAGTTTCAGGGTGCGTGTCGTCAGCAGGCTGAAAGGTATCGGCGGGCTTTTCACGAAAAAGAAGGAGTATAAGGATGAGGACAGTAATCTTGTAGCAAAGAAGAAATAGAAAGATGAATGATTGAAACGAATTGAATAATATCCATTTAAACAAATAATACGACCATGAACGATACCCTTACTCTTTGGCTTGAAATTATATTTTGGTTTGCCCTGTTCATCGTGTTCTATACGTATCTGGGCTACGGGATTGTGCTGTATATTCTGGTCAAGCTGAAGGAGCTTTTCGTGAAGCCGGTGAGGCGCTCGCTGCCATCGGTGGAAGAGGAACTGCCGGAAGTGACGCTCTTCATCACTGCTTTCAACGAGGAAGACGTGGTGGATGAGAAAATGGAGAACAGTCTTGAGCTCGATTATCCGGCGGACAAGCTGCATATCGTCTGGGTGACGGACGGCAGCGATGACGGGACGAATGAGCGTTTGCAGACTCGCTGGACAGGAAAGGCGACGGTGTATTTCCAACCGTTGCGACAGGGAAAGACGGCAGCAATGACACGAGGAATGACGCTTGTGGATACGCCGCTCGTAGTCTTTACGGATGCTAATACGATGGTGAACCGCGAAGCGATACGGGAGATTGTGCTCGCTTTTCAAGATGAAAAAGTCGGTTGCGTGGCGGGTGAGAAACGGATTGCCGTGCAGACGAAGGACGGGGCGGCTGCCGGTGGCGAAGGGATTTACTGGAAGTATGAGTCGACGTTGAAGGCGTTGGACGCACGGTTGTATTCGGCCGTGGGGGCTGCGGGAGAGCTGTTTGCCGTACGCCGGGAGTTGTTCGAGGCGATGGAGCCGGACACGTTGCTGGATGATTTTATCCTTTCGTTGAGGATTACGATGAAGGGATACACGATTGCTTATTGCACCAATGCGTATGCCATCGAAAGCGGGTCGGCGGATATGCGGGAAGAGGAAAAGAGGAAGGTGCGCATTGCTGCGGGCGGGTTGCAGTCTATCTGGCGGTTGCGCCCGTTGCTGAATCCTTTCAGGTACGGGGTGTTGAGCTTTCAATATACGTCGCACCGGGTGTTGCGGTGGTCGGTCACGCCGTTTCTGCTGTTCGCACTGCTCCCGCTCAATGTGGCGATTTTATTACTGGGCGGCTCACCGGTATTTTATGGGGTGTTGCTCGGGTTGCAGGTTCTCTTCTATATTTTAGGGTATTGGGGGTATTACCTGTCTACCAAGCAGATAAAGAACAAGTTGCTTTTTATTCCGTATTATTTCCTTTTCATGAATGTCAATGTGTTGAAAGGGATACGGTATCTGAGAAAGAAGAAAGGCAGCGGGGCTTGGGAAAAGGCGAAGCGGGCGGAGAAGTAGAAACAAATCTCAAAATCTTTTGTTAACTTAAATGGGACACGACTGTCTCAATCATCTTAAAAAAGAAAACAGACATGGACAGAACATTACATGATGCAAGTAATGCACAGAGAATATTGGAACTGACAGCGGATACGATGCTATTAGTGGACAGGAATGGCGTCTGCGTGGACATCGCGCCCCAATGTGACACATGGTTTCTGCAGGAAGATGTACTTTTAGGGAAGAATATATTCAAACTTCTGCCGGAATATACACGGGAGAGGGTAATGCCAGTCTTCCGGGAAGTGCTTGAAGAGCAAAGAAGCATCAGCAAGAATTTCAAACTGGTGCTGAAAGATGAGACGTATTATTTTAAATGTCTGATGTATCCTTATGACGACATGGTGCTCTGCCAGTATCGGGACATCACGCAAAGAAGTAACGTAAAACGCAAACTGGAGCATACGAACCGCACGCTACGGGAGATTCAGAAAGTGGCTCAAATCGGGCAATGGACGTATAATACGAATGAGAATGTCTTTCATTATCAAGGTTACACGGGTGTACTGGCGAAAGAGGAAGTGCAGCATATCTCGTTTGACAAGTACAAGGAACTGATTGTGAAAGAAGACCAGCATATGTTTGTGGAATGGTGCAACAGGAACCTGAAGGATTTCTACACGGAAAGTATCAGTTACCGTATCCGCCTGGACGGGAAGATTTTTTATATGACTATCCAGACATATCTGCGCGAACAACTGCCGGACGGCAGCCTGAATCTTGAGGGATATATACAGAATATTACGGATATACAGCTCCGGAGAAATGACATAAATACACTGACTCATGCCATCAACAACGCGAAAGAGAGTATCTTTGCCGCAAAACCCGACGGCACGATTATCTTTGCCAACCGTCGCTTCCTTCACAATCACGGCATCGCGGAGAACAAGGACATCAGTCAGTTGAAGATATACAACATCGCCGCAGACTTACCTACGCAAGAGGCGTGGCACACCCGCTGCAAAGACGTTACGGATGGCGGTGAGAGCAATTTTATCGCACATCATCCGTCGAAAATCAACAAGGACATATTGGCGTATGAATGTACGATGTACAAGGTCACCAATGATTCGGGAGAAGATAGTTACTGGTCGTTCGCGCACGATATCTCGGAACGGATGAGGTATGAGGCTCAAATCAAACGCCTTAACCTGATTATGGATACCACTATTAATAATCTTCCCGCAGGAATTGTAGTGAAGGAAATTAATAATGATTTCCGGTATATCTACCGGAATCGTGAATCGTACAACCGGGATGTCTTCAACGATTCCTCTATCGGAATGAATGACTTCGACTATTATCCGTTCATCGTGGCAGAGAAGAAGCGGCAGGAAGATATTCAAGTGGCCAGCACCGGAAAAGGGATGCACTGGACGGCGGAAGGCAAGGACAGGAACGGGAACCTGATTATCCTCGACAAACGGAAGATACGGGTGGACGGCGACGAACTCTCCTCTCCTATTATCGTCAGCATCGAATGGGATGTCACGGAACTGGAAATAATGAAGCGGGAACTCATGTCGTCCAAAGAGAAAGCGGAAAAATCTGACAACCTGAAATCGGCTTTCCTAGCCAATATGAGCCATGAGATACGTACTCCGCTGAATGCGATTGTCGGCTTCTCGCATCTGATAGCCGAAAGTGACGACGCGGAAGAGAGAAAGACGTATTACGATATCGTGGATGCCAACAACGAACGGCTTCTGACACTGATTAACGAGATTCTCGACTTGTCGAAGATTGAATCGGGGACTATCGAGTTCTCTTACGGGCCTGTCAACCTGAACCATTTGTGCAGGGAAGTGCATGATGCGCATATCTTCCGTACTCCGCAGGGAGTGAACCTAGTTTACGAGCCTTCGGACGAAAGCCTGATGATTGAAACGGATAAGAACCGGGTGTTCCAGGTGATCTCGAACCTGATAGGAAATTCGGTGAAATTCACGAAAGAAGGGAGTATCAGTTATGGGTATCAACTGGTGGATAATCAGATTGTTTTCCATGTGACGGATACCGGTACGGGCATTGAACCGGAGAAAGTGGGACGTGTATTTGAACGTTTCGCCAAACTGAATCAGCATGCGCAGGGTACGGGATTGGGATTGTCCATTTGTAAGTCAATCGTCGAACGGCTCGGCGGGCAGATTTCTGTCAGTTCGGAGTATGGAGCGGGAACAACGTTTACGTTTACTTTGCCGTACAAGGCTACAAGGGTCGGGGAAAAGGATTTGCCTGCGGATGTTGAAGCGGAAAAAGATGGGGATAATGTTAAATCAGCCTGTATTTTGGTGGCAGAAGACACGGACAGTAATTTCGACTTATTGGAAGCTATTCTTGGTAAAAAGCATCGTCTTGTCCGTGCGCATGATGGTATGGAAGCGGTCACGATGTATGATGAAGTGAAGCCGGATCTTATTCTGATGGATATAAAGATGCCGAATCTGGACGGGTTGGAAGCTACAAAAATCATTCGCGAACTGTCTGCGACGGTTCCTATTATTGCTCAAAGTGCTTTTGCTTATGAACAGGATCGGAAAGCGGCACAAGAAGCGGGATGTAATGATTTTATAGCTAAACCGATAGCGCATGACAAGTTAAAGGCGGTGATAAAGAAATGGTTGCCACTTCCGTAAGGTGTATGACGCATAGTTATACAATGCGATACATGGATATACAACACGTTGCTTAGATTATAGTAAATAACTTATTTAATTAGATGAAAGCCTTTTACAGACTATTTTACTACATATCTATCCTGCTGACCGGTGTCTTGGCAGGTATAACAATAGTCGGTGCCTTTACAGGCAGCGCTACACCGGATAGTTTTAAATTGATGCCTTTCATCGGTTTAGGTTTGCCCATTCTTCTGTTGGCTAACCTTGCCACTGCCATTTATTGGACTGTCCGCTGGCGCTTTTGGGTTTTCATCCCTTTGATTGCTATATTCTGTAATTGGGGGTATATCAGTTGTGTTCTCCAGTTCCCTCTTTTCAGTCCGGCTTCGAAGCCAACGGTCAAAATCGGTGGATATACTCCGGGAGTTTTAACCATAGCTACTTACAACGTCGATGCTTTCAATCACGAACATACCGGATATTCATGCAAGGAAATCGCTTCTTACATGAAGAATCAGAAAGCGGATATTCTTTGTTTCCAGGAGTTTGGTATCAATGATGAATTTGGGATTGACAGTCTTTGCGTGGCTCTCGCCAATTGGCCTTATCACTATATCCCTTCATCTCCCGAAGGGATGAATCTCCTGCAACTGGCTGTTTTCAGCCGTTACCCCATCAAAGAGGAAAATCTTATTATCTATCCTGATTCCAAGAATTGTAGTCTTTGGTGCGATATTGAAATCAATGGAAAAGTGCTCCGTCTATTCAATAATCACCTCCAAACAACGGAAGTGACTCAAAACAAACGTAAACTGGAAAAGGAACTCCGCAAGGATGATACGCAACGGGCAGAGCGTGCAGCACTTACTCTTATGGACGGATTGCACGAGAATTTTCAGAAGCGTGCCGTACAGGCTAATCTTCTCAATCAACTGATTACCGCTTCCCCCTATCCTACTCTGGTTTGCGGTGACTTCAACTCCCTGCCTTCGTCTTATGTGTATCATACTGTGAAAGGTGACAAATTGCAGGATGGATTCAAGACAAGCGGGCACGGGTATATGTACACTTTCAAGTATTTCAAACATCTGCTGAGAATCGACTTTATCCTACATTCACCGGAATTGAAGAGTATGGATTATTTTTCACCGGATTTGAGTTATAGTGACCATAATCCGGTGGTGATGAGGGTGAAGATGTAATAACACCAATATTAAATACCAAAAAGAGAGAATGTATTCACTGTGTGATACATCCTCTCTCCTTTTGTATATCTCAGAAACGTTCTTCCCTGCAACTATCAGTTGAAAATATAACGCAGACTGAACATTACACGGTAAGTAGAAGCCGTGTTTTCGTAATTCTTATAAGTAGAATTCAGGACTTGACCACTGGCTTTCTGCATTGTAAATGTTCCGTCGCCATTGTCCATCAATGGTGTAGTAGAATTAACTGTCTTGTATAATCCCCAGTTCTTGTTTAACAGATTGGCAATGTTTTGAATATCCACACCAAATTGCAACAAATTCTTCTTACCGCCTATCATCATATAGAAATCTTGATTGAACTTGAAATCTAACTGATGATGCCAAGGCATCACAGCACCACCACGTTCGGCATATTTGCCCAAACGTTTTTTCAAATATTTGTCTTGCTGAACAAAGTTCCAGAAATCTTCTTTCTGCTGCGCAGCCGAATATGTCACTTCACCTGTTTTCTCTGAAATTACATCTTTGAATGTCAACTCATCTTTAGTAGCAGGTATATACAACAAATTATTAGCACCGCCATCACCTACAATATTTTTAGTGTATGTGTACGAATAACGGGAATAAGAATAGCTTCCACCTGCATAACCTAACGGTGCGCCTTCATAAATAAAAGATACGCTCGACCTGAAATGTTTAGCATAAGCCTTTGAATAGCCCAATGAAGCAAGAATACGATGAGGTGCCACGTATGTACCGTAACCAAGTTCATGGTCATTAATACCATTGATAGAATAAGTATTAGTTCTATAAGCAGAAGTTACCTGATCGCCAATACCATCACCATAGGAGCGTGCACGAGAATAGGTATAAGAGAAAGAGGCATCCAAACCAAAATCAAACGACTTATGCAACTGAGCGGTTAATGACATATAATAAGCTTTTGAACCGCCATTTTCGATTAAGAAAGCATTAGAGTTATTATACTTTTTATAAGCAGTACGCGTATCATTTGGACTGATTGTTTTCGTCCCGTCAGCATAGATATTAGCATTGGAGATAACTGCCGGATTGAAGTCACGATTGTAGATTCCTTCCAACGTAAAATCAATATCACCGGGCAACTTGGCGTCAAAGGCCAAAGAGGTTTTCCAAGTAGCAGGCATCTTCAAATTCTTGTCTATAATAGTAGGGTCACCAGGAAGGCTAACACTTGGAGTAAATCCACCATGATAAATATCTTCTAAAATGTCCTTTGCATTCACATGGAAATTGCGGGCAACCGCACCAACTGTTGAAGAATTACCTATATAATAACCTAAATGCGTTTGACCTACACCCGAATTTCCCACTGCTGACACTAACCACACGAATGGCAACCGCCCCACGAAATATCCTGTACCACCGCGCAATACATATTTGCGCTCACCGGTAATATCCCAATTAAAGCCTACGCGCGGAGAAACTGAAATTGAATTATCAGGCACTTGGTCTGTTGAAAACTTACGATTGCCAAACTCTAATTTCGCATATTCAGCATTATAATTATCCTTCAACGATGGATAAACAGGTAATTCAAAACGCAAACCGGCAGTCAATTTGAAATTTTCATTGATATTCCACTGGTCCTGAATGTAAGCAGAATACTGCATCTGCTTCATCTGAGAAGTAAACTGCGACAAATCAGCAGAATTGGAATGAGTAATCAAGAACGAAGAAGGCTTATTTCCATCTACAAAATCTTTCCAAGATTTAAATATATATGCACCATTCGCACCTTGCATATAGCCATTCACCGCTTTATTATGTTCAAACTGTAAACCAGCCATAAAGTCATGTTTACCCCATGTCCAAGTAGCTTCATCCGTTATAGTAAACGACTTTACTTGACGGATATTTCCTTCTGTAAATAGCTCTGTACCGAACATGGCATATACTGCACCTTCTTCCAAAATATAAGTAGTCGGAAAGCTGCCGCCATCATATGAACGAGGTTCATCCTGGTATGAATAAGTACCACGTAATGTATTATTTACCAAACCCCATTTTGCATTCCATTCAGTAGCGACAGATGTAAATCTCTGCTCCTGAAAATAACGTGTATTCCTGAAATATAAGCCTTCATCATTGCTGGCTCCTTTTCCCGATGAAATCGTACCATTATTACCTGGAAAAATCGTACTTGCAGTCATAGGATTTACAGATGTGGAAGGAGAGGCATTATATTTGTTGTTCGTTTTAGAAAAACGAACATTCACTTTATTGTTTTCATTAATGTTCCAGTCCAAACGTGCTAGAAACTTATACGAAGGTACAGTTACATTATACCCTTGATATGCTCCCGGATCGTAATCATATTTATTAATCAGATAGTCACGTATTTCATCCATCTTGGAAGCAACAGGACGATGGATACCATTTACCCCATATTTCTCGCTTTCATCATTTCGTGCACGGGCAATAGGTCCTGCCGTCAAGTCATTTTCATATTCTCCATTCACGAAAAAGAACAATTTGTTCTTTATTAGGGCTCCACCCAAAGTAGCTCCATAAGTATATTGATGGGACTTCTCAAGTTCAATGGAGTTATCACCCACTCTATCACCAATCAAATTATTGTTCGTGAGGAATGTATAAGCAGAACCTGTCAGTTCGTTTGTACCGGATTTAGTAACTGCATTGATAGCCGCACCTGTAAAACCGCTTTGACGAACATCATATGGAGTGATTGAGACGGATAACTGTTCCAAGGCATCCAAAGAGATGGGAGCACCGCCCGCCGGGAAATTAGAACCAATACCGAAAGCGTTGTTGAACGAAGCACCGTCCACTGTCACAAATGACTGGCGATAGTTACCACCACCGGCAGCAAAACCATTGGATGTTGTGTTTGATTGCGGAGATAAACGCATAATATCGTTCATACTACGGCTCACTGTAGGGATAGAAGCTATTTTTGCACTAGTAAGATTGGTTACAGCCCCTGCCCTGTCAGACTTCATATTGCTATCTTTCGAAGCAGTCACTACTACTTCATCCAATAGTTCAGAACTTTCTTTTAGAGACACATTCAAAACATAATTTTCTCCCAACAAAAGGTTGATACCTTTGTAAATAGCAGTTTGATAACCGACATAGGAGATCTCCACCTTGTATGGGCCACCGGTACGCATACCTTGCAAAGTGAATTGTCCGCTGACATTCGTCACAGTACCATAGCGAGTTCCTGACGGCTCGTGAATGGCTACGATTGTCGCACCGATAATGGGCTCATCTTGTGCAGTTACTTTACCACTCATTGTAGCAGTAGTGACTTGTGCACTGATACCCACAGCAGCTAAAAGGGCAATAACCGTAAGAATAAATCTTAATCTTTTTAACATAAGTACTTTCAAAATTTGTCCTTTATAATATTATAACTCTCTAAATCAGCGGCAAATATAAGTAAAATAAGACAGATGCATATTATATTCGTATTACATTTTTTAAGGGTTAAACAAGAAAAGTTATTTTCTTCAAAATAAAAAGGCTGCTTACATTTACGCAAGCAGCCTTTATTCTGTTTATAATAAAATCACTCTTTTATTCAATTGGTTGGAATGAATCCGGGACATATTCAAACTTACCTTTACCAATCACTTTATAAGCAATAGTATGTGTACATTTGGTAATTGAATTATCTTCATAAATTCCGAAATTGATAATATAATTAAGCTCTGCACCACTAGGTAAAAGGTCTGCATCCGGATGTAACTTCTCTAATGCCGGAATAAATGCTTCTTGCAAACGTTTCTTCTGCAAAGCATCTAATTCGTCGTCAGACATTGAACCGTATGCCTTCTCACCAGCCAAACAAGAGTTTCTCCATGCAGATTTCTTAAAACTTATATTATTTTGGTAGGATGAAGCTCCATAATAGAACTCTGCATTCTTATAACCTGTCTGATAATAATCTTCACCTTTTGTCGGGTCGTTAGCAACATAATCTACAATTGCCTGAAAGTATTCTGCTACATCCGGCTGGTTTCTACCCGGTTTCAATTCAATAGTCACGTCCGGGCTATATTTCCATTCACCCTTAGTACGTTTAAACTGATTAGTTACTACATTGCTTGTTCTAGTCCAAACCTTTCCTTCACCACAGATATACTCTCCGACTTGAATAAAAGTAGTTTTTCCATCATAATATTTGTATGCAACGCATTTCAAATCATCTTTCTGTGCATACGGATAAGTCAATGCCATATAAGTAGGCAAATAAGTATCTGGCTTCGCTGAGGAACTGAAGTTATCAAATTTTAATCCCATACGAACAAAATCCGACTGGCTCAATACGCTGATATCCGTACCTGAATATGCTTCCCAAGTTTCACCATTATACTCATAAAGTGAATTCACGATAGAATATATATTCTTACCCGGTGTCTTGATAGCTACATTGTCTATGCGGATAGTAGAAGTCGCACCGTTAGCGCCATTTCCAACATATCGGAATGCAATTCGGATTTCCTGACCTGCATAAGAAGACAAGTCTACATCACCTGCATTTTCAAAATCACCACTGCTTGATGTTGATGTAGGAATGGTAAATTGGGAAGTTATATCATCCGGTGTCGCAGCAGCCAAAGTTTCCGCAGTCACTTCATCCAAATCTTTATAAACCAATACTGATACCTTACCTCCGGTAGCTACATAGTTGGCATATAATGCATCAAAAGTCAACAGCATATTTTGTTCAATTGCTATCTTCTTAGAAACCAGATATGCATCCAGGTCGTCATTATGTTTGTAAGCAGAAATATTAGCATACAAGTTGCCGCCAAATAAATAGCCTTGCCACTTATTGCTTCCGGCAACAGTGATATTTGTCCACTTGTCACTTTCAATATCAACTTTATTTGATGTACCTTCAAAGTCTTCCTTAAAGGCATAGCTTATAGCAACTGGTTCGCGATCTGACACATTATATGACGCATAAACATATGTACCAGTTTCCGCATCAGGAATAGCAGCAGCCAGAATCTCCGGCAAATAATCAGAAGCTGGTTTTGACGGAGAAAATATATTAATATCTTCTCCCCAAACTTTCTTATAATCGGCATCTGTCAAGGTATATAACTCTCCTTTGCTGAAATTGACCACGGCTTCAGATAAACTGGAAGCAGCACCCTCTTCATTACAAGTAATCTTTACTACGGATTTATCATCTGCAGTATACCACTTTGCCGCGATAAAAGCAGGCAGATAATCAATTGAGGTTATTGTTGCAGTAAAGGTCATGCTCGTTTTCAGTGCCGCCAACTCGTCCTCGTGTCCTCTTTCCTTAGCCAAAGCTTTATTGGTCGCGTTAGAAGCAATTGTTGCATAATCTTCATCAGTCAATGTATATTCGATTTTCTTCACATCAGTTGGTCTACTAATCTCGTCAAGGCCATCGAAGTACTTATCATTATAATCGCACCCTGCCAGCAATATCAACGCTGCCAATGGAATAAACAGATTTTTCTTCATCGTCTTTTAATCAATTAAATGTTAAAAATTAAGTTTAAGTCTGACGCTAAATGTACGACCAAAGCCATAGAATACATAAGATGTCTTCCAATCATGGTTACCACCGTCTGTCGCATCTGTAATGTATTCCTGATTAAATACATTCTCTACATTTCCGGAGATGCTTGCACCAACCTTACCTATTTCAAAACGATAATTAGCATTCAAATCAAATGTACTAGCCGTAGGAATACGCCAAGGGGTAGAATAGTCTTTCACTCCATTGAGAGCTATATCGTTAGCGTTAAATGACCAGTCTGCATAATTACGTGCATACAAATTCCAATCTACTCCCACACGAAGTTGCTTGTTTATCTTAAAAATGGTACCCAAAGCTGCAGTTGTTTGAGCGGATCCACCGACTTTTACATCTTTCAAATTAACAGTCATAGATGCATGGTCTTCCGCCTGAATGCCGGAAGCGTGAACTATTTCGACATTTCCGTCCGCATTTTTACCATATTTTGAAACCGGCTGACCGGATGAGTCATAGAAGTATCCTTTAGCATTACTTGTCCATCTCCAGTTTCCGATTGAAAGCATACCTGTGACGTCCAGCCAATAGAGAGGTTTAGCAACAAAATCCAACTCAACACCTTGGTGAAGAGCATCTACGCCACTCATATTCAATCCCATGCGGTCTACAAACTTGCCATTATCCAAGACTTCAATACCTTTAGTCATAGTCTTGTCCATCCATTTAGTATGATAAACATTCAAATTAGCCGTGAAGAATTTAGAACGGAAACCATAACCTATTTCAGCAGAGAAAATCTTTTCATTTACAGCATCAGAGTTCGTCATATTACTTGTAGTGGATTGCAAAAATGCGCCACCGGAAAAGAAAGGGGCACGACTGATAAATCCGATATTACCAAAGACATTGTGATGTTCTCCCAAATTATAGTTCAAACCACCTTTAGCAGTCCAACCGATAAAGTTCACCGTTTTTGACTTGGCATGTGCCTTGTCATAGTAAAAACGGTCATAACGCCAGTTGCCTGTATTAGATAGTGATCCGGCAATAAACGCATTGAAATTACCTTTATTGTATTCAGCTTGTGCAAATGCTCCTTCTGAAACTACGTATCCATCGTAGTCACGATAAACAACATCCCCTACTTTCAACTTTTGGTTGACAAAACTCGGATCAGCCGCTGCTACATTATTAGCCGCCAGTACGTTCTTTCTGGATGATGAATCTACAAAATATTCACCACCATAAAGGTCTACTAATTCATTTGTATGTGTGCCTTTATAATAACGAACGTCAACGCCACCATAAAAGTCTATATTTTCCCCGAATTTTGTTGTATACGTAGAAAGCAAACCATACCAGTTATGCTCATTCTTTGACTTTGACATTGCCATCACCGAACCATTCTCGCTCGCTTCATTCAAATCATAAATTTCGTCATAAGCAAAAGTGCCATCCGATTTACGGAATTTAGTATTCAAAGTACCATAAGAAGAACCATACCAGGCATTTCTATCATCAGACGTCAATCCTTGGCCTGAATATCCGGCTCCACGACCTATTGATACATAAAGTGCTGTACTCAAACTGGATTTATTATCAATCTGCCACAAATGATTCATCGAGATTTGTGGCTTGTTATACTGGTTGTATGCGGAAGTTTTACGTTCTCCATTACGTCCGAATCCATAGGATGGATTGTATTTATATGGACTATCTCCGTTCATATAATTCTTGGCCAATGACTGCCAGCTGTCAACAAACAATCCATCATTATTATTACGCTGGTTATGCCACTGTGGAGCTGCAAACGCAGTAAATGATAATTGATGATTATCATTAAAACGTTTGGCTATATTAACAAACCAATTGTAACCTTCAAACTCTGTTCCTTGAATATATCCATCTCCCCAAGTCTTACCGCCTAATATAGACATCGCCCAACCGGACTTACTCAAACCAGTAGATACTGTAAAAAGAATTTTATTGTATCCGTCATTACCCATAGCATAAGAAACGGAACCGCCTTTTTGAGCATCAATCGTTTTTGTCACAATGTTGATAGAACCACCGACAGATGGAGCTGAAACTTTAGCTGCACCCAAACCGCGCTGTGTTTGCATGGAACGTGTCACATCTGACAGTCCAGCCCAGTTTGACCAATATACGCCCCCCCACTCCATGTCATTCATAGGTACACCATTAATCATCACAGCAATATTTTCTGTCTTGAAACCACGCATATTAATCTTAGAGTCACCGTATCCACCACCTTGTTTGGTTGCATATACGCCCGGGGTTGATTTCAAAATTTCCGGGAACTCTTGTGTTCCCAATTTTTCTTCAATAAAAACAGGGTCAATAGTTGAAACTGCCACGGGAGTCTTACGGGCTACAGCCACCGAGGAAGTAATAGTAACGTCATTCAATGCGATAGCGTCCGGAGTCAATTTTAATACTCCTAAATCAACTGTGCCTTGTTGAGTTATTTTCTTCCGTAATTCTTTGTAACCAAGATACTTGATGAGTAAAGTCGCATTTTTAGCCATCTTCAGGGTAAAGTAACCGTCTACATTAGTTACACTACCTTGAGATAGTCCCTCAACAGTCACAGTAGCGCCAATTAATGGTTCATCCGTATCTGCATCTACAATCTGTCCTTTCACAGTTGTTTGAGCAATAGCCGTAGCTGCAGTACCTACCATTAACATGGTTGCTAGCAGGAAATGAATTAAATGTTTTCTCATAAATCTGCTCGTTAGTTTATTTTATTAAATATAAATTTATTATGGAACAAAGATAATTAATATTATTTATACCAACGTTACATTCCTGCTACAAAATTTTAAGAGGGATAAACATCTTATTGCGTTAAGAAACAAAAAAGCCCTGCAAGTTCTTGCAGAGCCTTTCAATTTGATTTATAAAGTTTTTATAAACTTTCAATCTATTATCAAACTTTAATCAGTCATTAGCTTTCTATAACGAACACGCTTCGGTTCTTCATTTCCCAAACGCTTCAATTTATTTTCTTCGTATTCAGAATAAGAGCCTTCAAAGTAGAATACGTTGGAGTCTCCTTCGAAAGCAAGGATATGTGTACAGATACGGTCGAGGAACCAACGGTCATGGGAAATGACTACCGCGCAACCTGCGAAGTCTTCCAGGCCTTCTTCCAGTGCACGCAATGTATTTACGTCAATGTCATTGGTGGGCTCATCGAGCAACAGTACGTTACCTTCTTCTTTCAGTGCCATCGCCAGGTGCAAGCGGTTTCTTTCACCACCGGAAAGGACGCCGCAGAGTTTTTCCTGATCGCCGCCGGAGAAGTTGAAACGGGAAAGGTAGGCACGGGCATTTACATCGCGTCCACCCATACGAATCAATTCATTACCGCCGGAGATGACTTGATAAACGCTTTTGTTCGGGTCGATGTCACGGTGCTGCTGGTCTACATAAGCCACTTTTACAGTCTCTCCTACTTCAAATTCGCCTTTGTCTACTGTATCCAAGCCCATAATCAAACGGAATAAAGTAGTTTTTCCCGCACCGTTGGGGCCGATTACGCCGACGATGCCGTTAGGGGGAAGCATGAAGTTCAAGTCGTCAAAGAGCAGTTTGTCACCATAGGCTTTGGCTACATGTTTGGCTTCAATTACTTTATTGCCCAGACGAGGGCCGTTCGGGATAAAGATTTCGAGTTTCTCTTCTTTCTCTTTTACGTCTTCATTCAGCAATTTGTCGTAAGAGTTAAGACGGGCTTTACCCTTTGCCTGACGGGCTTTTGGAGCCATGCGCACCCATTCGAGCTCGCGTTCCAACGTCTTGCGACGTTTGCTGACTGTTTTCTCTTCCATTTCCATACGTTTGGTTTTCTGTTCCAACCAGGATGAGTAGTTACCTTTCCAGGGGATACCTTCGCCACGGTCGAGTTCAAGAATCCATCCGGCAACGTGGTCGAGGAAGTAACGGTCGTGGGTGACGGCGATAACGGTCCCTTCGTATTGTTGCAAATGTTGTTCCAACCAGTCAATAGACTCTGCGTCCAAGTGGTTAGTAGGCTCATCAAGTAACAGGATGTCGGGTTTCTGCAACAGCAGACGACAAAGGGCTACGCGGCGACGTTCACCACCGGAAAGATTTACGACCGGTTGGTCTTCGGGCGGGCAACGAAGGGCATCCATTGCACGTTCCAGTTTACTGTCGAGATTCCATGCGTCTGTTGCGTCGATAATATCCTGTAATTCGCCTTGACGGGTAAAGAGGGCATCCATTTTGTCCTGATCCTCATAGTATTCCGGCAAACCGAATTTCTGATTGATTTCTTCGTATTCTGTCAGTGCGTCAACAATAGGTTGCACACCTTCCATTACTACTTCTTTTACTGTTTTTGTGTTGTCCAGATGAGGTTCCTGTGCCAGATAACCTACAGAGTATCCGGGTGAGAATACCACTTCCCCCTGATAGGATTTCTCCAAACCTGCGATAATCTTCAATAAAGTAGACTTACCGGAACCGTTCAAACCGATAATTCCGATTTTCGCTCCATAAAAGAATGACAGGTAAATGTCTTTCAGCACATTCTTATTCGGAGTGAATGCTTTGCTCACTCCAACCATTGAGAAGATAATTTTTTTATCGTCAGCAGCCATATATTAATAATGTATATTGTTGATAATGGCACAAAGATAAGAAAAATGTTTGAATTCCTTTGGAGTTATAAAAAAATGTTCTACCTTTGCACCCGCATTCGAAAGAAAGCACATAAGGATTGATTCAGTAGCTCAGCAGGTAGAGCACAACACTTTTAATGTTGGGGTCCTGGGTTCGAGCCCCAGCTGGATCACAAAAAGAAGATTAATCTCTTGATAATCAAGTATTATCAAGAGATTTTTATTTTATGCCAGAACAGATTGGCAAGGCAACTCAACAACAAAAGTACTACCTGCCCCCAGTTGGGAGTCTATCAATATCCGTCCGTTCATTTTATCAACAATAGATTTACAGATAGACAAACCCAACCCTGCGCCTTGGGCAAAAGAGTCTACTTTCTCAAATCTTTCAAATATTTTATCCTGCATATTCTGAGGAATACCACCGCCGGTATCGCGGACACCGATACGTACATAATGGGAAGCTACTTCATAGAACACTTCTATGTACCCAAAGGATGTATTCTTGAAAGCGTTCGAGAGAAAGTTATTCAAGACTTGTTTTATCCGTAACCTGTCCAAATCCACTAAAAAATCCTGCTCGGGATAGTTAGTCCGGAGTTCGACGCCGGAAGGTACTTGACAGGCATATTCCGCAACGCTCTCTTCAAGAAGCTCTGTCAAGTTAAACCAATTCGGATGCAACTCAAAATATCCGGATTCTATCTTGGCAAGATCGAGAACATCGTTTACCAGATTGAGCAGGAGTTCGTTGTTGTGGCTGATTAACGAATTATAAAGTTCTTTCTCCGCCACATCTTCGGTGTTCGCCAATAGGCTCGAAAAGCCGACAATAGCATTCAAAGGAGTACGAATCTCATGACTCATATTAGCCAGAAAAGCAGATTTCAGACGGTCGGACGCTTCGGCTTTATCGCGGGCCTTGACAAGTTTCTCTTCCGTTTCCTTCAGTTCGGTAATATCATAGTTGATACCGATTAACTCGATAATATTATCTTGCGGAGCGTATTTCTTGACTAGCAGGTTGACATGCGTCCACGTATATGCGCCATCCGCCCTAAGGACACGTATTTCACGATTGAATCTGGCAGTTGCATCTTTCCGCGCATTTTCCAAAAAACGAATCATTGATTCACGGTCGTCAGGATGCAAGTGCCGATAGATGCCAAAGATTTCAGACAATGGCGTACCGTCCGTTTCACCCATATTCCTATACCAACTCTTTTGGGCATAGCCCTGCCTGTTCAAAATATTATAATGAACATAACCCACTTTAGCGTAATCACCGACCAGTTCGAAAAACTCTTCAAACTCCTGAATCTTATTATAAGCGACAGTGGTTTCCGTCTTGTCTGCATTAATCAGCAGATAACTTACCGGATTGAGAGCATCATCATACAGGGTAGTTACCTTTGTCACTAAATCAATCGTTCCTTCTTTCTTCGAATTCTGATAATACTGTCCTACTTTCGAGAAATCATAGCGGAAAGTAAAATCGGCATCTTCATTATTCCGCAGCCGTTCCTTCATCTCTTCCGGAAAGATAGGGTTATCGAATATATTGATACCCAAGATGTCTTCCTTCTTATCTACATGAAACATTTCGAGTTCCTTATCGTTCAGATCCATCAAGAATCCATCTTTATTGTATAGTTCGATACCTACGGGAAGATGCTTGAAAAATTTGCGCAAGAGCCGTTCGCTATATTGCAAAGCCTGATATGCCGATGCCATATCGGGAGCGTCCTGTATTTCGACTATGCCATAAACTATTGTATTTCCTTCTTCGTCCGTTTCTTTAAAGCAAACTTTGCTCCGTACCCAAACAGCACCTTTCTTTGTATCAAGCAAGTATACGGATTCCGGTATTTGAAGAACACCTAAAGAATAAATTGCCGTGAGGTGTTGCTCCCCTTCCAATATACGTTTATCGAAGTCCTCGAAACTGATAATCCCCGTTTTGTCCAAACCTAAGAGTTCTGATATATGTTCAGAACATTCATAACTCGCAGTTGCTAAATTGGCCTTCCACCACCCCATGTTAGCGTGAGCCATCAACTTCGAGAAAAACTTACAATCTTTCTGTTTATTCATAACATCCACTACTCATTTTAACATAGTTAAGTGCACAAAGGTAGAGTTTCTATGGAATTGAGGTTTGCTAAAAGCCACATTTTTAGCATATTATAAGAAGATTATTCGTCCTTAAACTAAAAAATGCCCGATTGGAAAAGCTCTCTTCACGAGAGAATTCCAACCGGGCATATTGTAATTGCTGTATTTCTTATTACTTCTTCAAGGCCTGATAAACGGCTTTTGCCATTATTTCAGCTCCCGCTTCGTTCGGATGAATCTTGTCCGGGAAAAGCTGGGGCATTCCATCCATTGCCGTATGAAGGTCGATAACTGGCAGGTTGTTTTTCTTGGCAACCTTCCTTATCATCGGAATGATTTCTTTTGAAATAATATCATCGTTGATATTGTCACCAGTCTGATAAGCTTTGGAAGGATAGCAGAGATAAATTTCAGGTTGGGCAGGCAGGGCTTTGAAAGCATCTACCATTGTTTGCAAGTCTTTTGTGAAGTCTGCTTTATACTTCCAGTTGAATGATTTACTGTCATTTGTGCCAAGTTTGATGACTACGATATTGGGATTGAAAGCCAGTGCATCCTGATAGGCTTTTTCGTTCATATAAGGATGGTCGCCCTTATTTAACAAGGTACGGGCACTTACTCCGAAATTCTTTACCCAATAAGCATCGCCCATCATACGACTCAATACGGCAGGATAACTGTCGCGGTTACGATCCTTGATGCGGGCTCCGTAGGTAATACTGTTACCGATGCAGGCAACACGGATAGCATCTTTATGAGGGACTTTAAAACTACGTAGCCACGAAGTCAGTTCGTTCAACATCTCATTCTTATAAAGGAAACTTTCACGGATTCCCCAGCCATGTCCGCCGGAAGGATAGATATGTAGAACGGAAGGAACTTTGTGCTTGTTCAGGGCGAGGTAATAGTTCACTCCATTGGCGGGTGGAACAGCCTTGTCGTCGTCACTATAAACGATAAAGGCACGGGGTGTATCCTTCGTCACTTGCTTTTCATTGGAATATTCAGCTTCCAGTTCGGCGGACGCATCCTTACCCAAAAGGTTATTGTGAGAACCCATATGAGTATAAGATTTATCCATCGTAATCACCGGATAGAAAAGAATCTGGAAATTCGGACGAAGTTCGGGTTTAGCATGGGTAGCAATGGTCGATGCCAAGTGACCACCAGCGGAAGACCCCATGATACCAATGTCATTCGGATTCAGATTCCATACATCCGCACTGTCACGAACTATCTTCATGGCAGCTTCGGCATCCGAAAAAGGAAGCGTGCGGTCACCTTTCGGCAAGCGGTATTTTAGGACAATCAGTGCAATACCTTGTTTGTTAAAATACGGTGCCCAGCCATAACCTTCGTGGTCAACAGCCAAGTGAGAATACCCGCCACCCGGGCAAGCTACAACGGCACGTCCCGTTGCCAGTTCCGGTGCAGGAAGGAATACACGAAGCGAAGGTTGTTCAATATCAAATGGTTTCGGAGCATTTTGGGCTACCACCCGGGAACCTGCCAACAAAAGCAGCAGCAGGAAGAAAATAGTAGAAAACTTCTGTTTCATAGTATCTATGTACTTTGATTAATGAATAATTAGACGTGCGAAGATAGTAATTTTGTGTATCTTTGCACCCCATTTTGATTATAAAATTATATGCAAGGAATAAAGAATCTCACGCAAGGCCCTATCAACCGTCAACTGTTCAATCTGGCAATGCCTATCATGGCAACCTCATTCATTCAGATGGCATATAGTCTTACGGATATGGCTTGGGTGGGACGACTGGGAAGTGAAGCCGTAGCCGCCATCGGCTCTGTCGGAATTTTGACATGGATGTCCGGCTCCATTTCCCTATTAAATAAGGTAGGCTCCGAAGTCAGTGTCGGACAGTCTATCGGCGCGCAGAGCCAGGAAGACGCACGAAACTTCGCATCCCACAATATTACAATTGCATTGGTTATTTCCGTATGTTGGGGAGCATTGCTTTTCGTTTTCGCAGAGCCTATCATACGTATCTATGAGCTTGAAGAACATATTACTGCCAATGCCGTCCAATACCTGCGGATTGTTTCGACCGGATTGCCGTTCGTTTTCCTCTCCGCCGCCTTCACAGGTATTTATAATGCGGCAGGACGCAGTAAAGTTCCCTTCTTTATAAGCGGCACGGGATTGATACTGAACATCATCCTCGACCCTCTGTTTATATTCGGATTCAGACTGGGAACAAACGGCGCAGCTTATGCCACCTGGATTGCAGAAGCGAGTGTATTCCTTATCTTCGTCTATCAGTTGCGTCACAGAGATGCTTTGCTCGGCGGATTCCCCTTCTTCACCCGTCTGAAGAAAAAATACACACGGAGAATCTTAAAGCTGGGACTCCCCGTAGCTACTTTGAACACTCTATTTGCTTTCGTCAATATGTTCCTTTGCCGCACGGCTTCAGAACAGGGCGGACATATCGGCCTGATGACTTTCACCACCGGCGGACAGATAGAAGCCATCACCTGGAATACTTCTCAAGGGTTCTCCACCGCACTAAGTGCCTTTATCGCCCAAAACTATGCGGCCGGACGAATCGAGCGGGTACTTAAAGCCTGGCACACAACCTTATGGATGACAGGAATTTTCGGAACATTCTGCACGTTGCTTTTCGTTTTCTTCGGAAATGAAGTTTTCTCCATTTTTGTCCCTGAACAAGCGGCTTACGAGGCCGGAGGTGTATTCCTGCGTATCGACGGATATTCGCAACTCTTCATGATGATCGAAATCACCATGCAGGGAGTATTCTATGGCATCGGACGGACAATACCACCTGCTGTTATCAGTATCGTATGCAACTATATGCGTATCCCGCTTGCCATCCTGTTTGTACGGATGGGTATGGGAGTAGAAGGCATTTGGTGGGCTGTCTGCGTCACTACGGTTGCCAAGGGACTGATTCTTTTAAGCTGGTTTGTCATCATCAAGAAAAAGTGTTTGGGTATCCCAACTGTGGTTAAAGAATAGCTCCCAATTCTTTTTATTAACACACGAAAAGAATCGTCCGAGTTATTTTAACTTAAAAAGCACCCCTATGCCAAATAATATGTATCTTTGCGGTGTTATTCATAATACGATATGATTCGTATTAAACTATATTTTATAAACAATTAAAAAAACATCTACATTATGAACAAGATGAAATTTATGGTTCTCTTCATGAGTATTGCCATGATATTTGGTAGCTGTGGAAGTATGAACAACACTGGTAAAGGTGCTGCTATCGGTGGTGGTTCGGGCGCTGCGCTAGGTGCAATCCTGGGTGGTGTTATCGGTAAAGGTAAAGGTGCTGCAATCGGCGCTGCCATTGGTACGGCAGTAGGTGCGGGAACCGGCGCGCTTATCGGTAAGAAGATGGATAAGGCAGCAGCTGAAGCAAAACAAATTGAAGGCGCACAAGTAGAACAGATAACAGACAACAACGGATTGCAAGCCGTGAAAGTTACATTCGATTCAGGTATTCTTTTCACAACAGGCAATGCAACCTTGAGTGCTGCCGCCAAGTCTGCTTTGAGCAAATTTGCCAACAATGTGCTTAATCAAAACCGTGACATGGATGTATCTATTTATGGATATACCGACAATCAGGGGTGGAAGAACAGTACTGCCGAACAAAGCCGTCAGAAAAACCTGAACCTGTCACAGGAACGTGCACAGAGTGTATCCAGTTACCTGCTGAGTTGTGGTGTTTCTACAAATCAGATTAAAAGTGTACAAGGAATGGGCGAAAGCGACCCTGTTGCAAACAATGACACAGCAGCTGGTCGTGAGCAGAACCGTCGTGTAGAAGTTTACATGTACGCTAGCGAGCAAATGATTAGAGATGCACAAGCCGCTTCTCATTAAAAAATTACTGCGTTATACACGCAACCTGCTGATATTCTTCTTTGCATCGACCTTACTGGTGGTCATTATTTACCGGTTCATGCCGGTTTATATCACACCGCTAATGGTTATCCGAAGCGTTCAGCAGATTTTTTCAGGAGATAAACCCACGTGGAAACACACGTGGGTTTCTTTTGATAAGATATCTCCCAGCCTGCCGATGGCAGTCATTGCTTCCGAAGACAACCGTTTTGCCGAGCACAACGGGTTCGATTTCGTAGAAATCAAGAAAGCGATGAAAGAGAATGAAACACGCAAACGGCAACGGGGTGCAAGCACCATCAGCCAACAGACAGCCAAGAATGTATTCTTATGGCCGCAGTCTTCGTGGGTACGGAAAGGACTTGAAGTCTATTTCACGTTCCTGATCGAAACATTCTGGTCAAAAGAGCGAATCATGGAAGTCTATCTCAACTCTATTGAAATGGGAAAAGGCATCTACGGTGCACAAGCTACCGCAGAAAATAAGTTCGGCACAACAGCCGCCAAATTAACGAAAGGCCAATGCGCGCTCATAGCCGCCACCCTTCCCAATCCGATACGGTTTAATTCGGCGAAACCTTCGCCATACATATTAAAACGACAAAATCAGATATTACGGTTGATGAATCTGGTTCCCAAGTTCCCGCCGGAAGAGAAAACTACAGAAAAGAAAAACAGCAAGAGTAAGAAAAAGAAGCGGTAGACAGATGCCGTGACTATTCACCTATATTCCTGCACATATAAATGTTGCATCAAAATTTAATGATAATTTAGGGGCGTAACGCCCCGGCAAGGTTTCCTTGCGGATAGACGGTAGTAATTCCAAATTAATTTGCA